>OBLS010000514.1_pt1 | contig 14035 bp, 13 predicted proteins | sample 1519901 | NCBI WGS metagenome assembly OBLS01 (sample SAMEA3113585, study PRJEB22503) | soil metagenome | reverse complement strand
GGCCCCGTTGGCGTCGCCTTCGGCGTTGTCGAGCAGCACCGACACGTACGGCGGGAAGGCCCTTCCCCGCGCCGCAACGTCCACGGCGATCTGCGCGGTGCGCACCGCCGACACCACCGTCTCGGCGGTGTCCGCGGCCTTGAGCTCGTAGTCCTCGGCCGTGCGCGCCGGCCCGACCGGCTGCACGCAGCCCGCCAGTGCGCACGCGAGCGCGAGCACGCCGATCGCCGCGCTGTGTGGGGGAGTGATCGACGAGTCCGACGCCGGACGGGGAGTCATAACCGCCAGGAGTCGTCGTCCTGGTCGCGGTCCGAGCGGGGCTCTCGCTCCTCCGCCTCCCGCAACACGGCCGGCGCGAGTCGAGCGATGGGCTCGACGTCGACGACCAAGGGCTCGTTGTCGGGCCCACGGTCGGCGATCGTCCCCCTGAGCACCCAGGCGAGGTGGTCCGGTTGATCCTCGCTGAGGTGGGCGTAGGCACGGATCTGGCGGGCCAGCCAGATCTCCAGCGGCAGGCGCCACCAGCCGGGCGGATCGAGCGGGTTCACGGCCAGGCCAGGCAGGTCGAGGCCCGTCGCATGGTCCCGGCTCTGCTCCGTGGAATCGCTCGACGGCCCCTTCGACCAGCGCACGAACATCCCCGGCCGACGGGTCACCACCGTGGCGAGCGTGGCGAGGCTGTCGAGTTCGGGCAAGTCATCGTGCCTGGTCGCGCTGGCCATGTCCACGGCTCTCGAAAGTATGGCGTGGCGCCGTCACCGCGGCGGTTGTGTCCGGTCGGGTCGCTCCCCCGGCGGATGCGGCTCCGGTGTTCTCTCACTGCGATACACGAGGGGTAGGACGAACCACGTGAGGGCGAAGGCCCCGGCCAGCACGGCGGCCACCAGGGCAGGAACCGTGCCGGCGTAGAGCACGTCGGTGATGAGATAGGTGACCGCGGTGATGGCGAACGCGAGCAACAGCAGACCGACGAGGGTCAACACGTTGGCGACGTGCAGGAGCTGTTCCTTGACGCCGGAGCGGAATCGCAACCGGTGATGCGCGCTCGGGGCGATGAGGAACAACGTCGACGCCGCGGTCGCGAGAACCGCCGCGAAGTACACCTTGCGATCTGACGTGTCCAGCTGATCGAAGCGCTGCGAGAACGGCACGGTGAGCAGGAACGCGAACAGCACCTGCACGCCCGGCAGCGCGACCCGAAGCTCGTTGAGCAGCTCGATCAGCTCACGGTTGGCGCGCTCGCTCGGGCTCTCCTGGACACCGTCAGATTCGTCGTTCATCGTGCCCCTTGCGAACTGGCCTCGGCCGTCGGTGTACCCGGATGGCCGGAGCGGTTAGCCCTCGATACTGCGGCTTGGAGCCGGCGCCAGTGGGTAGCCGAGGACCGTCCCCCGAGCCGGAGAGAACCCTGCCATGGATGCCCTGACCTTGCTCACCGCGGATCACAACCGGGTCCGCGGCTGCTTCGCACGCTTCACCGCCGCCCACGAGGCGAACGACACGACCGCGATGTCGTCTCTGGTGGACCGCCTTGCAGAGGAGCTCCACGTGCACACGACGATCGAGGAGGAGATCTTCTATCCCCAGGTGAGGCAGGGGTCCGACGATCTCGAGGAGATGATCGCCGAGGGCATCGAGGAGCACCACGTTGTCGACCGCCTCCTGGAGGAGCTCCCCGCGCTCGAGCCCGGCGGCGAGGACTGGGTGGCGAAGGTGCAGGTCATGATCGAGAACGTCGAACACCACGCCACCGAGGAAGAGAACGAGATGTTCCCCAAGGCGCGCAGCGTGTTCGACGCTGACACCCTCCGGGAGCTGGCCGATCGGCTGGAGGCCCGGAAGGCCGAGCTCGGCGCGCCCACGGTGGCCGACAAGGAGCACCTCACGCTCGACGAGCTGCGGGACCTGGCCCAGCGCCAGCAGATCCCGGGTCGCTCCGAGATGAAGCGTGAGGAGCTGCTGGCCACGGTCGCGCCCTCGTAGAGGGTCCCGGCGTAGACGGGCTCGGCACCGGGCATGCGAGGGGCCAGCCCGGGGTAGGCACCGGCCGTGGACGAGCCGATCCGCTCGATCTGGACCCAGACGGCCCACAGGACGCCGGCCGATGCGCTCACCGGCGAGCATCGGGCCGACGTCGTGGTGGTGGGAGGAGGCGTCGCCGGGCTGTCCGTCGCCGTCCGGCTGGCCGAGCGGGGGGCACGGGTGATCCTCCTCGAGCGAAACCGGATCGCCCGCGGCGTCACCGCCGGGTCGACGGCCAAGGTGACCGCGCTCCACGGGCGCATCTACACGGTGCTGCACGAACGGCACGGCGCCGAGGTCGCCGCCGTCTACGCCGAGGCCAACATGGCCGGTGTCGACGACGTGCGCACGGCGGTCGAGCGGTACGGCATCGACTGCGCGTTCACGGCGGCGCCCGCCGTGACCTACGCCGGTTCCACCGCGGGCGCCGCCGATGTCGAAGCCGAGCACGAGGCCGCGGCGGCCGCTGGGCTCCCCGTGACCCGGTCGGACGAGACCGACCTGCCGTTCCCGGTCCGGGGAGCCGTGGTGTTGGCCGACCAGGCCCACCTCGACCCCGTTCGCTACTGCCAGGGCCTCGCCGACGCGCTGCCGGCCGACGCCATCTTCGAGGGCACCACGGTGGTCGACGTCGAGGAGGATCGTGGCGGTTGCCGGGCCATCACCACCCACGGGAACGTGCGCGCCGACCACGCCGTGATCGCCACGCAGGGACCGATCGTCGACCCGCGCTACCTCACGGCGCGATGTCGTCCGGAACGGTCCTACGCGTTGGCGGCGCCGATCGACGCTGCCCGACCGGGATCCGGCAACGAGCTCGCGCCGACGGGCATGTACCTCAGCGTCGACGCCCCGACCCGCTCGGTCCGTCCCGCGACCGTCGACGGGACGCGGTACCTGATCGTCGGGGGAGAAGGCCACCCGGTCGGTGACGAGAGGGATGCCCGGGCGTGCCTCGACGCGTTGGAGACCTGGGCACTCGAGCACCTGCCCGTGGGCGCGGTCGCGGCCCGCTGGGCCGCTCACGACCCGGTGTCGAGCGATCACATCCCGTTCATCGGCCGCCTGACGGGGCGGTCCAAGCGCTGGGTCGCCACCGGGTTCGCCAAATGGGGGTTCTCTACGAGCATGGTGGCGGCGTCGATCGTGGCCGACGGTGTCGACGGCATCCCCAACTCCTTCGCGTCCGTGTTCGACGCCACCCGCATGCACTCGACGGTCAACGCCGAGCTCGGCCGGTCGATCGCCCGGGTGGCGGCGCGCTACGGCGGTGACCAGGTCCGGGTGCGGTCGCCTGGCCACCGGTGGCCCGACGGATCGATCGCGCCCGGCGACGGAAGGGTCCTCCGCACGAGGGAGGGGCCGGCGGCCGTCTACAGGGACGAGGCCAACGCGCTGCACGCCGTGTCGGCCACCTGCACGCACCAGGGTTGTCTCGTGCGGTTCAATCGAGCCCAGACGTCGTGGGATTGTCCCTGCCACGGATCGCGGTTCGACCCCGACGGTCATGTGCTCTGCGGCCCGGCCGTCGAGGATCTCGCTCCTGTCCCGCTCGATCGGGACCCGGATGAGGGTCACGGCGACGTCGCCGAGGAGGGTGGGCGGTGAAGATGCGCGCGGTCGACGTCGCCGATCCCGGCTTCGGGCGGCGCGGGGCCGGCAAGGGTTTCACGTACGTCGACTGCGAGGGCCGGCGCATCACCGACAGAGACGTGATCGCCCGCATCAAGGCCCTGGCCATCCCCCCGGCGTGGACCGAGGTATGGATCTGTCCCGAGCCGCATGGCCACATCCAGGCCATGGGCTACGACGCCCGCGGCCGCCGGCAGTACCGCTACCACGACCAGTGGCGGGCTGAGCGCGACCAAGCCAAACACGACCGCATGCTCGAGCTCGCCCGCGCGCTGCCGCGGCTGCGCCGCCGCGTCCGGCGGGACCTGGCGACGGAGGGCATGGGGCGGGAGCGCGTGCTCGCCTGCGCGGTGCGGCTGATCGAGCTGGGCCTGTTCCGGGTCGGCGGCGAACCGTATGCCGACCAGAACGAGAGCTATGGCCTGGCCACGCTCCGCAAGGGGCACGTGAGGGCACAGGGCGACGAGCTGAGATTCGACTACCCCAGCAAGAGTGGCCAGCGGCGCGTCGTCACCATCGGCGACGAGCAGGTCGCCGAGGTCGTGCGCGCGCTCAAGCGGCGACGCGGGGGCGGTCCGGAGCTGCTGGCCTTCAAGGACGACCGCGGTCGGTGGGTCGATGTGCGCTCGTCGGACATCAACTCCTACCTGCAGGAGGGGCTCGGGCCGGGCTTCTCGACCAAGGACTTCCGCACCTGGACGGCCACCGTGCTGGCCGCCGTCGCGCTGGCCGCCGAGGAGGATGCGGAGACCGACCGCCAGCGCCGCAGAGCGGTGGTGCGCGTCGTCCGCAGCGTCGCCCAGCTGCTCGGCAACACTCCCGCCGTTGCCCGGGGGTCCTACGTCGACCCTCGGATCATCGAGCGCTATGAGAACGGCGAGACCGTGGGCCACGCTCTCGCCGATGCTGACGTCGAGGCGCTGGTCGACGACGTGCTCGGTGGCGGCGACGGCAACCCCCAACCGGGCCCCGGCGACGACGTCGCCGCCGTGCCCGTCGAGCTGCTCACGGAGGTCCACGCCGCGGTGGTCGACCTCATCGAAGCGTCGCCGCGCCGCCGTGCTCGCCCGCGATCCCGCCGCGGGGGCCGCGCCGTCGCCCCGTCGCGGTGACTGCTTCGTGACTTCCTCGTTACTCCCTAGGACCGGCCACGACCTCCAGCTGGTTGCTGACGTCGACCACCCCGGGCGTGTCCCAGGCGTCGTCGCCCGCGACGCGCTTGGCGATGCTGGAGGGGGCCTGCCCGCCGAGGATCACGACGTGCTGCTTGACGTCGACCTTGATGTCGAGGTCGGCGGTGTAGGGATCGTCTTTGAGTCGGGAAACGAGCGCAGACTTGATCTCGGCGTCGCTCAACCGGTTCGGGTTCTCACGGCCGTACCAGTCGTAGTAGTAGCGCTCGTCCGGATATACCCACATTGTCTGTCTCCCCTCTCTCTTCTGGGGCTCAGGGCGACACCCGCTGGCCCATGCGGCGCACCCGGAACCAGCGGCACCCGTACCCCTGGAGGGACACCGGCACCGTCGCTCGGTTCAGTGGGGTGTCCTGCTGCGAGTCGAGCAGATCATCGACGGCCACCGCGTCGTCCATGCCCTCGAGCGGGAGCTCGAAGCGGCAGGGCTCAGGCGAGAAGTTGTGCACGGCGAACACGGTCGAGCCGTCGCGGTCGCACCGATGGGACAGCACGGATGGCACGTCGTTGCCGACCACGCTGCAGACGCCGAGCCCTAGCTCCGGGGTCTCGCGGCGACGCCGGATCAGCCGCTCGAACCAGTTCAACAGCGAGTCCGGGTCGCGGCGCTGCGCTGCGACGTTGACCGCCCACGGCCCGTACTCGCCCTCGGGCATCGGCGTCGGGAACGTCGACGGGTCGGCGGTCGAGAACCCGCCCCCCGCCTCGTCCGACCACTGCATCGGTGTGCGGACGGCCGCTCGCCCCTCGGCGGCGAGGTTCTCGCCCATGCCGATCTCCTCGCCGTAGAAGAGCACCGGCGTGCCGGGCAGCGAGAACAGCAGGCTGTACGCCATCTTCAGCTGGTCGACGTTGCCACCGAGCATCGGCGGCAGGCGGCGCCGAAGCCCACGGCCGTACAGCTGCATGTCGGGCTCGGGTCCGAAGGCGTCGAACACCTCTTGGCGCTCGTCGTCTGTGAGCTTGTCGAGGGTGAGCTCGTCATGGTTGCGCAGGAACGTCGCCCACTGTGAATCGAAGGGCACTCCCGGCAGGGCCGACAGGGCTTGCTCGACCGGTCCGGCGTCGCCGCGGGCGAGGGCCAGGTAGGTGCGTTGCATCACCGTGAAGTTGAAGACGAGGTTCAGCTCGTCGCCGTCCTCGTCGCCGAAGAATTCACGCTGCTCGTCCGGGGGAAGGTTGACCTCGCCGAGGAGGATGGCGTCGCCCTTGCGCCGTTGGACGAACGCACGCAGGTCCTTGAGGTAGCGATGGGGGTCGACCGTCGGAGCGCCCTCGATGCCGGCCAGCTCCAGCAGGAACGGCACGGCGTCGACGCGGAAACCGCTGACGCCGAGCTCGAGCCAGAACCCGACGATGCGGGCGATCTCGGCCCGAACGGCCGGGTTGGCGATGTTGAGGTCCGGCTGGTGACGGAAGAACCGGTGCAGGTAGTGCTGCTTGGCCTTGCGATCGAAGGTCCAGACGCCGCCCTGTTCGCCGGGGAAGACTTCGGCCAGCGCCGGGTCGTCGGGCGGCTCGTCCGCCCACACGTACCAGTCGCGATACGGCGACGCCGGGTCGGACCGCGCGGCCTGGAACCAGGGGTGACGGTCCGATGTGTGGTTGACGACCAGGTCGATGATCACGCGCATGCCACGGTCGTGAGCGGTGCGCACCACCTCGACGAAGTCGCCGAGCGAACCGAGCCTCGGGTCGACCCCGTAGAAGTCGACGACGTCGTAGCCGTCGTCGAGATCAGGCGTCGGGTGGAACGGCATCAGCCAGATCGTCGAGACACCGATGCCGGCGAGGTAGTCGATGCGCTCGACGAGGCCACCGAGGTCGCCCACCCCGTCCCCGTTACCGTCGAGGAACGTCTCGACGTCGAGGCAGTAGACGACGCCGTTCTTCCACCACTGGTCGCTGGTCGACGCCAGGGTCACTGCCCGACCTCCCGCAACACCTTGTCGCCGAACGCCTCGATGAACGCCGCCTGCTCCTTCGGCACCTGATGGATGAACACCTCGTCGACCCCGACCGCGAGCGTCTCGTTGAGCCAGGCGGCATGGCGCCCGAGCTCCGACGACACCAGCACGCTGCCCCTCACGTCGTCGGCGCGGACATGGGTCGCGGCGGCCTCGAACTGCTCGACCGTCTCGAGATCGGCCATGAGCACCGAGTCGAAGACGTTGGAGCGCCATTGGTCGTGGGCCGAGGCCAGCGCCTCCTCGTCGGTGGCGGCCCACGCCACCTTCACCTGCACTCGCACGGGCTTGCCCTCCCCGCCGCCTTCGCGAAATCCGTCGACCAGCCGTCGCAGCCTGTCTGGCGGCAGGTACACGGTGATCAGGCCGTCGGCCCATGTGCCGCACCACCGGGCCGTCTCCTCGCTCAGCGCGGCCCCGATGAGCGGCGGCGGCTCGGCGGGCAACGTCCACAGCCGGGCGCGATCGACCCTGACGTGGCCGTCGACGCTCACCTCCTCACCCCGCAGGAGTGCCCTGGCGACCTCGACGCACTCGAGCAGGCGCGCGTTGCGCACCGCCTTGGTCGGCCAGGGTCCGCCGGTGATGTGCTCGTTGGATGCTTCGCCCGAGCCCATGGCGACCCAGAGGCGGCCGGGGAACATCTCCGCCAGTGTGGCGATGGCCTGCGCGACGATCGCCGGGTGATAGCGCTGACCGGGCGCCGTGACCACCCCGAACGGCACCCGCGTCACCCGCATGGCGGCCCCGAGCCACGACCAGGCGAAGCCCGACTCCCCCTGCCGCCGGCTCCAGGGCGTGAAGTGATCGGAGGACGATATGGCGGCGAAGCCGGCCTCCTCGGCGGCCACGGCCGCCTCGAGCAACCGGCTCGGCCGGTTCTGCTCGTGCGACGCGTGGTAGCCGACGACGGTCACCACGCAGGCATGCCCGCCGAGCCGGATGCCGATACGCGCGCCTCGACCTCGACGGAGGCGCGCATGAGGTCAGTAGCCGGCGCGACGACCACCGAAGATGGAGACACCACCGGGGCCCACGAGGAGTCCGGCGGCGATGAGGACGATGCCCAGGATCAACTGGCCCTGGACGATTTGCACGATGCCGACCACGACGAGGATGGCGGCGATGATCCATAGCACGGTTGCATTCATGGCGGCAGGCGTACCCCCGGATCGTCCACCCGATTCCAGCCTTTCGGCGGACCGTCGGCCTTGACCTGCGGCACGACCGGCCGAGGGCGGAGGAGCGCCCCCGGCCGATCGTGCCTCGGGCCGAGGCCCGGCCTCAGAGCTTCGGTCGCAGCTCGCGCTCGAAGAACCGGAAGAAGCCGTCCTGGTGGGGGCCGACCTGGCCCACGTAGACCTCGTCGAAGCCCGCGTCGACATAGCGGCGGATCGCTTCGAGGTGCCGCTCGGGATCGGGACCGCACGGTATCGATTCGGCAACCTTGTCCTCGGTGACGAGCGCGGTTGCCTGCTCGAAGTGCGCCGGCATCGTTAGCTCCTGCGCCAGGTTGCCCTCGAGACCCTCGTTGGGCCAGCACTCGTGCGCGACGCGACGCCCGGTCGCCTCGTCGTCGGCCCACGACACCTTCAGGCCCGCCATGGTGAGCCCTGATCCGCCGGCGTCGCGGTAGCGGGCCAACATCTCGGCGTCCGGCGAGGTGGTGATCCAGCCGTCACCGTGATCGATCGCCACCTGGAGCGCTTGTTCACCGAACGCCGATATCGCCACCGGGATGGGATCCTCGGGCAGCGTGTAGAGCCGCGCCCCCTCGACGCTGTAGTGGCGCCCGTGACGCGTCACGATGTCGCCGCGCCACAGCTCACGCATGACCTCGACGGCCTCGGCCAACATGTCGAGCCGAACGGGGGCGGCGGGCCACCGCTGCGCCAGCACGTGCTCGTTGAGCGCCTCGCCCGAACCGAGGCCCAACCGGAAGCGGCCGGGCAGCATGCAGGCTGCCGTGGCGGCGGCCTGGGCGACGATCGCGGGGTGGATCCGGAAGGTCGGGCACGTGACGGCCGTCGTGACCGGCAGCCGGGTCGTGCGCGCGATGCCTCCGATCACGCACCATACGAAGGGGGACTCGCCCTGGGCATCGATCCACGGGTGGTAGTGGTCGGAGATCCACAGTCCCTCGAACCCCGCCCGCTCCGCCCGCTCCGCCATGTCGACGAGCTCGACCGGGCCGTGCTCCTCGCTTGCCAGGAAATATCCGATGCGGGTCACGTGGGATCACCTCCGGTCACGTCGACGCCTCTGTAGGCAAGCCGGGTCTACCCGGACAGGCGCTGCAGAAACGCCGGTGCCGCCTCCCAGTCGCACAGCTCTCGTGTGACCGCTCGCGTGGCGGGTAGAGCGTGGAACGACGCCGAGATAGGAAAAGGAGCGGCACTATGAGCACCGCCGAGACCGGTCACGTCACCGGCACCAAGGACAAGGACTACAACATCATCTGGTTCACGGAGTCGTGCCTCAGCAACGCCCTGCGACTCGAGACGTACATCCAGGACGCCGAGCGCGAGGGCGACAACGAGCTCGCGGAGTTCTTCCGCAAGGCGCAGAACGAGAGCCGCAAGGGCGCCGAGCAGGGCAAGCAGCTGATGGCCTCCCGCCTGGCCTCCAGCAGCTGAGGCCGCCGGCGGGCTGACCGAGCACGTAATCGACACCGCGGCGCTGCCGACGCGAGCCCGTTGGTGCCGGGGCGCGCCGGTGGGAGGGGAGGCAGCGGGACGACCAGACCGAGGCTTGCCGGTCCTGCTCCCTGCCGACCCCTCACCGGCGCAGAGGAGGCCGTGATGAGAGCAGTGACATGGCAAGGCTTCGAGGACGTCCGCGTCCAGGATGTGCCCGATCCCCGCATCGAGCAACCCACCGATGCCATCGTGGAGATCACCTCGAGCGCCATCTGCGGTTCCGACCTTCACCTCTACCGGCCGCTGGCCATGTTCATGGAGCGGGGCGACATCCTGGGGCACGAGCCGATGGGGCGCGTCGTGGAGGTCGGCCGTGACGTGCGCCAGCTGGCCCCCGGCGACCGGGTCGTCGTCCCGTTCAACATCGCGTGCGGCTCGTGCTACATGTGCGACCGGCAGCTCTATGCCCAGTGCGAGACGACTCAGGTACGAGAGCACGGCAAGGGCGCGGCGCTGTTCGGCTACACCAAGCTCTACGGGCACGTGCCGGGCGCCCAAGCCGAGTTGCTGCGGGTGCCGCAGGCGCACTTCGGGCCCATCAAGGTGCCCGATGGTCCGCCCGACGAGCGTTTCCTGTTCCTCTCCGACGTGCTGCCCACGGCATGGCAGGCGGTCGCGTTCGCCGACGTGGCGCCGGGCGGCTCGCTGGCCGTGCTGGGCCTGGGGCCGATCGGGCAGATTGCGGTGCGGGTGGCGCGCCACCTCGGCGTGGAGCGGGTGTTCGGCGTCGACCTCGTCCCTGAGCGCCTCGCCATGGCCGAGAGACACGGCGCGGAGACGCTCGACATCGCTGCGATCGACGATCCCGCGGAGACACTTCGCGAGCTCACCGAGGGCCGTGGGCCCGACGCGGTCGTGGATGCCGTGGGCATGGAGGCGCACGGAGCCCCGTTGGCAGCCGCCATGCAACGGGCCGCGGCGGCGCTGCCCAAGGCGATGAGCGAGCCGCTCGCACGGCGGGCCGGGATGGACCGGCTGGCGGCGCTGCGCACGGCCGTCGACGCGGTACGGAGGGGAGGCACACTGTCGATCGTCGGCGTCTACGGCGGCGCCGCCGACCCCTTGCCGATGCTGGATCTGTTCGACAAGGGCGTCCAGCTTCGCATGGGACAGGCGCACGTCAAGCGCTGGGTCCCGGAGATCCTGCCCCTCCTCGAACGCGACGACGACGTCTTCGGGCTCGACGACTTCGTGACGCACTGGATGCCGCTCGACGAGGCCCCGAAGGCCTACGCCCAGTTCCAGGCCAAACAGGACGAGGCGATCAAGGTCGTCCTCCAACCCCATCCCGCGTCGCCCGCCCCTTGACGGTCGCGAGCTGCCCCAGAGCCTGCGGGAGGCGGTCACGATCGCCGGCACTCGCGACATGACCGTCGGTCAGGTGGCAGGGCGCACGACCGCGAAGTCAGCGGGCAGGCCGCCCACGGTGAGGTCGCCTTGGTCGACCCCGATGTTGATGCGGGCGCCGCCCAACGGCAGGTCGACGAGCTCGAGCCGGGACGCGTCGGGAGGGAGGGCCGGGTCGAGCTCGACGAAGCCGGCCGGCAGGTTGGGTTCGAGGCCGAGCAACGTGCGGGTGACGAGCAGCGGCGCGGCCGAGGCCCAGGCCTGCGGCGAGCACGACGCCGGGTAGGGCACGGGCACGGGCATCTCGTCGCGCGCCAGCCCTGCGAAGAGCTCCGGCAAGCGCCCGTCGCACGTCTCGGCCGCTGCCAGCAGACCGCCGGCGAGCTGGAGGGCTTCGTCGCCGCGGCCCGCACGCCGCAGCCCCGCGATGCAGATCGCGGTGTCGTGCGGCCAGACCGAGCCGTTGTGGTAGCTGAGCGGGTTGTAACGGGCCATGGAGCTGGCGAGGGTTCGGACACCCCAGCCGGTGAAGAGCTCGGGCGACACGAGCCAGCGGGCCACCGCGGCCGCCTTGTCGGGGTCGGCCACGATGCCCGCCCACAGGCAGTGGCCCATGTTGGACGCCACCGCGTCGACTGGCCGCTTGTGACAGTCCAATGCGATGGCGTAGGCAGCGCGTTCGGGCAGCCAGAAGTCGCGGTCGAACTGCGCGCGCAGCTTGTCGGCTCGCTCCTGGCGGGCCGTTGCCGTGGACGGGTCGTCGTCGGCGGCGGCGAGGGCGGCACCCGCGCGCCACGCGGCGTACGCATAGGCCTGCACCTCTGCCAAGGCCACCGGCGGCTCAGCGAGGCGGCCGTCGGCGAACGACACGGCATCGGCCGAGTCCTTCCACCCCTGGTTGACAAGCCCGTGGGCGCTCTGGCGGGCGTACTCGACGTAGCCGTCACGGTCGGGGTCGCCGGGGCCGTCGAGCCACCCGAGCGCAGCCTCCACTGCCGGGAGCAGGGGACGGAGCTCGTCGAGCGGGCTTCCCCAGCGCCACAGCTCGTGGACCAGCATCACGAACAGCGCAGTTGCGTCGGCCGTCCCGTAGTAGACGTCGCCGTCGGCGAACGCGAGCGAGGGCCCACGGCCGAACCGCACCTCGTGAAGGATCCGGCCGGGCTGCTCCTCGGTCTCGGCCACGTCACGGGTGCCCTGCAACCGGGCGAGCGTGCGAACGGTCGCCGCTCCCAGATCCGGGTCCAACAGGAGCGCCATCCACGACGTGAGGATGGAGTCACGCCCGAACAACGTCATGTACCAGGGTGCGCCTGCGGCGATCACGGGCTCATCCGGGTGCTGCGGGTCGAACAGACGGAGCCCGCCGATGTCGTCGCCGGCTCGTCGGAAGGCGCGCGACACCCCGACCACGTCGCCACGGAGGTCCGGCAGATCACGTACCCACTGCTCCTGGCGGGCGGTGGGAACGGCGAGGTGGGTCGGCTGTCCGCAGCGGTGACGGGGGATCACCTCTCCGCCGCCGCGGGTGGCGGATAGCTCGAGGCATGTCTCCCATTCGTCCCGTGGCGCGACTGCGGCCCGCCACCGGAGGGCGTCTCCCGCTGTCGCGCGCCCGTCGTTGCCTCGCACGATGAGGCCACGCTCGCCGTCGTCGGTGACGAACGCGAGGTGCCCGTCTCGCGCGCCGCGGGTGACGTGGGAGAGACCGCTCCGGCCCGCCTTCACGGTGAAGAGATCGGCGAGGTCCGTTCCGACCGAGGTGCGGACGTCCGCAACGCGGGCTTGGTCGGTGAGGTTGCGAAGTCGGACGTCCACACGCAGGCCCCTGCCGATCCAGAGATCGCGGAACACGAGGAACGTTCGGTCGGCTGTCCTGCCGACGAACGACGCCGCGAACGGTGAACGGCTCGCAACCGCAAGCGGCTCGACCGGCGCATCGTCGATGGTCAGCACCAGCTTCGAGCAGATGCGCGTATCGGCGACGAACAGGCCCTCCGCGCCCCGGTCGGAGATGTCTCCACTGGTCTCGCAGATCGTGAAGCTCGACCCCTGCATCAGTGTGACGGTCGCGGCGGGAACGGGCTGGCTCTCCTCGGGTACGGTCCCCGGTCCGCTCATCTCGCTGCCGTGCCTCCGATCGTCGGCTCGTAAAGAGGCCCGTGCGCGGTCATGACGACTCGCCGATAGAGCGCCAGGTGATCGTCGACCATCCGACCGGTGGAGAACCGCTCGACGGCGGCCTGCCGGCAGAGCGTGCGATTCAACCTCGACACCTCGGGCAGGGCTTCGGACAGCTGCTGTTCCGTTCCGCGTATGAAACCAGTGATCCCGTCGTCGATCAGCTCAGGCACCGATCCGCACGGCATCGCCAGGACCGGTGTCCCGTGGGCGAGCGCCTCGGCCATCACCATGCCGAACGGTTCCGCCCAATTGACGGGGTTGAGCAAGCACATGGCATCGGCGAGCAGTTCGTCTTTGGGGGCCGCGCCCACCTCGCCCAAGAATTCGACGCTGCCTCCCAGCAGCGGCTCGACCGCTTCCCGAAAATAGGCCTCCTCTTCCGGTTCCTGCAGCTTGCTGGCGATCTTGAGAGGGACGCCCGCGGCCTTGGCGATCCGAATCGCGCGGTCGGCGCCCTTGCAGGGGTTCATCCGCCCGAGGAAGAGAGCGAAGCCGCCGCCCCCGGCCCCCGGAGTGATCGCATCGACGTCGAGCCCGTGATAGATCACGGCCGCGATCGGCGTGGCCCCGGCGGTGGAGGCGTGATGACGAGATATGGCGACGACCGCCACGTCCTCGGCGATGATCCGGTAGTACTCGGCCAGCTCGCCCTCGAACGGGCCGTGGTTGGTCGTGACGATCGGGATGCCCGTGCGCGTGCCATACAGGGGGCCGACCAGCGTGTGGTCGTGGACGACATCTGCACCCCAATCCGCCACGGCGGCGTAACCGGCGATCACGTGGCTGAGCTCGGGAGCCGAGCCGAGGCCGGCCGTGCCCACGGCGCGGGGAAACGTCGCGGCGATGGGCACGGGGCAGGTGCTGTCGGCAGTGGCGCAGAGCAAGACGTCGTGACCGGCAGCCTGGATCCCCCTGGCCAGTTGGTCGACGACGACTTCGGTGCCCCCGTACCCCGGGGGCGGTACGGGAAGCCAGGGTGGAGCGATGATCC
>OBLS010000513.1_pt1 | contig 14052 bp, 9 predicted proteins | sample 1519901 | NCBI WGS metagenome assembly OBLS01 (sample SAMEA3113585, study PRJEB22503) | soil metagenome | reverse complement strand
GGTATCACTTCGAGTTCGTCGACGTGGACTTCTACACCGTCGACTTCGACGACCCGGCGCTTGGCACGTGGACCGCACGCGCGACTGAGACCGCCCACTTCAATGCCACCCCTGGCGACGTCGTGACGCTGCACGTCGGCAACAACAATCTCGAGGGCGACGTCCGCATCCGCGAGCTGCTGACCCTGGTCATCGGCGCGGACGGCGAGGTCCGGGTGGACAGCGCCGACTTCGAGGTCGTGGGGTGCTGACGAGGTCGTCGAGTCCTGATGGCGCCTGCTCAGCCGCCAGCGCGACCGACCTAGGCTTTGGGAGCACGATTCAGCGGCGGCGGCGTACGGCCCGTGTCGTGCGTTGTTGCTGGGCATCGGCCCGGTGCTCAGGAGGAGTTGCGGGAGGTCGATGTGGAGACGTGGGATGCGATCACGTCTCGGCGCAATGTGCGGTCCTACAGCAAGGGGGAGATCGCGACCGAGGACATTGATCGGATTCTGGAGGCTGCGCGGCGCGCGCCGTCGGCCGGCAACCAGCAGGCGTGGGACTTCGTGGTCTGCACAGACCGCGAGCAGCTTGCCCAGCTTGCCAAGGTTGGGCCCGCCGCTGGCCACGTTGCCGGCTCGGCGGCGACGGTCGCGCTGGTGGCCGCGAAGTCCCGCGACGCCGAGACGCGCGACCTGATTCAGTTGGACCTCGGCCAGGCGACGATGAGCGTCATGCTGGCCGCCGCCGACCTCGGTATCGGCAGCGCTCATGCAGGCGTCCACGACCAGCAGCTCGCGCGGCGCTTGCTGGGCTTTCCCGAAGACCGGTTCTGCGCCTTGCTGATCACCCTCGGCACGCCTGCCGACCGCCCACTTACGCCGATCCAGCGGCCCAACCGGCGACCATTCAACGACGTCGTGCACCGCGGCCATTGGTAGCGGCCCGACTCCCAGGGATCGCCGCCCATCGGTGACGGACTCTTCGAGCACCCCCGGACGCATCGCAGGCCGTTGCCATGCGTGCAGTCCGCGAAGCGGGGCGTGCGTGTCGGGTGGCGGTGGCCGGTGCCATCGGCTCGGACCGAACGCAACGCGGAGTGCGGGTTCGCCGGCTGAACCTCCTTGGAGCGATCTTTGCGAAAGCCGCAGCCTTCAGCATCCCCGTCCGGGCTGGGCCGCATATCGCGCTGGAGTCACGCCGCGCGCGCCGGGAGCACTGGACCGGAGCCCGCGCCGGTGCGTTCGATCGCGTCGGCGATCCGGGTCAGGTCGGAGTCGTCGAGCGCGAGCCCTGCGGCCGACAACCAGGCATCGAGCTGGCCGGCCCGGCGGACGCCCACGATCGCGCCGGTGACCCCGGGGAACGCCAGCGTCCACGCCACCGCCACGGCGGCCACGGTAACGCCATGGCGGGAGGCGATCGGGCCGAGTGCCTCAGCCAGTGCCAGGTTCCGGGCCAACGCGTCACCTGTGAAATCGGGATGCCTGCGCCGCCAGTCGTCCTCGTCCAGCATGGCCGCGCGGGCCGCGGTGAACGATCCGCTGAGCAGACCCGACGCCATCGGGCTGTAGACGATCGCGCCGGTGACGTGTGCGGCGCTCCAGGCGAGCACGTCCACGGCGGCACGGTGGATCAGGTTGAAACGCGGTTGCACGGCATCCACGTGCCCGACGGCCTCGGCCGCGTCGAGTTGTGCGACATCGTGGTTGGACAACCCGATGGCCCGGACCTTGCCCTCCCGCCGGAGGTCGCAGTAGGTCTGCCAGTACTCCTCGAGCGGCGTGCCGTCGGTGGGCGGCGCGTGCACCTGGTAGAGGTCGATGCGGTCCAGCCCGAGGCGCCGCAGCGAGTCCTCGAGCTCACGCCGGATGCTGGCCGGACGACCGACCAGCGCCGGCTTGTCGTGCGGACGCTGGGGATCCCAGATGACGCCGGCCTTGGTGAACACGTACGGTCGCTCGTCGGCCGGGATCCGCCGCAACGCGCGGCCGACGACCTCCTCGGCGTGACCGAGGCCGTAGATCGGTGCGGTGTCGATCCAGTTGACTCCGCGCTCGACGGCCGCCCGCACCGCCCCCTCGGAGAGGGCGTCCTCCTGCGCCCCCCAGGTGTCCACCCAGCCGGCACCGCCGAACGCCCACGCTCCGATGCCGACCCGGCTGATGGCCATGCCGGTGCGGCCGAGTGGCCGGCTCGGCAACGACGTCATGACACGTGCTCCACTTCTCCTCGTAGCCCGCTCACACAGTCCGCACGCCGGGAGGGGTCACGGCTCACCGTGACCCCTCCCGCGTTGACCGGGAGCTCACCTCCTTCAGGTCAGGATTGGGCCGCTCAATCAGTCTGGAAACCGACCTGGATCACCTTCCACTGCAGGGCGCCGACTGCGGTGACGCCGGCCGCGGTCTGGACCGTGACGCGCATCGCGGTCGTGGTCACGGCATCGTGCGTCGTGACGTTGTATTGGTCGACCTCGGTCGCGTAGCCGCTCGGGTTCGACACCTCCACCCAGGCGGAGCCGTCCCAGTACTGGAGCACCCACGAGCCCGGCACCTGCACGCCGCCGCCATCGTCGTACCAGAAGATCTCCGTCCGGTCGGTCTGGATGGGCTCGGTCCAGGTCAGCTGCATCCATTGGGTGCCGCCGTTGGGCCAGGTGCCCCAGCCGACGCCGATGCCCGGGTTGCTGGTCGTCGGATCCACGCCGGAGTTGATGCCCTCGCAGTTCTCCCACGGAGACGTGTACGAGCACGTCGCCTGGGCGAACGGAGCGAGGTTCCCGTCGAACTCGGCGACCTCGATGTCCACCGACGCGCTGCCGGTCTCGCCGTCAGTGTCGGTGGCCGTGAGGGTCGCCGTGTAGGACCCCGGTTCGGTGTAGGTGTGCTCCGGGCTCAGCTCGGTCGAGCTCTGCCCGTCGCCGAAGTCCCACGCGAGGGTCATCTGGTCGCCTTCTGGATGATCGGCGATGCCGGTGAACTGTACGGTCAGCGGCTCCACACCCGAGGTCGGCGACGCGAACGCCAGAACCTGGGGTCCGGTGAGCGGCTCGACGTCGATCCCGGTGTTGAAGACCTGGATCTCCTTGAGCCCGACTCCGTAGTCGCCCGTCGGCGTCACCATCACACGCACCCGGTCGGTGGTCACCCGTGGGAACGCGACCTCGTTGAGGTTCGGGAGCGGACGCGCCGAACTGCGGTGACCGAAGATGTTCACCCAGTCCGACCCGTCGTGGTACTGCAGCCGGTAGATCAGCGGCTCCCGGTAGGTGTCGCCGTCGGAGTTCTGCTGCGGGTCGTAGTCCTTGTCGCTGTAGAAGTAGAGCTTGATGTTGTCGATCTGCTGTGGCGATCCGAGATCGACCTCCAGCCAGTCCTCGCTGTTGGGCGAGCCTTCGGTGCCCCAGATCGTGTTGGGCGACACGTAGCCGGGGCGGCTGAAGTTGTTGCCGCCCGCCATCGCGGGCAGGCCGCTGATGGTGAAGCCGTCCACTGCAAACTCGGGCGCCGTGACACGCGACGCCGGGCTCGTCGTCGTGAACGAGGCCTGGACCGGCCGGCCCTCGGCCAGGTTCGAAGCGTGACCGGTCTCGGGTGTGATGTCACGGCCGGCCTTCTGGAGCATGTCGACCATGCGATCGTTGCGCCGCAGGCTGATGTCGTTCGCGGAGAGCAACGGTCCGATGACACCCTCGATGCTGCCGCCGCTCTCGACAAAGGCCCGGCAGACGCCCGCACTCCGGAAGGACGGGTTGTAGAAAGTACGCCAACCATCGCCCGTGCACTGGCTCCGGGTGGTGGGCGGCTCGTCGGTGACACCGAAGACGACCTCGGCGCCGCTGTCGTCGAGCACCGTCACATCGGCGGTGTCACCGTCGAACGTGACGTGCGCCAGGTCGTCGAGGGTGAACAGCCGCTGCCCGTCGAGGTACGCGGAGAAGCCATCCGGTACCGCGCCGCCGTAGTGGTCCACGCCCGGCCGGTCCCAGACCACGGTCAGGTCCTTGCCGTGGTAGCTGAGGTTGTTCACCGTGAAGTAGTCCCAGCCCACGTCGATCGGCCACAGCTCCAGCACGTCGTCGAGCCGGGGCCGGACACCGGCGATGTCGTCGATGATCATGAAGTTGTAGGCGCCGAGGATGTTGTGATGGATCCCGGATCGGCCGAAGGTCTGCGTGGCCGGGTTCCAGTTGAAGAAGAACTCGTTGTTGTTCGGCAGCCGGTTGTTACCGCCCACGTACTGCACCCAGGTGAGCCACTCGAGCAGCGCCCGGTACATCCCCGGCGTGACGTACTCCGACGGGTAGTCGCGGATGGCTGCGGAGAACACCTGCGCCTGCAGGGTCGAGTTGATGTTCGAGAAGTTGTTCGAACCGCCCCGTCCGATCGCCGCCGCCTCGGCATTGTCGGCCTGGTTGGCGGTGTAGAACGGCATGATCGGGAACTCGTCGGCGTCGGCGTAGTAGCGCAGCGCCTCCCGGTACTTCGGGTCGTCGGTCGGCGGGACACGCTCGATGAACGGCGCGAAGTTCTGCTGGTCCTTCCACGGGATGAGCTCGCCGTTGCTCACCAGCCGGTGCTTGAACACGTGGCCAGGGCGCTCGTCGCCTTCCGGGTCGACCGGCGCGTCGTCCCACAGGGTCAGGATCTCTGCCTGCATGTCGTCGGCGAGCGCGGTCATCTCGGCTGCCTTGTCATCGTCGCCGAGAAGCTCGTACGCCTCCGAGGCGGCCCGCGCGCCGGCGTACCAGAACGCGGACTCCGCACGGTCCTGGCGGTTCGCCGGGTTGCCCGCGTCCGGGTGTGCCCAGCGGAAGGAGATCGAGTCGGCGTCGTTGCCGGTCAGGAAGCCGTGGGGGTACTCGATGAGGTTGTCGCCGTTCGTGTCGTACTTGTCGATCTGGCCCTTGATGTCGCACTCGGCGTAGTGGGCGTAGTTCCGGACGAGCGCGTCGTCGCCCCCGTGCACCTTGTAGGAGTTCCACCCCTCGCGCGCGATGTACTGCTCGTAGGTGTTGCCCCAGCTGTGCGAGCCCGGATTGTCGGTGAACGCGGCGCACCTCGACATCTCGCCGGACGACAGCAGGTTCCCGTACGTGTAGATGGGATCCCGGAAGTACTTCAGGTCCTGCATGTGCATCGGCTGGGTCAGCTGGATCGCGTTGTTGTACCCCAGGACCCCTTCCAACGACACGGGGAACTGGTAGTCGTTGCCCGGGATGTTCGCGTCGACGTAGTTGAAGCGGTTGAGGAACGTCCGGTAGTAGGACATCTTCTTGACGTTCTCGTCCGGGACGTCGATGTACGGGACGTTGTCGACCCACCAGCGGTTGTACTCCTCGAGGTGGGTGCTCAGCGCCTCCTCGGCGGTGTAGCCGCGGTAGCGCTCGTACTCCTGGTCGGACTCCGGCAGTTCCTCCGTCGTCGCGCCGAACTGGAGCTTGAGAGTGATCGACTGACCCGGCGCGAGCTCGATGTTCCGGACCAGGTCGTCGCCGTCGGCCTCGAAACCGTCGCCGCTGAACCGTGGCGTCACCGTGGTGACCTGGTAGCGGGTCGTGACGCTACCGGTCCGCTCGGTACCGTCGCCGGTCGTCTCGCTGGTCGGAGGAGAGGTCGCAGTGACGGTCCGGCTCGTCGTCGAGCCACCGGTGTTGGTCAACGTCAGCAGGGTGACGGCCACGTTGTTGTGCGTGATGAACTTCGCCTGCTCCGCGGTCAGGCCGGCGGCGTTGTGCACGCTGGTCCAGTGGCTCGGGTACTGCGCCCGGTCACCGGTGGACTCGGTGAAGGAGGCGCCGGAGACGCCGATGGTGTACATGTTCTCGCTGGAGCCCGTCGGGCGCTCCCGGTAGGCCCACCCGCCTCCGAAACCGAGCGCTCCGGCGGAGTGGGTGTACATGTACAACGCGCGACCACGGGTGTAGAGATTGTTGCCTCCGCTGCCGCCGGCGGGCCGCTCCAGGATCCGGTCGATCCAGTACGAATCGCCGCCGGCTGCGACGTCGGCGTCATGGATGTCCCCCAGCATGCTGGTCGTGGGGTCGAATGCCACGGGCTCGTCGGGAACGGGGTCGGCGGGGCCGCTGTACGTGGGCGTGCCGGGGTCGACCTCGGGCGGTATGTGGTTCGTCGACGACGCCTGGCCGGCCGTCACCGGCAGCACCAGGCCGGTCGCCAGCACGGCGGCAAGCCCGCGTCGGACGGATCTGCGATGTGGTCTCACGTGATGCCTCCCGTCTCCTGTTAGCGTTCACAATCACGAGACCAGATGGTGTCGGCTAGCCTGCGCTGCATCCTCCCTTCGCCGTCCCCGCTACGGCAGCTCGATGGTCGGCAGCCAGACGCGCATCGTGGCGGGGCCACGGTTCGCCCACGCGTGATACGGCAGCATCGGGATGTCCGCGTCCCGGCGCACGCCGGACGGTGCCGTGCCCGCGTCCCGATAGGGCCAGCCGGCACCGGCCGGTTCGACCAGCGAGCCCGTCACCACGACGCGTCCGCCGTCGTCGACCGGCTGCTTCCGCGGGTCGACCCGCACGGCGTCGACGTCGACCTGGCCGGGCAGGTCCACCGATTCGACACAGAGCACGACCGGGCCGCGCTCGACCGCCACCATGCCGCGCACGGCGTCGATTCGCGGGTCGGCGCTCGTCCAGCGCGGTTCCACCGGCAGGTCGAGCCGGACGACGTCCCCGGCGCCGAAGGCGCGGCGGACCTCCATCACGCTGGTGTCCGCGATCCGCGCCGGGCTTCCGCCCGGCTCGGTCAGCCGCGCCCGGCCCTTGGCCCACGGCGGCACCCGGAGCGAGAGTGTCACCGGTTCCGGCGGCGCCTCGGTCACCTCGACCGTCACGGCGCCGTCATCCGGATACTCCGTGTGCACGCGCAGCCCGACATCCCCCGCATCGAGAGTGGTCCTGATGTCCGCGTCGGCGTACTGGTGGAGTTGTATCCCGTCGCCGTCGGCGGTCGCCACGTACGCCGCGAGGCTGGCCAGCAGCCGTGCGACGTTCATGGGGCAGCACGACACGTCGAACCACGGTGCCCGCAGATTGCTCCAGGGCCGGGGGCTGACCGCGTCGGGATCCCACGGCGTGCCGCGACGGCGCTGGTGCAGGGTGTTCACGTAGAAGAACGACCGTCCGTCGCTGGCCGGAGACGTCGCAACCACGTTGAACAGCGTCCGTTCGGCCAGGTCGGCGTACCGCGGATCGCCGGTCGCGAGAAGGAGCCGCCAGCTGAGCATGACCGACGCCACGGCCGCGCAGGTCTCGGAGTAGGCCCGGTCCGGCGGCAGCGCGAAGTCCTCGCCGAACGACTCGCCCGAATGCCGCGCTCCCATGCCGCCGGTCAGGTACGTGCGCCGGGCCACGGTGGCGTCCCACTGGCGGACGACGGCTTCGAGCAGCGCGTCGTCACCGGTCTCCACCGCGACGTCCACGGCGCCCGCGGCGAGGTAGAGCGCGCGGACCGCATGACCGCGCAGGATCGACGCCTCCCGGACGGGGATGTCGTCCTGGAAGTAGGCACGCCCGAACTCGACGTCCGCCAGCCGTCCGTGCCCTCGGCGGCTCACGAACCGGGCTGCCTGGTCGAGGTACCGCTCCTGGCCGGTGACCCGGGCGAGCTCGACGAGGGCCGTCTCGATGCCGGGATGCCCGCAGATGCCGTCGTTTCCGTCCGGGCCGAAGGTTTCACACACGTGGTCGGCGGCCCTGGTCGCGATCTCGACAAGCGGCCCGCCGCCCACCCGGGCCTGTGCCACCGCGGCTTGGATCAGATGACCGTGACAGTAGAGCTCGTGCCCCCACTCCAGGTCGCTGTACCGGGCCGGCTGGCCGGCCCGCCCGAATGCCGTGTTGAGGTAGCCGTCCGGATCCTGAGCGCGGCCGATGAGGGCAACCAGCTCGTCCGCGGTAGGGGCCGACCGGTCGCCGCGGGCCGACTCCCAGGCGATCGCCTCGACGAGCTTGTAGACCTCCGAATCCGAGAACTCGCGTCCGCGCCGGGCCCCGGGCGGCCCGCCGTCGGCGGCCAGCTGGAAGTTCGCCAGCCAGCCCACCCGGTCCGTCCATCGCAGGCAGTGATCGAGGGTTGCCGACGCGTTGAGCCGCTGGCGATCGCCCCAGAACCCTCCGGTGATGCGGACCTCGTCGAGCCCGAGGGGTCGCAGTCGACCAGCGCGTGGCGCTACCGGCAGGCTCATCCCTTCAGCGCTCCCGACATGAATCCACGGACGTAGTGGCGCTGGAGGAACAGGAAGAGGATCAGGCAGGGGATCGCCATGACGACGACGCCGGCCTGTGTCGCACCGAAGTCGACCGCTCCCATGGTCTGCTGCCGCAAGGTCGCGATGGCGAGCGGAAGCGGGTAGCGCGAGCTGTCGTTGATCATGAACAGCGGCGCGATGAAGTCGTTCCAGGCGTAGAGGAAGGCGAACAGCCCGACGGTGATCAGCCCGGGCCAGACCGATCGGAGCATGATGCGCCGCAGCACGCCGAATGTTCCGCAGCCGTCGACCAGCGCGGACTCCTCGAGCTCGCGCGGCACGGCCTCGAAGGAGATGCGCATCATGAACATGGCGAACGGCAGCTGGTAGAGGGTCAGCACCAGGGCCAGCCCGATCAGGGAGTTCCGCAGCCCGACCTCGCCGAACAGCACCCACAGCGGCACCAGCAGGGTCACGTACGGCACCATCAGGATCGCGATGATCAGCAGGAACAGCGCGTCCCGGCCCGGGAAGCGGAACCGGCCGAAGGCATACCCACCGAGGACCGACAGCGTCAGCGTGAACACGACGGTCAGCACCGAGACGAAGGTGCTGTTCCACAGGTACGTGGGAAGCCCGGCGTCGTAGTCCACCAGGGTGCGGTAGTTGCCCAGCCCGTACCCGACCTGCTGGGCGGTCGCGCCGTGCGGCGAGACCGAGGCTACAACGGTCCAGACCAGCGGGACGAGGAACATGATGGCCAGCCCGCCTGCCATCACGTAGTACGAGGTGCGGCCGATCACGGAGTTGTTCGTCATCGCTACTCCCCGACGTCTCGGCGAAGCAGCCGGAACTGGGTGACGTTGATCACCAGGAGCGCCAGCAGGACGACGATGGACAGCGCGGCGGCCGTGCCCAGATCGAACTGCCGGAACGCCTCGCGGTAGATCATCATCACGACGGTCGTCGTCGAGTTGTCCGGCCCGCCATTGGTCAGGATGAAGAACTGGTCGAACGCGAGCAGGGAGCCGGTCACCGAGATGATCAGGCACAGCGCGAGGGACGGTCGCAACAGCGGCAGCGTTACCCGGGAGAACGTCTGCCAGCGGTTGGCGCCGTCCATCCTGGCCGCCTCGTAGACGTCGGTCGGGATCGACTGGAGGCCGACCAGCAGGATCAGCATGAAGAAGCCGGCGAACTTCCAGACGATCATGACGATGGTGGAGAACAGCGCCATGTTCGGCGTCCCGATCCAGCGGATCGGTTCGTCGATCAAGCCGAGGTTCTCCAGGATCGGGTCGACCGGACCGATCGACGGGCTGTAGAAGCCCCAGAACAGCAGCGACGCCGAGGCGAGGCCCAGTGCTACCGGCAGGAAGTACGCGGTGCGGAAGAAGCCCACACCGCGCCGCCGTTCTTGGACCAGCAGGGCCATGCCCATGGCCAGAGCCAGCAGGGCGATGACGACGATCACCGTGTACTTCAGCGTGAACCGGACCGCCGGCCAGAACAGCCGGTCGTCGGTCATGTCGGCATAGTTGTCGGGGAGGTTCGACCCCTGGTTGCCTTGCAGCAGCGGCCACTCGCTCGCCGACATCTGGCCCACCAGCAGCAGCGGGATGACGAAGAACGCGAGCACGAACAGGGCCGCGGGCGATGCGTAGAGGGCGCCCTTGGCCGCCCGCGACCGCCACCATGGTCGCCGGCTCGAGCGGGGTGTCGCGGAGGTCTTCGGGCCGTGACGTTCAAGCACGGGATTGGTCACGCGTCCTCCAATCTCCACCGGTATGACCGTCGGAGCGGGGCGGGCCGGCGTATACAGCCACCGCCGGCAGGCGGCGCCGCGACCGTCGGTGTACCGCCCCGCTCATGGTTGCTCGATCGTCGAGTCGGATTCAGCTCTGCTCTAGCGACGCGGTAACCGCTTCGTTGTCCTGCTCCAAGGTGCTCCCGTCGCCGAACACGTAGTTGCGGATCAGCGGCAGCCACGGCCCCTGCGGGTCGTTGAACGTCTGCCCGAAGTTGAGGGCGTAAGGCGTGCGGCCTTGGGCGGCCACCTCGTTGATCGTCACCAGTCGCGGGTCCTGCTCGGAGAACTCGTTCGTGGCCAGGTCGGTGCGCGCAACGACGTCGTTGTTCTCGGCGAGGACGCCGACCTGCGCTTCCTCGGACAGGGTCCAGGCGATGAAGTTCCATGCCTGGTCCTCGATCTCGCTGTTGGCCGAGATTCCGATGCTGTCGCCGCCGACGAACGTCGACTCACCGCCGTCGATGCCCCGGATGGGCGCGACGCCGGTCTCGAAGGTGTCCGGCATGAGGCCGAGCTGGGTGGACGGCATCGGCATGATGCCGATGTTGCCCTCGGGGAAGACCCCGACCCAGGTCGGGCCGGCCTCGTCCTGTGTTCCCGCAGCGGTGATGTCGTCCTCGAACAGGCCCTTCCAGATGTCATAGACCGCGGCCGCCTCGGTCTCGGCGAGTAGCGACTCGGTGCCGTCCTCGTTCATCACCTCGTGCCCGTCCGCCCAGATGCTGGGCCACCAGGTGAAGACCAGGCAGCCGCCGCAGTTGCCGCCGAAGAACGTGCCGTTGATGTCACCACCGAGGGCGTCGATCGCCCGGGCGTGCTCGGCGAACTCCTCCAGAGTGGTGGGCGGCTGCTCGGGATCGAGGCCCGCCTGCTCGTACAGGTTCTTGTTGTAGAACAACACGGACAGGTCCATGGTGTGCGGGACGACGTACTCCCGGCCGTCCAACGTGCCCACCTCGATGTGCGAGGGTGCGATGTCGTCGGCGAACGGCAGTGCGGCAATACGGTCGGTGATGTCGAGGAATGCGCCGACGGTGGTGAACTGCGGCACGAAGACCACGTCCAGGCTCAGCACGTCGGGCAGCTCACCCGCTCCCGCGGCGGTACCGACGCGAGGCAGGTAGTCGTCGGTCGGGATGACGGTGAGATCGACCTGGTTCTCGTGCGACTCGTTGTAGGCATCGACGAGCAGCTGGGACTGGGTCTCTGTTGCGGCCCGCGTCCACATGGTGATCGTCTCACCGTCGTCGATGCCCTCGGCCAGAGCCTCCTCGTCGCCGCCGGTCGGCTCGGCACCGGTCTCGTCGTCGTCGTCGCCGCCACACGCAGCGACCATGAGGACCAACGCCATGCCGGCGGCGGCCAGGGTTGTACCGCGGCCCACGCGCGCCCGCGGTCGGAGTCTGGGTCTCACGCTGATCTCCTCACGTCGTTGTGCGTTGTTAGCGTTAACAGACGCATGACCACCTTGCCGCGACGCACGTCCGCGTGCGCCCGGTGTGCGCCGTCGATCGGACTCATCTGAGCCATTGGCGAAGACTCCGAAAAGGTTTTCTGCAAAACCTAGGAGGGTCGCCAGATTCCGTCAATACCTGGGGCCATCGCTCGGCAGGTGCCCTGGCACCGGTCGCGTGGCTCGACCCGAAAAGGTTTCGAGGGCTCGTTTCAGCGCTCGTGTAGAGTCACAACGCGATGCATGCCTGGCGATGATGCGAACGGGGGCCCATGGTCAAGCGTTCTGCCGACTCCCCCACGCGGGCACGGCCGACCACGCTGGCCGACGTCGCGAGGCTCGCAGGCGTGTCGGTCGCGACCGCGTCCAAGGCGCTCAACGGCCGTGACCATGTCCGCGCCGAGACCCGGCACCGGGTGCTCGAAGCGGCGGAGCAGCTGTCCTTCTCGCCCAACACGCTGGCCCGCGGGCTGCTGGCCGGGCGGACCGGGACCGTCGGACTGCTGACCAGCGACCTCGAGGGCCGGTTCAGCATCCCGATCCTGATGGGGGCGGAGGACGCGTTCGGCGCCGGCAAGGTCAACGTGTTCCTCTGCGACGCCCGCGACGACACGATCCGTGAGCAGCACCACGTCCAGGCACTGCTGAGCCGTCGGGTCGACGGCTTGATCGTGGTGGGCAGCCGGACCGACCCGCGGCCATCGCTCGGCCGTGACCTTCCGGTCCCGGTGGTGTACGCGTACGCGCCGTCGGAGGACCCGGACGATCTGTCGATCATCTGCGACAACGTCGGGGCCGGACGGCTCGCGGTCGAGCACCTGATCGCGTGTGGCCGAACAAGGATCGCGCACATCTCGGGCGATCCGCGGTACGCCGCCGCACGCGACCGCGCCGAGGGTGTCCTCGCCGGGCTGGCCGACGCCGGCCTGTCCCAGGTGGGGGATGTCCGGTACAGCTCGTGGTCGGAGGCCTGGGGTCGGTCCGCGGCGGCCATGCTGCTGGACCGCCATCCCGATGTCGACGCGGTGTTCTGCGGCAGCGACCAGGTGGCGCGCGGAGTCATGGACATGGTGCGCGAACGTGGCCGTCGCATACCCGACGACGTCGCGGTGATGGGCTTCGACAACTGGGAGGTCCTGGCCGCCGACGCTCGTCCACCGCTCACCAGCGTCGACATGAACCTGGAGGAGGTCGGCCGGGCGGCCGCGCGGGCCGTGTTCGCCGCGCTCGACGGCGCCCCGAGGAGGGGGCTCGAGGCGCTGCCGTGCCGGGTGGTGATCCGAGGTTCGACCGCACCGCTGAGCTGAGCGGGTTCACAGGCCCTGGGCGAGGCGGTAGTAGGCCTGGTTCCAGCGGATCTGGTCCGCGAACCGGGCGCGGTTCGTGGAGCCGTCGATCAGCAGCAGCTCGGTACGGGTCATCTCGGCGAGGTCGGTGAGCTCCTCGGCGCCCACCGCCGTGGTCAGGACCGTGTGGTGCGGTCCGCCGGCCGACAGCCATGACTCGGCCGAGGTGTGGAAGTCCGGCCGTGGCCGCCACACGGCGCGGGCGACGGGGAGCCGGGGCAGTGGCTCGTCCGGTGGCACCAGGTCGACCTCGTTGGCGACCAGCCGGAACCGGTCGCCGAGGTCGGCCATGCCCAGGACGACCGCCGGACCGGGGGCCGCGTCGAACACGAGCCGGACCGGGTCCTCGCGGGCACCGATCGACAGCGGGTGGATCTCGCAGGCCGGCTGGTCTGCGGCGATGGTGGGGCACACCTCCAGCATGTGCGCGCCGAGGATCTCCTCCTCGCCCGGTACGAGGTGGTAGGTGTAGTCCTCCATGAACGACGTGCCGCCGGGCAGACCGTCGGCCATGGCCTTGACCGTGCTGACGAGCACCGCGGTCTTCCAGTCGCCCTCGGCGCCGAACCCGTAACCGTCGGCCATCAGGCGCTGGACGGCGATGCCCGGCAGCTGTCGAAGCCCGCCGAGGTCCTCGAAGTTCGTGGTGAAGGCTCCGTACCCGCCGTCGTCGAGGAACGAGCGCAGGCCGATCTCGATCCGCGCGGCGTAGCGGAGCGAGTCGTGCCGCTCGCCGCCGCTGCGCAGCGCGGACGCCACCCGGTAGGCGTCCTCGTAGTCCGCGACGAGCGCGTCGACGTCGGCGTCCGCGGCCGCCTCGACCGCTCCGACCAGGTCGTTGACGCCGTAGGTGTTGACCGAGACGCCGAACCGTCGCTCGGCCTCGACCTTGTCACCCTCGGTGACGGCCACGTTGCGCATGTTGTCGCCGAACCGGACGAGCCGGAGCGAGCGCAGCGTGTCGCGGCCGATCGCGGCCCGGCACCATGCCCCGACCCGCGCGGCGACGGACGGGTCGCTCACGTGCCCGGCGACCGTCTTGCGTGGAACGCCGAGGCGGGTCTGGATGTAGGCGAACTCGCGGTCGCCGTGGGCCGCCTGGTTCAGGTTCATGAAGTCCATGTCGATCTCCGACCATGGCAGCGCCACGTTGGCCTGCGTGTGCAGGTGCAGCAGGGGCACCTGCAGGACGTCCAGGCCGGCGATCCACATCTTGGCGGGGGAGAAGGTGTGCATCCAGGCGATGACGC
>OBLS010000512.1_pt1 | contig 14068 bp, 14 predicted proteins | sample 1519901 | NCBI WGS metagenome assembly OBLS01 (sample SAMEA3113585, study PRJEB22503) | soil metagenome | reverse complement strand
TCCCTTCTCATAGGTAGCGGATGGCGATGTAGAGGGTGGCCAGCAGCATGGAGAGTGCGGTCGCCGGGACGCCCACCTTGAGGAAGGTCATGAAGCCGATCGGGCGGCCCGCCCGCGAGGCGAGCCCGGCCGCCGCGACGTTGGCGGCGGCCGCGATGAGCGTCGCGTTGCCGCCGAAACATGCGCCGATCGCGAGTGCCCACCAGTAGGCGTCGTCGCCCCGGTTACCCTCCTGCAGCTGCTCGACGACCGGAACCATCGCGGTCGTGAACGGGATGTTGTCCACAATCGCCGATCCCAGTACGGACACCCAGGCGATGCCGAGCAGCTCGGCCGTGCGGTCGCCGTCGGTCAGCGCAGCGATGCCGTCGGCGACCTCGCGGATAGCGCCGGTGTCCTCGAGGGCACCCACCATGACGAACAGCCCGAGGAAGAAGAACAGCGTCGGCCACTCGATCCCTGCGAGCGCCTTCTCGAGCGGCTGGCGGGTGACGAGCAGCATCAGCGTCGCGCCGGCCAACGCCACGGTCGCGGGCTCTAGACCGAGCGCCTTGTGGAGGAAGAAGGCGAAGATCGTGGCCACCAGGACCGGAACCGTCCTGACCAGCTCGTCGCGGTCCTCGATCGAGCGCGCGGCATCGAGCTCCATCACCCGCTGCCTCGCCTTCGGCGCGACCTGCAGCTGTTGCCGATAGTGCAGGTAAAGTCCGGCGGTGACGGCGACGAAGGCGATGGCGGCGATCGGCGCTAGGTGCACGATGAAGGCGCCGAACGAGAGCCCGGTGGCGCCGGCGATGATGATGTTGGGCGGATCGCCGATCAGCGTCGCCGTGCCGCCTATGTTCGAGGTCACGATCTCGATGATCACGAGCGGGATCGGGTCGATGTCGAGCGCATCCGCGAGCAGGAACGTGATCGGCACGACCAGCAGCACCGTGGTCAGGTTGTCGAGGAACGCCGAGAGCACCGCGGTGGTGAGGGCAAGCGACGCGACGACCGCCGCGGGGTATCCGCGCGAAAGCTGGCCGGCGTGGATCGCAAGCCACGTGTACACGCCGGTCGTCTCGGTCAGGCGAACCATCAGCATCATGCCCGCGAGCAGTCCAATCGTGTTGAAGTCGATCGACTCGATCGCGTGCTCCTGGTCGATCGTCTGGGTGATCAGGACCAGCACCGCCCCGAGCAGAGCGATCTTGGTACGGTCGAACCGCTCGGTGGCGATCGCCGCCAGCGCGGCCACGAAGATGGCCACCGCGAGCGCCATCAGGCCCGCAGCTCGCTGGCGTCTCCCACGACGGCCACCGTCGGTCGCATGCCGAGCAGCCGGAGGTCCCCGATCAGCGCCGTCCAGGCGCTGTCCCGCACCACGCGATCCGCGTCATCCGGGCTCGCGCAGTCGACCTCAATCAGCCAGCCCCACTCGTTGTTGCCCCAGCGCACCGAGGGGCTGACGAGCGCGCTGAGCACAGCGCGCCGGACGCCGTCGACAGCTGCCACGCCCGATGCCTCCCCGCGGAGCCATTCCTCGGCTTCGGCGGCGCGGAGGTGGTAAGGCGGGCCGATGAGCACGATCAGGCGGGTCACACTGGAAGGCTCCGGCGACAGCGCGCGCCCGTCGATGGGGGCGCATCCCCATACCGGCGGGATCCGCTACGGACTACGGCTCGACGAGGCCGCGCCGGATCGCATAGCGCGTCAGCTCCACGCGGTCGCGCATACCGAGCTTCGAGAGGATGTTCTCGCGGTGGCGGTCCACCGTACGCCTGCTGATGCCGAGCTCGAGCGCGATCCGGTCGCTCGTCCACGCCTCGGCGATCAGCTTCAGGATCTCGAGCTCGCGCGGGGTGAGCGGGTCGTGCGGCAGCTCGTCTCCTGCGCGGGCCCGGTCGAGGTAGTCGCGAATCAGTCTGGTCACCGCGGCCGGGTAGAGGAACGGCTCGCCGCGCATGGCCGCACGGCAGGCCTCGACGAGGTCTCGGTCGGCCGCCGACTTCAGCACGTAGCCCGACGCGCCGGCTCGGAGCGCCTCGTAGAGGTACTGCTCGCTGTCGTACATGGACAACATCAGCACCCGCAGCGCGGGCAGGCGCTGGGTCAGCTCCGCGGCCGCCTGTAGGCCCGTCATCCGCGGCATCGCGACGTCCAGCACCGCGAGGTCGATGCGCTCTCGCGCAGCCACTTCGATCGCCTCGGCGCCCGTCGAGACCTCAACGACGACCTCGAGATCGGGCTGCGCGTCGAGCACCATCCGCAGCCCCCGCCGCACCACGGCGTGGTCGTCAGCGAGCAGTATGCGTGTCTTGATCGGCGTCATCTGACCCGGCGGCCATCCAAGGCTACGTGCCGACGCCTGTGGGTAGCTCCCCCCGCCAGCGATGCGTCCAGCCCCCCATGGCGGACGCGCGCCCGGTGCTGCAGCCTCACTCAGAACAGGAGAGAAAGGGAGAGGCCATGGGCGCGTGCATCGTGTGCGGGATCGACGACTCGAGCGGAGCGGTGCGCGCCGCCTCGGTGGCGGCGCGACTCGCGCGGGATCTGAGCTCCCGCGCGCTACTGGTCCACGTCGCAGAGGGCGGCCGCGGCCTTCCTTTCGGCCTGGGTGCGCGTCGAGTGGTGCGTGCGCGCAACATGAGGAAGAAACTGAGGTCGATCGCTGAGGAATGCTCTTTCCCAAACGGAACAGAGGTGCGGTTGGAGCGGGGCGATCCGGCCAGGGAGCTGCTCTCCGTCGCCGATAAGGAAGATGCGGAGCTGATGGTTGCGTCCTCTGGCGGCACGGGGTACGCGAGCGCCGCCCTGGTTGGTGGCGTCGCGAGCGCTCTGATGCGCTCTTGCCCCTGCCCTGTGGTGGTCGTCCCGCCGAGAGCCATCCCGCCCCTCGACTCGGAAGGGATGCGGTGCGTCGTGTGCGGCCTCGAGGACAAGGAGACCGACGTTCAGGTGGTGAGGCTGGCGGCCGATCTCGCCTCCCGACTGGGTGGCGATCTGCACGTGGTCTACGGTTACGCCCCGGAGGCCGCCAAAGGTGCTGTCTCGGTCGTGCCCGACCCCGCGCTCGACGAGGAGCTCCGCGACGCGGCGGATGGGAGGGTCGCGCTCACCTTGGCAGAGGCGGGCGTCAAGGCGCAGACGCACGTCTTCCCGTTGCCCGCCGCCGACGCGCTCGAGCACGTCGCCGATCAGCAACGAGCAGGACTCGCTGTAGCCGGCCCGCCAGAGCGCAGTGGGCTGGACTCCGCCGTTGGTGGGTCCATCGCGATCCGCTTCGCGGCCGACGGCAGCACAGCGCTCGTCGTGCTTCCCGCGGAAGCCGAGCTCGAGCTCGGCAGCGGCCATTATGAGTTCGTCGCCGGTCCAGCCTGAACGACGACCGTCGCGGGGCACCGAAGTCTCACCACCGTTCCCCCTCCCGGCACGCTGTCCACCTCGAGCTCCGCACCGATGAGCAGAGCCCTTTCGCGCATGCCTCGGATCCCAGCGCCCTCAGGAACGACGTCGGTCAGGAAGCCTTTCCCCGCATCCACGACCTCCAGCTCCACGCGGCCTTCGGACCGGCGCAGCGCGAGACTCGCCTCCGCGCACCCCGCGTGCCGGACCACGTTCGTCAGTGCCTCTTGGGCGACCCGGTACAGGACCAACTCGGCCTCGGCCTCGAGCGTGGGCAGCGAGGCGTCGATGCGCCGGTCGACCGTGAGGGCCGCGGCGTCGCTGAGGGAGTTGGTGAGCGCGGCCAGAGCGCTCGGAAGCCCGAGGTGGTCAAGAGCCTCCGGCCGCAACCGGCGCGCGATGAAGCGCACCTCCTCGAGACTCTCCCGCACTCCTTCGCGCGCCTCCCTGAGCGCCGGCTCACCCCGCAGCTGGGAAAGACCGTCGAGCTGCAGCATCACCGCGGTCAGCTTCTGGCCGACCTCGTCATGCAACTCCCGCGCGATCCGCAGCCGCTCATCCTCCTGTGCTGCCAGCGCCCTCCCGGCGCTGACGCGCCGCTCGGCCTCCAGCCGCGCCACCATCTCGTTGAAGGTCTCGGTGACCGCGCGTAGCTCCGGCACCGTATCGTCGACCGGGGCACGCGCACCCGGCCGCAACGGATCGGCGCCGCGCATGAACGCGCGCAGGCGCTCGAGCGGCGAGAGAGCGCGACGGAGAAGCGCAAAGGTGAAGGCCAGCATCGCGCTCAACCCCAGTGCGAGGACGACGGCCTCGGCGAGCGCGACCGGAAAGCTCACCGTCGCCGGCGACAGCGCCAGCCCCGCGGTAGCGACCACGAGCACCAAGGCATTCGTAGCGAACACTCGCCAAAAGAGCGGCATCACCGAGAAGCGTAGGTTGCTGGCCACGGCAAGTGCTCGGCCTCGTCATGGTCCTGTGGCCGCTTATCTTCGCCGGATACGGCGTAATCCATATAGCCGCCCCGAGGTGCACGGAGCATGAGCGGGATTGCGGCTCGGCCGCAGCCCCGCTGATCGACCGATCGTTACCTACTTCCTCCGCCTGCGTTCCTCCGCCTGCGCGAGCGCCTCGGCAGCGAGCTGCTCGGCCCGGGCACGAAGCTCCCAGCGCGCTCGACGGTCAGCGACCAGCGCTCGCTCCCGAAGGGATTGTGCGGCTTGTACTGCCTGCCCCTTCGGGTGCTGGAAGCGGGTCCGGTCACTGCGACGACCAGCGGGTTCGCTGGCTGTCATCTGACTGCGACCAGCGGGGCGGATGGGCTTGCTCCGGGGAAACGGGCCAGCACGGTAAGCGGGCTCCAAGACGGGGCAAGCACGTGAATGTCCGACGCACTACGCGATCCGCAAACCTATGCCTGCACGCCGCGGCGGCCCTCCGAGGGCTGCACCAGCACCCACCCGCTGCCTGCGAAGCCGAGCTGGAAGCTCTCGCCCGAACCGAGGCCGACGAGCGTCTTGGCCTGAACGTCTGCCTTCAGGCTGGTGCTCACCCCGCCCGACCACGCGATTGCCGCCTGGGGATCAGCGAAGGTGGGTGCCTCCGAGACGTTGAGCCGGACCGGCTCACCGTCCGAGAGCAGCGCGACGTAGCCCGTGCCGTTCAGGTGCACGTTGAAGAGGCCCCCGGCGAGCACGCCGGCTGCGCCTCCCTTGATGCGCGTGATGTCCCAGTCGATGCCGTCCTCGAAGGCGAGGATGTTGAACCCGTTGACGGTCAGCGACTCGTTGTTGAGGCGAAGCACGTGCACGAGCATCGCCTGGTACGCCAGGAACAGCTCGCCGCTGCCCGAGGCCTGCATCAGCCTGAGGCTCTCGCCGGTGGCGGCCTTCTTAAGGAACCGTGAGAGCCCACCACCGCGGTGCTCGAAGCGCACGTCCCCCTGATAAGCGACCATCGAGCCGTTCTTCGCAAGGACCCCCGTCGCGGACAGCTCGACCTTGAGCAGACGGGGGTTCTGGACCGTGAATGCCTCACCGGTCTCGACCTCGGCGAAGCGGTCAAGCGGTGCTCCCATCTCGGCCATCGGGGAGAACGGTACCCGCCCCGCCGGGGCCGGTCCCGCTCGGCCGGACCGCGCGGCGGCGCCGGAAGGGGATGTCCAGCAGCCCAAACAGGGCCAGGGCGAGGAGCGCCGCGCCCAGGATGTACCAGGGCCAGGGGCCCAAGTAGTCGAGCAGGCTCGCCGTCTCGGGCCGTTCCGCGAGGAACATGTAGTTGCCGCCGGTCAGCCCGTTCCCGGCGGCGGCGACCGCCGCCCATGCCGCGGTGGCGGCGAACATGCGCGGCACCGCGTGTGAGTCCGCGGTCAGCCCGAGCCCGAACGCGAGGAAGATCGCGGCCAGGACCACGCCGGAGTGAGTTATGAAGTAATGCCAGAAGAAGAAGCTCGGGAAGCGGTCGTCCGGTTCTAGGCCCGGCGTCAGGACGGCCTGGAGCGATGCGGTCAGGCCCCAGAAGTAGGTCAGCTCGAAACGCAACGCTCCGTGGCTCCAGAGCGCGAGCGCAGCCACCACGGTCACGGCATCCGTAAGGTGCAGCGGCAGGTCGAAATCGAGCGCGTAGGAGCCCTGCAGCGCGACGACCACGTGATAGGCGAGGAACCAGGCGAGCAGCACGGCGCCGAGGATCCGCGAGACAAGCCGCGTCCAGTCACCCGGATGCGTCCGGGCTGCGATAGGCAACGCCACGCACAGCGCCGCTGTCGCGGCCAGCACCGCCAGGTGCTCGGCGGAGAGGAAATAGCTCTCTGAGCGCTCGGGCGTGCGCCCAAGCTACACCTGACCATCACGGCCCGGCTGCTTCTGCGAATGCCGACCAGCTCACCTAGCATGCCGGCCTGCACGGTGCGACGAGAGGAGAGCCGACGGACCAGCAACTACTCTCCGCCCGCCTGTGGGCGGGCATCGACGACATCTATGCCTCGATCCTGGCGCACCCGTTCATCGCGGGGCTGACCGACGGGTCGCTGGAGCGCGAGGCGTTTCGCTTCTACCTCGTACAAGACGCCACTACCTGCGCGAGTACGCCCGGGCGCTGAGTGTGGCCGCCGCGGGGGCCCCCGCCGAGACCGGCATCAGGAAGTTCAACGAGCACGCCGGCGCGATAGCGGTCGAGCGCTCGCTGCACGAGTCGTTCTTCGCGGAGTTCGGCATGGGTGAGGAGGAGGTCGCGGCCACGCCGATGGCGCCGACTACCTGGCCTACACCAGCTACCTGCTCGCGTTTGTCTACGGCGCTCGTTCCCCGAGGCGCTCGGCGCCGTGTTGCCGTGCTGCTGGATCTACTGGGAGGTGGGCAAGGCGCTGCTCGAGCGTGGATCGCCCGACCCGCTCTATCAGCACTGGATCGAGACCTACGGCGGGGAGGAGTTCGCGGCCGTCGTCCGCGCGGTGCTCGCGGCTACCGCCGGGAGCGCTGGCCCGTGGACTCGCTGCACTAGCGCCCGTCAGCGGCCGCCTCGGCTCGACCGCGTGCAGCGAGTCTCCCCAGTACCCATTAGCTTCCGGCGAGGCCTGAGGTCTCGGTGGCGCTCCTTCACGGCGGGTCGCGCAGGGTCCACCACGGGTCCACGAGCGCGAGAACACGCGGCGGCACCCGGGCACCAGACGGATGCTGAGTCTCGCGTTTTGCAGAGAGTTCTCTACCGCGTGTGCCCACGTTGACCCGCCGTTCACACCGCGGTGCACGACTCATAATCGTGAGGTCCCTGGTTCGAATCCAGGCGGAGCTATAGGCACGGGCAGCAGTAAGCGGCGCCGGCCGGCACGTGGCAGCAATCCCTACTGGTCGCCCGACGGAGTCTCCATCGCGTACGTCCTGCCGGGGGCATCGCCACGATCGCCGGCACGGAGGGGCCAGCCGCTCCCTCGGCAAGGGTCAGCCCGACTGGTCCCCCGACGGCAAGCGCATCGCGTTGGGCCCGCTTGGCCGCGACCGGCAGGTTCCCAGTCTGGGTCATGAACGCCGACGGCAGCAACCGCCAGCTCGTAAAGCGCGGCGCGAGGTCCCCAGCGTGGCGACCCGTCGCGAGTCCGTAGCGGCGCGCTTTCTGAAACACCCGCAAGGCGCGAGAATCCCGAGTCCCGTGCTTAGCGGTGTAGCGGCTTCACAAGTGAGCGGCCCGGCGCCGCGGTGGGGAGGTTCACGCCAGACCACCTCTGGGTCCCACGATGAGCAGCTCGGATGCACGCGACATCGCCTACTCCCGCAGCCCCACGCTTGGAAGGCTTCGGCCTCGGTCGGCAACGCCGCTGAGATCCCCCCGACGAGATCGGGGAACGACGAAGGGCTCCCCGAGGGAGCCCTTCGCATCCTGCGCGCGGATGGTCAGTCTGGCCTACCGCCGCGACTGCTGCTGCTAGTCGTCCTGCTGCGCCTCGTGGACCTTCTTCGAGACGCACTTGCCGAACGCGTTGCGCTTGTTCCAGTTCGTGCCGTACGTGTTGCGGAAGACGGTTAGGTCCTGCCTGCGCTCTGCCATGCACGTCTTGGCAGCCTGCTTGATCTGCTCGGCGTCCTCTTCATCCTCCTCGTCCATCTCCTCCTTGTTGGCCTTCGCCTTGGTGGAGACGCACTTCCCGAACGCGTTGCTCAGGTTCTCGTTGGTGCCGTAGAACTGCTCGAAGGTCTTGCCCCCATGCTCCGGCACGGCCGCGAAGTCCTCGTCAGACATCGCCCGCTCCGCCTCGCACTCCTTGGCGGCGTTGGCATGCGCGTCCTGGCGCTCCTCCGCCTCCTCGCGCGCGGTGGCGGAGACACACTTGCCGAAAGCGTTACGGCGGTCGGTGTTTTCCGTACCCCACTTCAGTCGAAACGCGAGCTGCGTGGCGGGCGTGCTGCCCCGCTCGAAGCGGCACTCCTGCGCGGCGTTCTTCTGATCCGTCTTTGTCGGCTGCACTGCTGAAGCCCCAGCCGGAATGGCGAGCGCGACGACCGCAGCAGCCGCACCAATAACCCTTATGCCCATCGGTTGTCCCCTTTTTGGTTGATGTACCTACAACGCCTGGCGAGGCGCCAGGTTTCGCTCGTGGGACGCCCGCTCCGCAACACGTTTCGTTGCTTGCGCGCTGGGTATGCTGCGGCCGCCGTCCGCGCGCCCGCGTCATGAACTTGATCGGCTGGAGCCAATGGCAAGCGCGGAGCTGAGCCGCCGCGTTGTCAAGGTCGTCGGCTAGCCACCGCTTTCAGAGCTAAATGGGGCGGCTAGCGCCTCGTGGAACTCTCGGCGTACTGCGAGCAGGTGGTAGTGGCGCAGGTTCAGGGACGTGATCAGGGCATCGCCCTGATGATCGAGGGCCGTCGGGAACGGATACTCGCCGCACCCAACCGACTAGGCGCTCGCCTTTCTCGCGGGCCCCCAAACCCAAGGAGAAGCGAATGCGCAGCATCCTGAAGCAACGGCCCTCCGCCGCGATGGTGGTGTCCGTCGTGGCGCTGTTCATCGCACTGTCCGCCGGTGCCGCCGCGGATCTTCCCGGCATCGGTGTCGTCAACTCGGGCGACATCAAGAACAACACGATCCGCGGCAACGACATCCGCAACGACACCGTCGGCACCAAAGATGTGCAGAACTCCTCGCTTCTCGCGGAGGACTTCGAGGCCGGCCAATTGCCTGCTGGGCCCCGGGGCCCTCAAGGCGAGACCGGAGCAACGGGCTTGCAGGGACCGCAGGGTGCGGTGAAGCTTGTATACCGAAAGGGCACATCGAACAGCATCTCCGCGAACACGTCGGCGGGCTTCGGGACCGGATGTCCGGACTCGGCCCCCAACGTGGTCGGCGGGGGGTTCGACGTCACCCCATCCACGGCGGACTTCCGGGTAGTCGTTTCGACGCCCACCGACGGCGGCGACCCAGACGGGATTCCCGACGACAACTGGGAGGTGCGAGTTCGCACCGGCGCAAATCCGGCGACCCTGACGACGTATGCAATCTGCACCACTGCGAGCGCGGTCGACCAGGCCCCTGATCAGCTCTAGCGCGCTGGCGCATCGTCCGCGAGCTAGGCGGCCCGGTACGCAGCAGCAAACGCTTCTACGGAAGCGCCGCCCGATAGAGGCCCTCGAAACCGTGGGGCTGCGGGAGTAGGCCATTCCCGTTCTTGAAGAGTTCGGTGGCACGCGGGGTAGGCGGTTGACGCCGCCCCCCGCAGCCCACCATGGCAAGAGGAAGCCGTTGCAATGCCGCACCCGAAGGTTCGCCCCAGGGCGGCGTGCCAAGACACGGACACGCAAGGGGCGAGAACCCTGAGCCCCGTTCTTAGCGGTGCAGCGACCTCACGAGTGAGCGGCCCGGCGCTGCTCGACGCGCTCCTCCTCGATGTGGGCCTCACTGACCGGATCGGGCTTGTCGCCGCTTTCGAGGGTGCGTCGGAGGGCGTAGCCGACCACGAAGGTCGTGGCGATCGCGTGCAGTGCCACCACGCCCGCCAGAACCCACCAGCTCTCGAGGGTCAGGGCCAAGACTGCCGCGACCACGATTCCGGCGGCCACGAACAAGATGACCATCAGGCGTGGGGTAGGCATCTTTCGTTCGTGCCCGGTGAGAGCGCCGCTAACCGTACGACCGGGATGTGTTTTTGCAGCTCGGCCCTGGCCAGCGGGACTGCGCCTCGAAGTGCAGAAAGTTCGAGCCCCGCCGCCTCGCTCTCGCGTGGGACGAGCTGGCCGGCCGACTCGTCTGGGCCGCCAAAGAAGGGCCGTTTCACAGCGAAGGCACGCCGGGCGAACGGCTACCTCGAGCGCCGCCTACGGCTGCTCAGGAGCCGGGTGCCCTACAGAGCGGATCGCGGCCGAGGCGGCCCAGCCGGGCAGGTTGGTGCCAAAGTCCCGGCTGGGGCCTCAGTGTGCAGCTGGACCTACTTGCAGGGCGGGGAGTCGGCCGTCTGCCCCGGCGGGTGACAGAGAGCGCCCGGGTCGTGCGGACCCTTGTCGCTCTTGCCCGGACCGAAGTTCCCGGCGACAGCGGGCGCCGCCGAAATCGACAGCGCTGCCGCTGCCAGGATGCCGGCAAGCATCTTACGCCTCATATGAGTCTCCTTTGTTGGAGAGTTTGCGCAGCCTCAGGGCCATGAGGTTGTGCGCTTGCGGTCAACGACTATGACTAAGCGACCAAGCTGCATTTTGCGCGTTTTCCGAGCGAATAAACCCGCAAAATGCGGCTTTTGCGTGTGCACAGGCCGGGACGGACCGTTCCCTCGATGTAGGCACAACCCCCGACCCGACCCGGAATTCCGCGGGCCATCGGCCGGAATTGCACCGCCCTGCCCTGGCCTGGCTCCTAATCGTGACGGGGTCCGGATCCTCGCCGAGCGATGGAGAGAAGCCTTGCCGGCGGGACGGACGCACTCGGGGCGAGGGGCGACCGCGGTGAGGAGAGCAGCGAAGAGGGGATGTGGCGTTCTCTGGCGCGAGCGTAGAGCCCACCGTCCCCAGCGCTCCTGGGGTGCTGCCACGGGGCGCTCCGCCAGCATCCGCCCTGATTCGGCAGCCGAGCGTCCCGACGGCGTCCGCGCGGTGGTCTCTCGCGGCGGTTCGCCCAGACCTGGCGCAGACGCCCTGCACACCCAGGTCATCAAGCTGAATCGCCAGGCGGAGGCTGTGCTGGCGGGGCGAGTCTCGACCCGTGATCGTGCCCGGCGCCGGCCACCTTTTCGAAGAGCCGGGCGCCGCTGGAACGCGTGAGCGAGCTGGCGCGGGACTGGTTCCTACGCCACCTCGTCAGCGACCGCTAGCCGTGCCGCCGCACGCGACCTCGACGCGCGTCCGATCCGGATCGATCACCCGAGGCGACTCAGGCTTTGAACTCCACGCGGCCCGCTAGCACGGTCGCGGCCACCAGCGGCACGCCTGGCCGGTACACGAGGTGGGTGTAGGAGGGGCAGTCGAGGATCACGGCGTCGGCCCGTGCGCCCGGCCCCAGCCGCCCGACGTCGTCGCGCTGGAGGGCGCGCGCGCCGCCGCGCGTGGCTGCGAGGAGCGCCTCCTCGGGGGTCATCCGCATGTCCCGGACCGCCAGCGCGATACAGAAGGCCATCGAGGTCGTGTAGCTCGAGCCCGGGTTGCAGTTGGTCGCGATGGCCACCTCGACGCCGGCGTCGATCGCGCGGCGGGCATCGGCGTAAGGCTGGCGGGTCGAGAAGTCCGTGGCGGGCAGGAAGGTGGCCACCGTCTCGCCCATGGCGAGAGCGGCGATGTCGTGGTTCGAGAGGTAGGTGCAGTGGTCGACAGACGCGGCGCCCAGCTCCACCGCAAGGCGGACGCCGGGCCCGTAGCCCAGCTGGTTTCCGTGGACGCGCAGTCCGAGACCCGCGTCGCGGCCAGCCTCGAGCACCGCGCGCGACTGGTCGGCGTCGAAGGCACCCTCCTCGCAGAAGACGTCGATCCAGCGTGCGTATGGCCGACACACCTCGAGCATCTGACGGCAGACGAGCTGGACGTACTCGTCCGCGCGGCCGTCGTACTCGGGCGGCACGGCGTGCGCTCCGAGGAACGTCACGTCGTCGGTCAGCTCGGCCGCGACGGCGCATGAGCGACGCTCGGCGTCGAGCTCCAGGCCGTAGCCGGACTTGATCTCCAAATGAGTGATGCCGGCGCGCACCGCCTCCGCACGGCGGCGCCGCGCGAGCGAGCGCAACTCCTCGTGGCTGGCGGCACGGGTGGCGTCGGTCGTGACCCTGATCCCGGATGCCGCGTAGGCACGACCGGCCATGCGCGCGGCGAACTCGTCGGCGCGGTCGCCGGCAAAGACGAGATGGGTGTGACTATCCACGAACCCCGGGATCACGCAGCGGCCGGCGGCGTCGAGCCGCCCGTCTCCCGCCGCGCCGGCGCGCTCGATGGCGGCAACGCGGTCGCCCTCGATCACCAGCGCCGCGGCGCGAACGAGCCCTAGCGGCCCCTCGCCGAGCGAGGGCTCCCCCGTGACCAGCAGCCCGATGTTGTCGATGACGAGCGCGCTCATTCAGCCACCGCACGCGGCTCGATCGCGTCGACGAAGTCTTGCGCGCTCACGCGACGACCGCGAGGACGGCATCGTGGAGCTCGCGCGGCACGTCGATGGTCGCGTGCCGGCCGTCGCGAACGACTTCGCGGCCGTCCACGAGCAGGTGCCGGACGTCCGCCGCGCCGGCGGCGAACACCGCTGCCGCGAGCGCATGCTCAGCTGCCCACCCTGCCAGCCGGACGCCGTCGAGGGCGACCGTCACGAGGTCGGCCCTCGCGCCGGATTCGATCCGCCCGGCGTCCGGCCAGCCCAGGCAGACGTGCCCGTCCTCGGTGGCAGCCCGCAGCAGAGCCTCGGGCGCGTGATGGCCGCGCTCACCGCTTGCGAGCCGCTCGTCGAGCTCCACCGCGCGCGCCTCCTCGAAGAGGTCGATCACGACATGTGAGTCGCTGCCGAGCGAGAGCGAGGCGCCGGAGTCTCTCAGCCGCCGCATCCGGCCGATTCCGTCGGCGAGGTCGCGCTCGGTCGTGGGGCACACGCAGCAGCACGCGCCGGCGCCGCCCAGCAGGCTCACGTCGACGTCGTCGAGATGCGTGCCGTGGACGGCGGTGAAGCTCGCCGTGAGAGCGCCCGCCTCGGAGAGCAGCGCCGTTGGGGTGCGTCCGTACGCCTCCAGGCAGGCCTCGTTCTCGGCGGGCTGCTCGGACACGTGCGCGTGCAGCGGCCGCTCGCGCTCTCGGGCCCAGCCGGCCACGGTCGCCGCCGCCCCCGGATCGACGGCGCGCATGCTGTGGATCGCCGCGCCGATCCGCGCGCAGTCGCTCGCGGCGAGATCATCAACGCGCTGGACCCAGGCCTCGGCGCTGCCGTCCGAGAAGCGGCGCTGCGGCTGATCCGGTGGCTCCCCGATGCCGCCCTGCAGGTAGCAGCAGTCGACCAGCGTGATGCGCACACCCGCCTCGGCGGCCGCCGCGATCAGCGCCCGGCCCATCTCGTTCGGGTCGTCGTACGGCGCGCCGCCGGGACCGTGGTGGAGGTAGTGAAACTCGCCGACCGTGGCGACTCCGGCAAGCGCCATCTCGGCGTAGGTCGCTCGCGCGAGAGCGAAGTAAGCCTCCGGGTCGAGCCGCTCGGCCAGCACGTACATCCGATCGCGCCAGGTCCAGAACGAGCCGCTTCCGTCCTCTGTCCGCCCGCGCAGGGCGCGCTGGAACGCGTGTGAGTGCGCGTTGGCGAGCCCCGGCAGGGTGAGCCCCTCCAGGCGCTGCGCGCCTCGCGGCGGCGACGCGGCGCCGCCCGACACGGCCGCGATCCGGCCATCCTCGACCTCCACCACCACGCCCGTCTCCGCGTCCGGCCCGCCCAGCCAGGCCAGCTCGCACCAGTAGGCCGTCACGACCCGACCCGCTCCACTAGCCGGCGCGCCCGCTCGAGGAAGGCCTCCTTGTGGAAGCGCTCGAACTCCGCCCAGGTGGTCAGCGTCCGGGGATCGGTGACCCGGTCGATGAACAGGGTGCCGTCGAGATGGTCGAGCTCGTGCTGGAACGTCCCGGCCGTCAGGCCGCGCCTGACCTCGTTGTGCTCAGCGCCCTCGCGGTCGAGGTAGCGCAGCCGGACGTTCACGTGCCGCGGAACGTCCCCGCGCAGGTCGGGCACGGACAGGCAGCCCTCGTTGATC
>OBLS010000510.1_pt1 | contig 14089 bp, 9 predicted proteins | sample 1519901 | NCBI WGS metagenome assembly OBLS01 (sample SAMEA3113585, study PRJEB22503) | soil metagenome | reverse complement strand
AAATTTGACATTGCTTCAACAAGTCGGGAGGTAGCTGGTTCTTGAGGCTGTCATACCATATTAAACTTAGTTACGCTGTCATAAAATAAGCTTTGTATGGCAGATGTCTGCGCCTAGGTTCCTGGCGTTGACTTTGAGCCCGCATAAGACTTGGGAAAAAGATTGGAAAGAGAGAGGGAATTTATCCTACGGCGAGGGAGGTTGTATTTCCCTGACGCTGAAATTCTTGATATCCACATCAGAGGCTCCATCCCATCTGAATGTGGCAATGGGTCCTCCCCATGTAATTATCTGGTCAGACTCTCCGCCGCATTCTTCACCCTCGCTGCCCCAGCCCCCAGAATCAATGTTCTCGTCTACTTTTTCCCATGGGCCATCTTGTTTGCCGTCCTCATTCTTGTCTAGCCATATTTCCATCTTTACAACTGTGTTGCCGTTTTGTTCCATATTCCACATTATGCCTTTGAATCCAACCCACTTGTCCTCCGCTGAGTCCATTGCCCTTTTTTGATCCGTAAATGCATATGATACATGCCACTGTTCTTTGGAAAATCTTACTCTACCATCGTAGAAGAGTCCGGGTTTGTATGCCACACCTTCACATCCTTCCGGACTGCCGCTACCAGTATGTCTTCCACCTCTAGCATACCATGCAAAGTTTTCACCTGACTGGCCTGAGTTTACCTTTACATAACCTGTGATCTCAACGTTCTTCCAGTCATTGGGTGATTGCATATAGCCTCGTTGGGCTAGTATTCCATGATCTAGTTCAACTTCATCTGGCTGGTATCCTGAGGAGGTAAATACTCCGTATCTGACTTGGCCGCTTTTTACTTTGAAGCTCCCGTCGGGATTTTTGGTCAATGAAGGAGGCCTTGATCTTGGATCCTGACCGTCAGTCATATCCATGAACCATTCCTCTCCGTTTGTTTTTGTCGGGTATATCTTCTGTATTCCAAAGGGATCTTGATCACCTGGCGATGGTGTTGGATCAGGAGTCGGATCAGGTGTCGGATCAGGTGTCGGATCAGGAGTCTCACCATTAATGCCGACACCGGTAATACTGGCCCAATTGTTTTCGGTGTTTTCGAGGACAGTTATCCTGATATATCTGGCATCGGTATCCTGTACATCGTATTGTTCGGATGAGCTAGTTCTTCCACTACTCTTACCGATAAATATAGGTATGAAGTTCTGCCCATCCTCTGAGGCTGATATTGTGAAACTATTTACTCGGAGATTTCCACGATACCATGCAATATCAACATCACATATGGGTTGAGATGTACTCAAGTCATATTGGATAGAGGATGGAAGTCCCAGATTTGACCACCTTGTATTCGCATTATTGTCAAGGGTATTTTGTGGTAAATGTCCGTCATTACCAGTTGCTCCCACAGCAGTTATTGTTGGTGTTTGGCAATCAGTGGGGTTAGGGGTCGGACCAGGGGGAAATCCGGCATTTATTTTTGCTTCCGTAATACTTGCCCAATTGTTATTTTCAGTGTTATTAGTAACCGTTATTCTCAAGTATTTAGCTGTAACATCAGTCACATCGTACTTTTCTAGGGCTGTGGTCTTACCGCTACTTTTTCCACTGAATATTGTTTGAAAAGTCTGTCCATCCTCTGAGGCAGATATTGTGAAACTATTTACTCGGAGATTTCCACGATACCATGCAATATCAACATCACATATCTGCTGAGAAGTACCCAGATCATATTGAATCCATGAGGGAAATCCAAAGTTTGACCACCTTGTATTTGCGTTATTATCAAGGGTATTTTGTGGAAGATGTCCGTCATTCCCCTTCGCTGATACTCCATTTATGTGAGGAATGGTGCAATTCTGCTGTTGAGGTGGTTCTTGAGTTCCTATATGGCCTCGAATTGCCATCTCAGTTATGCTTCCTAGATCGTTTTGAGTATTTCCATGAACAGTTACTCTAAGATATCGAGCAGATTGGTCTGGTATATTATATCTCTCAAGAGACGTTGTCTTTCCAGTGCTGGCAGCAGAAGCAATATCTTTAAAGTTGGTCCCATCCTCAGAAGTCGAAATAACGAAGTTATATGATCTAACATCACCCCTATACCACGCGATATCAATATCGCATATTACTTGAGATTCCCCCAAATCAAGTTGAATAAAAGAACCTACTGCTTGGTTTGCCCATCTTGTATCCGGATCATTATCTACAGCCAGAGCAGCCGTTGCGATTCCTCTTGCGCCGTTGGCTCCAACCTGTCTGACAGGTAGCTTTTCGCAAGTGCTGATATTGGTCTGACCATTGGCTGCTTGAGAACCCATTGAACTGAGAGAGACCAAGGATACAAGCATAATCAAAACGGCTGACAGAGCAGTTACCTTCTTTAGTAACAAATACCTTTGGAGGCTCATGCTATTGCACCCTCAACTTTTTTTCAATAATTTTAGTATCCAAATTCACTTCCCCTAGCCTAGCACATTCTGGATAAATTAGGCAGGAAGTCTCGTAGTCCGAGGCTCGTAATTTAGCAGCTATCACAAATAGTAGAAGTGTACTCATCCACAATCAAGGTTGGAATTTTACTATTTATGACGAGCTTTGCTGTTTTACTAGGCTAACTACAGTGATGGTTGTGACTAAACAAGTCCGGGTTGTATCAATTATAGCAGTTAGCCAGTACAGATGACACTTCTAACGGATCAATCATATAGCATATTCCCCCATATACGTAATAAACTGTCAACTGTGCAAAACACAAAGGGCTCAACCTGGTTGTGGTCAAATCTTTTGCCTCGAAATCAAACTCAGCATAATAATAATAGCAATATTAGTCCATTGCCTAATTAGGTACTGTCTGATAATTGAGTGCTATTTGCAGGAGTGATAATTTTTCTGTAACAGGCGAACATTAAAGTTATTAAGGCCCGGGCATGTTGTGCATACATCCAACCTTGCAGCCTGATAAGGGACCTGAACTACAACTGAGTAAGGATCCAGCGGTGCTTTCTATAATAATTCCCACATATAATGAGTCGAAGAATATCCTGAATTTGCTTGTTAGGTTGAGGAAGGTGATGTCTTATTCAATATCCCTGACACCTGAAATAATTGTAGTTGATGACAATTCTCCAGATAACACTGGAGGCATGGTTGAATCTTTTTCCGAAAATAACTTAGAGCAAAATGCAAAAAAATCTAAGACTGATTTTCACGAAAGTCGGAGTGATTATTTCGATCGCAATTCTCAGACACGAGAGTGCTCTTTAAAAGTAATCAACCGTTCTCAAAAGACAGGACTGGTTTCAGCAATTTTAGAAGGGATAAAATCTTCTACTGGTCAGTATATTCTTGTTATGGATGCTGACTTATCGCATTCACCGGAGGTCATACCAAAAATGATAAGTGAGTTGGAAAGACCAGAAATTGATATCGTTGTGGCATCTCGCTATGCACTGGGGGGCTCGATTATTGGGTGGCCTATAAAGCGTAGGCTCTTGAGCAAAGGTGCTGTGAAAATTGCCAGGTATGGATTGCCCCTAAGAAGAATCCAAGATCCTATGTCTGGTTTTTTTGCATTAAAGCGACATATCATTGAGAACATCACAATAGATAGCGCTGGCTACAAGATATTGCTTGAGATTTTAGTCAAGGCCAGCGAAGCAAGAGTAAAGGAAGTTCCTTACACATTTAAGGATAGAAAAGCTGGCCAAAGCAAACTAGACAAACATGTTATTTTCGAATATATCAAAGCAGTTTATAGTCTGTATCGGTATGGACAGAAATCACCAAGAAGGGAAACCAGACAAAAGGGGATTGAAGGGCGCAGGTCGGTGCTTTTTCTCTCCAAGGCTGGAAGGTTCTATACTGTTGGCGCAAGTGGTCTAGTGCTAAATTACGTGATTTCAGTTCTGCTTGCTAATAACCCGGCCATAAATTCTGGTTATTTGCAATCAACCATAGTTGGTATTATTGTTTCGAATATCTCCAACTTCTTACTGAACAAGTACTGGACATTTGAGGATAGAGATTTTTCTCTAAGGAAGACTTTGAAGCAATATGCTTTGTTTGCTGGCATAAGTTCTGGCGGGGCAGCTATTCAGTTGGGATCATTATACCTCTTAATGGAATCTGGATTATCATATGAAGTGTCATTGATAACCGCCGTAGCAATTGCATCGGTTAGCAATTTTCTGCTTAATAAGAAATGGACTTTTGGAGAAAAAATCTGGGGCTAGGCTGGACTAGGTCAGTTTAGTTCCGTAGCCTTACCATTGATATTTCGCTGTTCTCACCAGAGTTTTCACTCCATATAACATAGACGTTGCGTTGATCCTCAGATACAGCAATGTGGGGATCAATTGAATTGCCATCGCTATTGCTGAGATTAACTCCGTCACCAAAGTTCGTTCCGTTGTCTTGGCTAGCCTTGATGAATATCTCGTACTTTGCTGGATAGCTGTACTGTGGGTTTTCACTCCAGACAACATATACAATGCTCCCGGTTGCCGTTAACTGACCGTAGTCCGATGATTCTCCAATGTATCTTGCTAAATTTTGCTTGTCATTGAAGTTTTGACCCCCATCCGAACTACCCCTAAATGTTAAATCGAAAGTCAGTTCTCCCTGGCTGTCATCTTCCCAGAGAGCATACAGATTGTTGCGGGAAAGTGCGATCTGCGGGTCGTAGGAATTCCCCGTACTCCAACTTACATTTTTAATTCCTCTAAATGTGTTCCCGCTGTCTATACTTGATCGGAGGAGTATCTCACTTTTGCCAGCAGAAGTATCGCTCCATCCAACAAAGACATTGTTTGCAATAGCGGCAATACGAGGAGAGATTGAATCACCAGTGTTGTTTCGGCTAAGGTTTTTTATCCCGGTAAATTTGCTTCCCTGATCTGCACTAGCCCTGAAAAAAATCTCATTTCCCCCTTCAAAACTATCTTGCCAGGCAACAAAGACGTTATCTCCAGTAGTCATTATTTGGGGAAAGCGGGAAGACTCTCCGTCAATTGACCTAGTTTTGCTCAATTCTCTTATTCCTTCGAATTTTGCTCCTCCATCAACGCTCTGCCTGTAGTTGATTTCGCTACGGCCACTGGTAGTATCCGTCCAAATTATATACACATTTCCGGAGTTTCCGGCTAGTTGTGGCGTAGATGAAGTGCCAGTATTATTTTCACTTATATTATTTGTGCTATCAAATGTTGTTCCGTTGTCGCCACTTCTCTTGAAGTATATATCACCATTTCCTGTGCTGTCGTCACTCCATACAACATACACATTATTGTTGTATAGAGCGATCTCAGGATCGGTTGAATTACCAGGAGTATTGCTAAGATTCTCGAGACTTCCAAATGTTGTTCCGTTGTCGCCACTTCTCTTGAAGTATATATCACCATTTCCTGTGCTGTCGTCACTCCATACAACATACACATTATTGTTGTATAGAGCGATCTCAGGATCGGTTGAATTACCAGGAGTATTGCTCAGCGTCTGCGAGTTGGTGATATTGACTTGAGCATACGAAAGCGGAAAATAATATACAACAAATAAGGTGAATATAGAAAGCAAGAACATGAAAGTAATATTGAGATATGAGTATTCTCTGATATGCAGTTTCATTCCGCACAAATCCTCGCGACATCTGTGAAGATGAACCATATAATATATCTGTATAGACTGTGAATTCTAGTGAATTTCTGGCTGCTTTTAAGAGAAATAAAAGATTAACCAGTGTGTATACACAGCCGCGATTAAGAAGCAGGATGTGTTATGTCGGGTAATTGACTCGCGTGAAATATGAAGCAGAGGACTTCAACGCTTTAGCAAAAAAACCTAAACCATTATCAAAGGTCTTTTAGATAGTTTCTGAGGAAGGTTAAGGGGAGCATGGGGCTTGTCTCCTGTATTACTTGAAATCTCAGCTATCAATTCACTTAGGCTCATTTGAGCCTGGATACCCTTGGTTCTGTTTCTTACAACCAGTTTCTGAGTTTGAGTCTCTTTATCTCCTACAACGAGCGTGTAGTATATCCATTCAGATTCTGATTCTCTGATCCTCTTTGATATGGATTCGTCTCTGTCGTCTATATCCGCTCTGATCTCATTAGTGCTTAGCTCCTCTGCCAACTTTACACAATATTCTAGATGTTGCTTTCCGACAGGAATTATCCGAACTTGAGTATGTGTAAGCCAGAGTGGTAGTGATGGTTTTCCTCCTGCTCTTGAGACTCGAGCTGCCATTTCCAATAAGGCGTAAATCACTCGTTCAATAGCACCGCTAGGTGAGTTATGTAAAATTATAGGATACTTTTTAGTTCCATCCTCATCTATAAAGTCAATGTGATACCGGCTAGCGTTTTCTACGTCTATTTGGTCTGTTGAGAGGGCGGAAGCCTTACCCAAATTGTCGATGAAGTTAAACTCCCATTTAAGTACGAAGTAGAAAAATTTTTCTTTCCACATTTCTACCAAAACAGGTTTGTTATACCTCGACACAAGCTCACCGATGAGTTCTTTGTTTTCTTGATAAAAGTCCTCGGTAAAACGAATGGCCATTTCTAAGTCCTCTGTTGGACTCAGTCCGATTCCGCTAATCACGTCAAGGGATAATTCAAATCGTCTGACTAGTTCTTGCTTTGCTTGGCCGATGTCTTTACAAAAAGCATGGCAGTCGGGCATGCTAAAGGCTCTCAATCTCCTCAGCCCAACCAGTTCGCCGCTCTTTTCTTTTCTAAAACTATATCGAGTAAGCTCGTACAATCTCAATGGCAAACTCTTATAAGAAATCTGGAAGTCTTTGGCCATCAAAAACTGACCAAAACAGGCAGCAAATCTAAGGAATAGGTTTTTGCTATCAGAAGTAATGTTGTATTGTCTTGCGGGAAATCTGTTGAAGTAACTTTGCATAGATGGATGATGTGAATCATACATTATTGGTGTCTCAACTTCTATCCCTCCATATTTCATCACTTTATTAGTAACAAATCGCTCAATGAGAAATTTTATGAGCTTTCCTTTAGGATAAAAACGCAAGTTTCCGAGATCTGAGGCAGGCTCATAGTCGGCGATCGCAAGTTTCTTCATGAATTTTACATGTGGGGGCTGTTCGTCTACTGTTCTTCTTTTCTGTGTCTCATAGTTGATTAACTTTTGAAGATTTTCGTTCTTCTTGTTTTTGTTGGTCTTGTATTTGTCTATTGGAATTAGCGTGCTATTGCCATCTCCAGGTTCAATAACATACCAATAAGATTGGATTTTCTCCTCGGCTCTAAGTGCGCTTGATGCATTGTTCAATTCGGATGTTTCGGGTTGTGATAACAATGTGTCGGCTTTACTATTCCTTGCGGGAGCGGGCTGTATAGGTCTCGATTCATGTTTGTTAACTTGTCCTACCTTGACGATCGTCTTAGCGCTTTCCGCAAGTGGGTGGCCTTTTGTTCGGATATTAAAGGATTTTGTCCAGCCAAATGGTGCCCGGTATACTTCTTTTATGGATTCTTTTGCCATACCCTCAAATTCTCTAAGGACAATTAAAGCAGGTGTTGGCCGAGCCAAATCTGAGCTTAGATGCGCATAAGGGTAGATCAGGAGTCTTTGGCAATTTACGTTCCGAAGAAAGCTTCTAACTTCCGCAATTGCATCTGCAGCAACTGTTTCGTCATCTTGGCTTTCAACGGCCACAAATACGATAACGACTTCTTCTAATCTCTTTCTGGCTCTTGGTACGGTTTCCTCTGCTTCGCTAATTTCCTTTGCTATTGGTTCGTACTCTACGAAATCGGAATGGAGCTGAAGTAATCGCATCTAATATGAACGGTGGAATATAAATTCAAGTCGAATTAAAGGATTTTGTATTCTATGATTTCTATTTTTCCTTACCTTCTCATGATTTAATCTCTATCGCTCGATATTGTAAAGCGACTGATCACGTTTTTATAATCAGGTATTACTTCATAGGAAATGGGCCGAATTGACAAAGGGGTCGGCTGCAGTATCCAAGGCTGTGATCAATCTGCTGACCGATCGATAACTGATTCTAAAGCTAGGATGGCGCCTGACTTAGATATTGATTCTTCGGGCAAGAGGGTTTACCTGTGTAAGACTCACTACAAGGAATGGAAGAAAGCCACTAAAGAGGATCGCGATAACGAGAGGGCTCGCTGGGGATAAATTAACTTACCGAGACCTTTTATCTTGTAATTCAAGTAGTCTGCGCAGTCCTCGCGAATGATGCATCCACGATATGTAGACATGTACCGTAAGCAATGTTCTTAGTCTTTTATCGAACAAAGTGTCAAAAAACTCAAATTTCTTCGTACATGAAAAATATTACTTTGTGTTTCATATTATTCAGAAAGGTAGTTCTGCCAAGTTTCGCCGCTTTAGTATTTACCATAATAATATCACTTAGTACAATCCTTTCTCTTCTCTCTCAGCACAATTTCTCAACCTATGCTCAGCAGGAGGGTTTGGACTCGCTACCAGCCTACATCGGCGTGGCCATGCGTGGAAATCATACAAGTGCCAAGGAGCATAATACGAGTGATATCTTATTTCCTAGAAATTATTACGAAGACAGCATAAGGCTGATACACGATGCAGGGATGAGTCATATAAGATATTTATTTTATTGGGAGAGTTATGCCAAGAATCCATCTGCGTTTATGGAGGAAATAACCACTGTTGCTGAAACTGCAGACAGATACGGCATAAAGGTGTTGTACGATAACCATCAGTGGCATACCTCTTCATGGCTGGAGTCAAGAGGAACTGGATTCCCATCTATTCTATTTGCTGGCAATCCTGCCTACGAAAGAGATACTGGCGGAAACACGGATGATGAAACATCCCAGCTATGGTGGACTGACTGGTGGAACAGAGAAGTTAAAGATACACAGGGAAACGACGGTTGGACGCTTCAAGCTGAATTTCTCAGAACTATAGTTAGAGCGCTAGATGGACACGAAAGCACATTAGGTTATGAGATACTTAGTGAGCCTCAGGTCCACAGCGACGACCAATGGCAAAAAATAGGTGCATTTAATTCCTTTATCACTTCAGAGCTGAGAAAAGATACGCAAAAAACCATAGCATTTAGTCAGCAAGTCCCGTCGAGCTTCAGGGCTCCAGGAATCAGTGTAATTTCGGAAAACCAAGCAAAAATGGCACCCACGGATAAAACCAATGTCGTTTTTAAAATAAGTGTATACGGGCCTTCTTCAGATTCTTTTCAAGGAGAAAGATTAAGCCGTCTCATAACAGCGGCTGAGATTGCACAAGTTCCAGTATATGTCGGGGAATGGAATAACGTGGTGCGGGAAAGAAATGGTGGGGCATTTCAAATTGATCCAGAACAAAGCGACCTGTCCCAAGAGGAAGTAACCCAGTTTATTGAGGATTTCAATAATATTGGAGCCTGGGGGTGGGCATACTGGCAGTGGAATTTTAATCCTCACGACGTTCCCAATTTCAATCTCATATTGGTGTCACCCGACGGGACAATTCAGCCTACAAAATACTACGAACAATTAAAGGCGGCAATTTCTGAAACTCGTCTAACGGGATAGATTTTTTCTCTTTTCCTTTTCTTTTAATGTTAAAGGGGATGAAAAAAAGCAAATCTTCATTGGATGACTCCTTACCGCGAAAAATGAACATATTATCGTCCTACGTAAAAAGACTAAGGAAGATAAGACATTTTTACAGCCATATGGTCAATGACAGAATAAATCTATATACCAAATGTCAAATGTAAATTGGCATTGCATTTTTAAAAGACAATAATGAACAGAGGATTATACAGGGTACAAAGTAATTGAAGCAATCATACCTCATCTCCGTGCTAATCCCAATAGCTCTTGCATCTTGTATCCATCTTTGGAATCCGCTCGGGTTTCCTTCTATCCATGCTGACGAAAATACATACATGTTCCATGCTCTTGAAGTTCAAGATGGAAAGGGAGTTCTACCAAGAGGCGCGCCTCACTATGACCATCCATATTTCGGGCGCATCTTTTTAGCATCTGTCCTTGGCTTTGTGGGCTATCCAGATATTGTCCAGCCGTCACCCGGAAAAATTGAGTCGATCGAAATGCTGCATTTGGCACCAAGAATACTTATGGGTCTTCTCGCTGTGGTTGATACATTTCTTGTATACAAAATTGCCGAGCGCCGCTACAATAGAACAGTCGCAATAATAGCGTCTATCTTGTTTGCTGTAATGCCATCAAGCTGGTTGTTGGAGAGAATTCTTTTGGATAATTTTCTAATGCCTTTCCTGCTATCCTCTATCTTATTTGCTGTCTCTATTCCGAAGTCTGAATTTAACAAGAGGCTTGATGACAGGCGTCAGGTCTTACTAGTTTTGATCTCAGGGATATTCCTAGGCCTGGCAGTCTTTACTAAAATACCAGCCTTTACGTTCATCCCCGTTGCAGGTTTTTTTGTTTTTAGAAACACAAACAGAAGTCTTAGACTATTAGGGCTATGGCTTGGAACCATTATTGTAATACCTTCACTGTGGGTTTTACTTGCCGGATCTGCAGGACAATTTGACAGTTGGTTGGCTGGCATTACTGAACAGGCTACTGGAAGAGAGGATAAGCCTCTTGTGGGCTCGTTACAATCTTTCTTTAGAATAGATCCTGTTTTGCTTTCTGTGGGAGTAGCAGCCGTGGTCCTGTTGCTTTTAAAAAGAGATATGGTGCCGTTATTATGGGTGCTCCCATATCTAGCATTTTTTTATTTCCTTTCATTTTCAGACATCGTTCATATGGTTATGCTTTTGCCGCCCTTTTGTATTGGGTTTGCCAGGCTTCTCGACGAAGGAGCAAAATATCTAATCTCAAAACTAAGTCTGAGAATATTACAACGACCTCTGCCATATATCATGTTATCTCCATTCGCTATCTTTGCTCTGCTTAGTATATCCATGCTTCTAGTTATAGATGTTAACAGCAACTATTTTTTGGCTTACAACTATACTGTTGAATATCTATCTTCGCAGGAAGAACAGAATGCATCAAGTAATCCTATAGCCATTATAGGACGTTACTGGACCAAATCATTCTTGTGGATCTCTCAGCTTGTTTTTGACAAGGATTTCCTATTCATAAGGGATGACTCAGCTCCATTTACCAGACTTTCTCCACAACAGATACTAGATTACAATATTCTTTTAATAGCAGATAATAGGGTTATGGACCTGGCTTCGGGGGATAATAACTTAGACTCGAACGATCTTGTCTCGTTAAAATTGAAGACGGTATATGATAATACAGAGATTATACGGGCAATAGAAGACAAGGCTCCCAGATATGACCGGGACGTCTATCCTTATACAAGTATGATATTTAACAGAGGTATTGGAGAGATCGAAATGAGAAGCAATGCTCCCGGCAAACATGCGGTAGGCTCCGAGCTACCATGAGTCTAATATTAGAAGCATAATTATTGTAGGTTTGCGACCTTTACGACCTGTTCCTCCTGACGATCAATGAATCTAAACGTTCTGGTTTTTATCGCGATCGGTTTTATGAGAATCAACTGCTCTCCTCGATAATGTTTGTCGGATAAAGCCTGAAAATTGAACCATTTCTGTCAAAAGAAGTACCATACAGATAACCGTCCGGTCCGACATCAAGGTCGGTTATTATTCCAAGCTCAGATGCAGCTATTGTGCTTTGGCCCTCTTCAAAATCATCAGCTACTTCGTCCTCTAGGTCGCCCTCAAGTTCAAGCTCAGTTCTTCCATCCTGCAAGTCAAAATGGTGTAGATTCCCAGTAGCTGTCCCTATAAAGATATCATTTTCCAAATCAATTCCTAATCTGTCAGAATGAAAAAACAAGATCGCCGTCGGTACCGTTCCGCCCTGCCAGCTGAATTCTGGATCACTGTATTCTCCCATACCATCAAAGTCTACCAAGTCGTCTTCGGCGTCAAAGTTCTGCTTTGACTCAGCTTTTCCCATTACCTTATCCCAACCGCTATTAAATCCGGGAAAGACAAGGTTGATTTCATCATACAAACCACCATTCTCAGTATCCCAAAGATTTCCAGTTACAGGATCAAAATCCATGCCAAAGCTGTTCCTTATACCATATGCAAAGTATTTGTCTAACGGATGCCCTTCTCCAAGTATACCTGAATTGTCAACCACTTCACCCTCCTGAGTGACACGAAGAATGCCACCTCTCCCGTCGGGGTCTAATCCTGTGCCATAGTTTTGAGCCTTAGAACGGTACTGCGTTTCGGCATAAGACGTGGGTATCATGTCGCCTACTGCAAGATACACATTCTTGTCCGGACCAATTGACAATACTCCTCCGTTATGAGCCGGCCCAGGAAGGTAGGGGAGGTCTAACAAAAGGGTACCATTTATGAGACTATCTCCGATTAGCTCATACCTGTACAGGCGGTTACCCAGAGGTTCACCACCGTCCTCCCCTTCGGCTTCAGTATAGTACAAAAAGACATAGCGAGGAGTCTCGCTGTTTCCATCATCCTCCGCTACGGCAATTCCGAGAAGACCTCTTTCATCCCTAGCATTTACATTCACATCTAATATTGGTGGTTCTAATATTTCGCCATTGGAAATTTTCTGGACTGTCCCTTCGGTCTTTTCCGTCACAAGGATCTCATTCGGTCCTATAAAGGCCATCCCTGTTGGCTCTTGTAACCCGTCCGTTACTTCTTCGGCTACGTAGCCAGGCCTGTTTATGACCGGGTTGCTGTCGTCTGCTTCTTCTTGACCGTAAATCATCTCATCAGATGTTGCAAAAAATGTTGCTAGAAAGATAAATCCCAACCAAAAATAAGAAAAATGGAGATGGTAACTCAATGCTGTAGAAAAGGTTGAACTGATATTATTAGCTTTTTCGAACCATTATCAGCATATTCAATTGATAATTACGGGCAGCCCCCCGGATGATTCTAACTAATCGCATTCTGCACTGGTAAGGTTTTGGTGCTCGCTCAAATAAGCCTCTACGTAACTTATCTCTGGATGAGCGTCCCCCACATCACTTATGTAGACATTATCGAACGAATCGATAGCAATATCCTGTGGCATCACCAAGTCATTTTGCGTGCCTGATCTGCTACTATTCCATTCCCTAAGGAATACGCCGTCAGGAGAAAATATTTGTATTCGTCTGTTTCCTGTATCCGCTACGTATACATTTCCCTGTGAATCAAAGTCAATTCCATGATGCTCTTTGAACTGGCCCTCTTCTGAACCAAGGCTACCCCATGAAGATTGTAGGTTGCCCTCTGCATCAAATTTTGATACTCGGCTATTGTCTCTTGCGTCGCTAACGTATACATTATCATCGATATCAATAGCTATACCGTGTAGATGAATAAACTGACCGGGACCGGAACCTTCAGAACCCCATTGCATTATGAAGGTCCCATTGCTGTCAAATTTTTGAATTCTATTATTTCGTAAATCTGTGACGTAGGCATTGCTCGATGAGTCGAAAGCAATCCCCCAGGGTCTGTCAAATTGACCTTGCTCGCTTCCTTTGGTACCCCACATAGCAATAAAGCTGCCATTCCTGTCAAACTTTGAGATGCGGCTGTTTCCGTAATCCACAATGTAAATACTTTCAGAAGGATCAGTATTGACGTCCTCCAGTTGGTTTGAAAACTGGCCATTGCCGGCTCCATCCGATCCCCATTTCATTAGGAAGTGACCATTGCTGTCAAATTTCTGTATATCTTGTCTTACTTCGTCGGTTACGTAGACATTACCTGCATGGTCAACGGCTATTCCATGAGGATGAATGAACTCACCGTTATCTTCGCCTTTTTCGCCCCAACTTGCGATTAAATTCCCCCTTCTATCAAACTTTTTTATTCGATCGAAGTCACAGAGATGTTGGGAACTCTCCGACTCCTGGGCAAAGATAATAGAATCAATTAATTGAAATAGGTTAAGAGACAGGGATAGAACAATAACGAGAGCAAGATAAGCAATGGCGGCCACATCCGTCCCAGTGTTCCTCTGCCAATTTATGCTTTCTGACGTTTCCCGCCTCAATGCGTTTAACAGTTTGTCATGTGAACAAATCAGGGCTTGATCCTAGTTTTTC
>OBLS010000509.1_pt1 | contig 14099 bp, 16 predicted proteins | sample 1519901 | NCBI WGS metagenome assembly OBLS01 (sample SAMEA3113585, study PRJEB22503) | soil metagenome | reverse complement strand
GCACCGGACGTCATCTCCCCGCTGCATGCCCTCTCCGGCCTCGCCGAGAGGCTCCCGCGTACGCTCTTTGTTCTAGCGAGCACCCGCGCGGACGCGCACCTGGTCCAGTCCCTATCTGTTCCCTTGCCCGGCACTCCGATAGGTCAGAGAAGTCGCCCCGGTAACGGTTCTGGAGTGCATCAGCGGGTGGTGTTCGTGGTGCTAGAGCCGGACGAGGAACCTTCGAGCGGCTCTTTATCCTCTCGCATCGTCGAGGCGGCGGCGGGTTTCCGGCACACAGAGCTCGTGCTGCTCGTCGCGTCCCGCTCGGCGGGCCTGCTGGGCTTCGACGCGAACTTCGAGGCCGAGCTAGCCGAGCGCCGTCTGGGCCTGCCAGTGCGGGTGTTAGCCTCCGACCTCGATACCGGCAGTCCCAGCGTGCTCAGTACAGATCTGGAGGACGGCGTGACCCGGGCCCTCGTGGAGCTCTCTCCGCAGAACGTCCCCATGCCCGGAGAAGAACGACCTTACTCTAAAGGCGGCCTCCTGAACAAGTTCGCGCCCCGGGGAAGATCTGGACGGATGCCCCCCGGGGAGACGGGTACCCGCCGCCCGGTCGTCCTCCTCGGCGCCCTCCCCGGCCCCCGCGAGGAGCTCGCCGCCGAGTTCGCGCGGGTAGGGGTCGAAGTGTTGGGCAGCGTGCCAGGGAAGGCGGGTTGGCTGCCGGGCATCAGCGAAGGGACGATCGTAGCAGCCATGGACCCGTACCTCACGGGGGCGTGCCGGGCGGCCGAGGAGCGCGGTGCGCTCGTCGTCAGGAGCCTCTTGCCGGTCGGGGTGGACGGCACGGCCCGCTTTATCCAGGATGTAGCCGCTCTGGCCGGTCGCGGGACGAGCGAGGCTAGCCGGGCCCGGGAAGCCTGGGAGGGGTTGGAACCCTTGAGGAACCGTATCCGGGGACGGCGCGTCTTCTTCACCGGCGACACGGGATTGGAGGTACCGCTGGCCCGTTTTCTGGCCGACGCGGGCGCCGTGGTCCTCGAGGTGGGGACACCCCGTCTGGACAAACGCTCCCTCGCGGCGGAGCTCGCGGCCCTGGGAGAGGACGTGGACGTGGTCGAATCCCCGGAGTGGCGGGCGCAGTTGGGTCGGATAGACGCCGCTAGCCCGGACGTGGTCGTTGCAAGCCCGGGGCTCTACGGCCCGCTCGTGGCTCACGGGCACTTGTGTCGCTCCTCGCTGGACCTGTTGTCTCTGGGAGTTCACGGCTACGAGGGCGCACGGAGGGTTTTGGGGCTCTTCTCAAGGACCTTCGAGTGGGCCGAGAGGCTCGATGCGCTCAAACTGTGAAGGACGAAGGATGACGCAGCCGTGAGGATCCTGCGCGGCATATACGAAGGGCCCGGAAGCCACGGCATCTTGAGGGTGGCGGCGAGCATGAGGGGGGTGCATGCGGTCTTCAGGGCGTATCCGGACGAGGGATACTTCCCGGCGCTCCACGGAGCCTGGACGAGGAACGGAGTACCGGCGCCTATCTCTCTGAGCCCGATACGGGAAGCATCGGATGGATCTTGGACACCGGGGGATCTGGCCCGGGACCTCCGGGGTGTAGCGCGTCGCCACCCAGAGGCGGAGGCCCTCCTCTTCGCCCGCTCCGAGGCGGCGCTCCTCTCGGACGAGGTGGCGCCCATCCTCGCCCTCCCCGAGAACCCGAAGACCGGCAGCTCGCCGAAGCTCGTAAGCTACGATTGGGAGTCCCCGGCCGTGCGGGAGGCCGAGGCGTCGGACCTCGCGCTCCTGGATCTCGTCAAAGCCTACGCCCAACGCCAACCCAGGAGCCCGGCCCCAACGGTCAACGTCTTCGGAGCACCCGTCTTCGGGCCGAATGCCGCGGCGGAGGTCGCGGAGATCGAGCGTCTTCTGGGCCTTATCGGGATCGGCGTGAACGTCCGGGTTCCGCTAGGGGCCTCACTAGAGGACCTGAGTCGCCTCCCCCGGGCGTGGGCTAACGTCGTCCTTTACCGGGAGGCAGCCGAGTCGGCATCGCTGTACCTACAAGACGAGTTCCGAATGCCACGGGTGACGACCCCCCCTATCGGCTCCGTAGGCACGGGAGCGGTCCTGAGATCCACCGGCGAGCTGTGCTCTCTGGACCCGAAGTGGGTGCAGCGTACGGTGTGGGCGGAGCTCGCCCGGACAGCGAAGCTGCCGTGGTACGCCCGGCTTGCCGTGCCGGAGAACCTGCGAGGACGCCGCGCGGCCCTGTTCGGGGACTTTACCTACACGACGGGCCTCGGCTACGCTCTGGCCCGCGAGGTTGGCCTGGAGGTGGCGTGGGCGGGCACGTACCTGAGGCATCTGGAGAAAGACTTTCGCTTTCACGCCCACACCTTTACCGACGATGCGTTTGTCGAAGACGACCCCGAGGCCGTCGCCGCTCGCATCGAGGAGACAGACCCTGACCTGCTCGTCGGGACGCATCTAGAAGAGGAGGTCGCCGACGCTCTGGACGTACCCTTTCTCCCCCTCCTTCCCCCGGTCTTCGATCACCCGTTCGTGGAGAGGCCGCTCGTGGGCTACGTTGGGTCGAGCGAGCTGGCCGACGCCCTCGACAGCGTTCTGCAGGAACCGCAAAGGCCGCGCCGCGAAGAGCCTACGGTGCGGGGCCCCAAGTGGACCGAAGAGGCACTCTCGGAGTTGGAGGAGATACCCGCCTTTCTGAGGGGCCGCGCGCGCAGGCTCGCCGAGGAGCACGCCCATGCCCTGGACTCGTCCGAAGTGACGCCGGAGATTCTCGAAGAGTCCCGCTCCTGAGCCGGTATAATCCGCCCGCAAATAAGGTTGTAGAGGGAGCGTTCTTCTTGGGCATCAGGGACTTTATAGAGTACCTCCGGGAGCACCGGGAGAAGGCGCGGAGACCAGAATCTCTCTCAGACGCCGAGCGCGAGGAGGTCTTGCGCCAGGCCGAGATGATGGTCGGGATGGTGGACGTGGCGGTCAGGGAGCTCGGATCGGTTGTCGAGAACCGGCGCGTCAACCTCCCCGAGGAGCACGCCCTCCGCTTCGCCCAAGACGTCTTCCTCTACCTCAGAGACGAGGAAGAGAAGGTAAAAGAGAGGCTCCGCTAACGCTTACCGGCGACGCCTTCTGCGCCGGCTCCTTTCGTCGTCGTCATCATCGTCGTCCTCTTCCTCTTCGCCGCCGCAGCCGGCTACCAGGAGTAGCGCGGCTCCCACGACGCTCGCCAGTCCGAGCTTGAGGAAGCCGCGGCGACTCATCTTCCCTACGGCCTTTTTGGTCTCTACCAACGCCCCTCCTTTCGCTTCGCGTCTCAATCTTCACGAGTAACGCTCCCGCATCTACGGCATTATCTCAGAGAGTGGCTTCGGGTACGATCACCGGAGGCGTTTTACGAGGACGGATTCGGTCGGAGAGAGCTCGTATCCGTCGAGATACTGCTCCATAATGCCTTCGAGGTCGCTCATGCGGCGTCCCCGCAATTCGGGGTGCCGGAGGGTTATCCTCACGGCGTCTCTGGCGACCTCGGACTCCACCTCCAGTTTGCCGCCTTCTCCAACGGAGAGGAAGACGTCGGTGAGGACGGCCTCGGCAGCGACGGCGAGGTCGCTCAGATAGCGTCCGCGCAGCCCGGCCACGGCGCCCGTCCAGGCGACGAAGTGGCGGGCCTCGCCTGCCCGCGCGAGCTCCGCCGGAAACTCCTTTTTGTGTACCGCGGCGGCCACGCCGTAAGGGTACACTGATCGGGGCCTGAAGGTGCGCCCTGGTATACTCGGAGAGCGACGCTCGTCCGGGCCGGGAACTTTCGCGGGGTTCGTCCGTACCTACCTATGGGCAACGACGCTTTTACCAACGGGAGGTAGGAAGGTTGGAACGCAAAGCGGCGCTCTTCGTGGCGCTCGTCTCGACGCTAGCAGTGGTGATGCTCGCGTCGGGCTGCTCGTTCGGTGGGAACCAGCCGGGGCCGAGGGCCCAGAACGTGGCGCAAGAGGCGCCCGAAGTGTCGTCGGATGTTCCCGAGGACGAGCCCGTGGCGACGGTCGCGGCGCAGGTGGGTCCTTCGGTAGTGCAGGTCAACGTGCAGGCGATCCAGCTCACGCCCTTCGGCGCCCAGCAGGGACAGGGGTTGGGGAGCGGCGTGATCTACCGCCGCGACGGCTACATCATCACGAACAACCACGTGGTCGAGAACGCGAGCGAGGTGAACGTAGCCTTCGCCGACGGCTCCACGGAGCGGGGAGAGGTGGTGGGAGCCGACCCGTCCACCGAGATCGCGGTGGTCAGGGTGAACCGCGACGACTTGCCCGCGGCCAAGTTCGCCGAGGGGAGCCCCACGGTGGGACAGCTCGCGGTCGCCATAGGCAGCCCCTCCGGGTTCCAATCGACCGTCACCGAAGGGGTCGTAAGCGGGTTGAACCGCGAGGTCCCGGGCAGGCTCACCCGCGGCCAACAAGAGGCCGCTCTGGTAGACCTGATCCAGACGGATGCCGCGATCTCGCCGGGCAGCTCGGGCGGCGCCCTCGTGGACCGCTCGGGCGAGGTTGTCGGCATCAACGTCGCCTACCTGCCTCCCGAAACCCGGGCCGAGAGCATAGGGTTCGCCATCCCGTCGGAGACGGCGATCTCCGTGGCAGACCAGCTCATCGAGAACGGGAGGGTCTCGAACCCGTTCCTGGGGGTCAGGGGGCTGCGCGACCTTACTCCTGATATCGCCCGGCAATTCGAACTCTCGGTGGAGTCTGGTGCGATCTTCGCCGAGGTCGTCCCCGGCGGTCCCGCCGACGCTGCCGGGATGAACTCGGGGGATGTGATCACCGCCCTTGGCTCCGCCGAGATCGCGGATTCCGGCGATTTGCTCGCGGCCCTGCGTGATTACAGGCCCGGCGACGACGTCACCCTCACCCTCGTCCGCGGTGGGAGAGGCAACGAAGAGAGCGTCGAGGTCGAGCTCGAGGAGCTCCCGCAGCAATGAAGACCGAAAGGAGAGATCGTGTGGTCGAGGAGGCTTAAAGAGACCTTTGCCATAATAACCGTCGGCGACGGGGTAATAGCGCTCCTCGCCCCTAGGCAGCACTCTCTTCTCTGGGCCTCCGGCCCCGCAAGCGCCCGCAAAGTAGCCCGCTTCTTCGCCGACAACCCTAACTACATGCGCCTCCTCGGCCTGACCCAGATCGGCTTCGGCGTCTGGCTGGCCCTCAGGCAGTACCGGGAGGAATAGCCCTTGGCCCACTCGCACCCCCACGGAGACCACGACCACGGGCGAGGGGCCGACCGGCGCGCGCTCGCTATAACCTTCGTCCTGACCGCCGCGTTCACGATGGTCGAGGTCGTCGGCGGCCTCATAACCGGAAGCCTCGCGCTGCTCGCGGATGCGGGACATATGCTCTCGGACGCTCTCTCTTTGGGGGTCGCGCTCTTCGCCGTCTGGCTGGCGGGGAGGCCCTCGACCCCGAACCGCTCCTTCGGCTACAAGCGGGCCGAGATTCTGGCCGCCCTCTTTAACGGCGCAACCCTGGTTGCTATATCTATCTGGATCTTTATCGAGGCCTATCATCGCTTTCGGGAGCCCCCGGAGATCCTGGGCGGCTGGATGCTCGTGGTGGCGGCTGTTGGCCTCGTCGTGAACGCCGCGGGCGCCGCGATCCTCTCCCGCTCGGGCGGCGAGAGCCTGAACCTGCAGGGCGCGCTGCGTCACGTCGTGGCGGATATTCTGGGCTCGCTCGGCGCATTTGTGGCCGCGCTAATGATACTCACCACCGGCTGGTACTACGCCGACCCGGTCATCAGCGTCCTCATCGGCGTGCTGGTCCTGGGTAGCTCCTGGAAACTCCTGCGCGACTCGACGAACGTCCTCCTCGAAGGCACGCCCCGCGGCATCGACGCCGACGACGTCGGCAGGAGTATGGCCGCCTCGGAAGGGGTCCATGAGATCCATGACCTGCACATCTGGACCATCACCTCCGGCTTCCCCGCGCTCGCGGCCCACGTCCTCGTCGGCCGCGACGAGAACTGCCACGCCCGCCGCCGCGACCTCGAAGAGCTCCTCGCCCGCGAGTACGGCATCGAGCACACAACCCTCCAAGTAGACCACGCCAGCGACCACCAAAGCGCACTCCACGATCTGCAGTTCCGCTCGCGCGGCGAGTAGCCACGCCACAACCTACCAAAATACGAGCCTCAGAGCTTACGCCCCAAACTCGGTGGGCAAAATTGCCCATAGCACTCTCGTTGCACTAACGTATCAACCTGCGTTATAATGATTCCGTGAGAAACGAACGGAACGGGGCAGTCTGCTCTGTGTGGACCTTCTGCAGGACCACGTCCACAGGGAGAGGACTCCTGAGAGACGAAGTAGGACGCGAAAGAAAAGATTTACCCACCGCCTGTAACCCGCTCGAGCCCGACTTTGCAAAGCGGCGAGGAGAGTTGGCCGAAGACATCTTCGGTGGCGCGTTGAGAAGGGATGAGTTGGAGGATGGCTACGAGTTCGCCTTTGCGGAGAATGCAGAGTGGGTAGGCAAGCTCGTGGATTTTTTCAGCTCCGAGCGTATCTGCTGTCCGTTCTTCGCCTTCGAGCTCATCTTCGAGCCGAACCTCGGCTCGATCTGGCTGAGGTTTAGGGGAGCAGAGGGCGTGAAGGAGTTCATCGAGAGAGTTTACGGCGCCCCGGGCCAGATAAACCTTACGATTCCAGAGTGCGGATCGTCGAGCGGTTGAACCGGTGGGCCGGGAGGCTCAAGGTCGAGGTCTACGCGCTGTACGGGCATACAAGGACCCGCGGGTGCCATAGTACGCCCGGATCTTCGCAGCGTGCGTGGTCGGGTATGCGTTCAGTCCGATAGACCTGATCCCCGACCCCATCCCTATCCTCGGTTATTTGGACGATTTGATCCTCATCCCTATAGGGATCGCGTTGGCTATAAAGATGATTCCACCCGGTCTCCTCGCCGAGCACCGCGCACAGGCCCGGGCGTTCGCAGCGGAGGGCAAGCCGGTCAACCGCGCCGCGGCGGCAGTCGTGATCGTCGTGTGGTTCTCTATGGCCACGCTGGCCTTCTATCTCGTGGCACGGCTGTAGGATTTTTCCCGGCTCTACTTCCGGTAGGGCTTTTCTTGTGTGCTAGGATTCAAATAACCTGCGCAAGGGGCGGAGGCCGCGGACCTTCGAGGCGCCAACTTATTCGCGCGGCGGACCTGGAGAGTGGCAAAGAGAGGTACAGATTTGGGCAAGATTAGGAGCGGCGGAAGGTTAAACAGGACCACGATCATCATCGGCCTGGTCGTCCTGGCCTTTATCGCGGGTTTTATCACCCTCATCGTAGTCGACAGCCAGCAGCGGGCGGAGCGCGAGCCACCGGAGGGCGTCGAGGAGTTCGACGTGGGAGCGGCCGGCCAGCACACCCAGGACACCGTGGACTACGAGCAGGACCCGCCCGCCGGCGGCGAGCACAACCCCGTGTGGCAGAACTCCGCCTTTTACGAGGAGCCGATACGCAGCGAGAACGCTGTCCACACTCAGGAGCACGGAGCGGTCTGGATCACTTACTCCCCCGACCTCCCACAAGACCAACAGGACAGAATCCGGGAGATAGTGGAGAGTCAGGACTGCCTGCTCGCAAGCCCCTACCCGGGCCTAGACTCCCCGATAGTAGCCTCCGCCTGGGGCTCCCAGATACGTCTCGAAAGCGCAGACGACGAGAACTTGGAGAGGTTCATCAGCTCCTACCGGCGCGGTCCGCAAACCCCCGAGCCAGGCGCCGCCTGCACCGGCGGTACGAGCGACGTCGCCTCGTAGATGAGAGGAGGCGTGCAACGCTCTACTGAGAGCTCGCGTGAAGCTCCCACCTCCCAAAGGCGTGGTTGGCTCCCGCGAGGACCGGTCTTCACCATCGTTCTCCTCGTGGTCGCCATCACCGTAGCCGCGGCGGCGGGCGCGGCCCTAGCGTCGCTCTTCTCCGGCGGCGCGCCCACCGAGCTCCCGGCGGAGGTGGCGGGTATCGGAGCCCCTTCCGACTCTTCACCAGAGGCCGGCTTCGCTAGAGACATGATGGTCCACCACGCCCAAGCGGTAGAGATGGCGGAGATCGTACGCGACAAGACAGACAGCGAGGAGATACGCACCCTCGCCGCCGACATCGCTCTCACTCAGCAGGCCCAGATAGGCCAGATGCAGGGCTGGCTGCAGGTGTGGGACCTCCCCCCCACCGGTACCGAGCCCGCCATGAGCTGGATGGGAGAGCCTCATGAGGGGAGGATGCCGGGGATGGCGAGTCCTGAGGAGATAAACGACCTCCAGCAAGCATCCCCCGAGGAGGCGGAGGCGCTCTTCCTGCAGCTTATGGTCCCGCACCACGAAGCGGCGGTGCCGATGGCGCAGGCGGTGCTCGAGGAGACCGACCGTAAGGAGGTTGAGAGGCTGGCGGGCTCCATCGTGGCCTCTCAGCAGGCGGAGATAGAGCTAATGCGGGGCCTCCTGCAAAGGCGCGGCGTTACGGTCGAAGACGGAGAAGGCGAGTCCGATCCGGGCAGGCCCTCTCACGATGCCGACGGTCACTCCCCCGGCGGTCATTAGCACCGCGTTCACGCCGTGAGCCGGGCCGCCAGCGCTAGCCTCGCGCTCGTCCTCGCTCTTGCGGTCTTTCTCGTGGATCAGGGCTTTAAAAGGCTGATCGAAGGCTCGATGCGACTCGGGGAGAGCACGCCCTTGATCCCACAAGTCCTACGCCTCACCCACACGAGGAACGAGGGCGGGGCGTTCGGGATCTTGGGCGGCCAGAGCGGGGTGCTGCTGCTCGGAAGCGCCGTCGCGGTCGCGTTCGTTCTGTGGATACTCCTCAAGGCTACACCCACACGCGCCACGACCTCAGGTTGCGGCCTCATCCTCGGTGGCGCCGCCGGTAACCTCCTCGACCGGCTGAGCGCCGGCGAGGTCACCGACTTTTTAGACCTCGAGTTCTGGCCCCTTCAGCAGTGGCCCGTCTTCAACGCCGCCGATGTCGCCATCGTCCTCGGCGCGGCCATCCTGCTCCTCGACAGCTTCCGCTCCGAAAAAGCCAGTCGGCGGTCCGCCGAAGGTGATCGGCAAGACCAAGAGCCGAGCGCCGACGGCGGATAGCCGGCCGCTAGCTGGTGGTCTCTGCCCCGCGGTCCGCCGGCTCTGTCTTGCTTCCGGGCGCCTCGGCGGTCTGCTGTTCGCGAAGCTGGCGCCGGACACCGCCGTGGAGGACGAGATCCCGCTCGCGATCCGAGAAGTCCGCTAGCACCGTGATCTCCTCGCCGTCCTCTGACTGGAGCGGCAGATCCCTGTCGCCGTTCTCCAGGTGCTGGCGGATGTCCGCCAGCGTCCACTCCTGGCCCTGCTCGAACTTGTCGTAGTCCTCTTCGTTTTCGAAGAGCAACGGCACGATGCCCTGCGAGATGAGGTTACGCCGGTGGATTCGGGGGAAGCTCTTAGCGATGACCGCCCGTATCCCGAGGTGAAGAGGCGAGAGGGCGGCGTGCTCCCGGCTGGAACCCTGCCCGTAGTTCTCGCCTGCCACGATAAAGCCCGGCGCCATCTCCTGGGCCTTCTCGGGGAACTCGGGGTCGAAGCGCCTCAGGGTGTACTTGGCGAGCTCCGGAATGTTGGAGCGGAACGCCATCACCTCGACCCCGTCGGGTGAGAGGTCTCCGGTCGAGATATTGTCCGGGAGGACTATGGTTACCGTACCGGCAAGGTCGTCGGGGAGTTCCGGGGGCTCGGGTGGCTCGTGTATGTTCGGGCCGCGCGGTATCTCAATGCCACCCGCTTCGTCCTCGGGGGCGGGGGCGAGGATCTGGCTGTCGTCCACGGCCGGGTACCTCGGCGCCTCTTGCAGGTCAGGGTAGTCGCCGAGCTCGCGCGGGTCGGTGATCACACCGTGGAGGGCCGTCGCCGCGGCCGTCGGCGGGCTGCACAGGTACACGTGGTCGTCCTGCGTCCCACTCCTGCCGGGGAAATTCCTATTGAACGTCCTGACGCTCACCGAATCGCTCGGCGGCGCCTGTCCCATCCCAACGCACGGCCCGCACGCGGGCTCTAGCATCCGGGCTCCGGCGCGCACGAGGTCCGCGTACACCCCGGTCCGCGCGATGGAGTCCAGGATCTGTCGGCTCCCCGGCGTCACGGTCATGACGAGTTCGGGGGCCACCGTCTCGTCCTTGAGGACCGCGGCCACTACTGCCAGGTCCTCGAAACCCGAGTTGACCGAGCTTCCCACGCAGACCTGGTGGGCCTTGGTACCGGCGACCTGGCTTACAGGGACTACATTGCCGGGTGAGCTGGGCTGGGCGATAAGGGGCTCCAGCTTGTCTAGTACGACGAGCTCGTGCTCGTCGTACTCGGCGCCCTCGTCAGCCCTTAGCTCCACATAATCGTCGGGGCGCTGCTGGGTTTCCATCCACTCGCGGGTGCGCTCGTCGGAGGGGAAGATGCCGGTGGTAGCGCCGGTCTCTATCATCATGTTGCAGATCGTCATGCGTCCCTCAACCGGGATGCTCTCGACCCCCGGACCGTAGAACTCGAAGATGCGCCCGGCCCCGCCGGCGACGTCCCGCCGCCTTAAGAGCTCCAGGATTACGTCCTTTGGCGTAACCCAGTCCTGGAGCTCGCCGGTGAGCTCCACGCCGACGACCGTGGGCACCGCGTTGTTAAAGGGGTTGCCCGCCATCACCAGCGACACGTCCAACCCTCCGACCCCGATGGCGATCTGACCCACCGCGCCCGACGTGGTCGTGTGGGAGTCGGCCCCGATGAGGGTCGTGCCGGGTTTGGCGAACCTCTCCACGTGTAAGTAGTGGCAGATGCCGTTGCCGGGTCTGGAGAAGTGGAGGCCGTACTTGGCGGCGAACGCCTGCAGGAAGATGTGGTCGTCCGGGTTCTTGTGGTCGAGCTGGATGATGTTGTGGTCCACGTACTGCACAGCCAGGTCGACCTGGACCCTCTCGACCCCCATCTGCTCCAGCTGCAAGCACGCCATCGTGCCGGTGGCGTCCTGGAGCAGGCACTGGTCTATCCGGAGGCCCACCTCCTCGCCCTGCTCGTACGTGCCGCTCTCCACGTGATCCTTGAGGATCTTCTCGACCAGGTTATCGGCCATGACACTTCACCCCTTCTAGGTTTTCCCTGCCTCGTATTCCCCATTCTTACACAAATGGATATCCGCGGCGCTTTGCTCCTGCGCGCAAGGCCGTCCCTGGCAGCCCTAATCCTGTACCAGACGCTCGTAGACCGAGCGGTACTTGCGGACGACCTGCCGCAACTCCTCCGTGGTCTCCTCGTTCGAGCCTTCGCCAGCGCTCTCTCCAGAGCGGGCGACGACTTCGGCGCGGGCGCGGCGGGCCTCCCGGTAGTCGTCGGCGATCTCAGGGTACGCGGCAGCCAGGCTCCGCTCCGTCTCCCGGTCATCCTGGGCGGAGTCGGAGATCAAGTTGCGCTCTTCGAGGAGGTCCGAGACGGTCCGGTCGGCCAGCTCGATGGAGCGTTCGGGGTTGTCCACGAAGATTCGCTCGACCTCGCGCATGCGCTCCTCGTAGCGCCGACGGCTCTCGTCGGAGAGGGATTCTATCTGCCGCTCCACACGCCCCCGGCGCTGCCGGAGCTCCCTCTCCGCCTCTTCCTCGGAGCCACGCTCCTCTACGGTCCGCTCGTACTCCTCGCCAAACTCCTCGCGTGTCCGCTCGCGCTGCTCCTCTCTCCGGCGCTGCCGGCTCCGGTGCGAGAACAGGGGAATCGCTCCCAGGGCGAGCAACAGGATTACGACCACCACGATGATTACCAGCAAGGTAGTACCGGTCATGGATTCTCCTCCACTAAACTATTTGTATAGCGTTGTTCCCCAGAGCAGCGCGCGTGTAACCCCCTGCGCCCAAGCGAGCGTAGATCGGGACACGGCTCCTCTAACCCTGCTCGACTATCGCCGGATCTTCGGATGAGGCGACCGGCTTCAGACGGTATAATCCGCGCCGGCATACAGAGGCGTCTTGATACCGAAACACCTCCCCAAGGTCTGGCTTAGAGGCCGTTTGGTCTTCCGGAGAGGCTCGCGTCTCCTACCGGCCCTCGGGACACGGCACGCATCGAGGAGAACTATGGATAGCGGAGATACACCAGCAGGTTCCCCCTCTGCCTCTGAGAAAGAGGGAGGAAGGCCCCTCGTCAGCGTCATCATGGGTAGCACTTCCGACTGGGAGACCATGCGCCACGCGGTAGAGGCGTTGCAGCGGTTCGGCGTACCTCACGAGCGGCGCGTCGTCTCCGCCCATCGCACACCCGAGCTGATGGCCCGGTTCGCAGCGGAGGCGGAGGAGCGTGGGATCTCGGTGATCATAGCGGGAGCGGGTGGGGCGGCGCATCTGCCTGGGATGGTCGCCGCGCAGACGCTGATACCGGTGCTCGGTGTGCCAGTGGAGAGCCGCGCGCTCAAGGGCCTGGATTCGCTCCTCTCCATCGCTCAGATGCCGGGAGGAATCCCGGTCGGCACGCTCGCTATCGGCAAGGCGGGGGCTACGAACGCTGCTCTCCTAGCCGTCGCCATTCTCGCGACCACGAGACCAGCGTTACACAAGAAACTCGAAGCCTACCGCTGCGAGCAGACCGAGAAGGTTCTGGGGGCGGAGCTGCCGTGAACACGCCGATGCTACCCGGCGCGGTGATCGGGGTGCTCGGTAGCGGCCAACTGGGCCGGATGCTCGCCCTCGCCGCCCGGCGGATGGGTTACCGCACTCACGTTTTCTCGCCGGACCCCGGCGCCCCGGCGAGCCAGGTCGCAGACCGCGCGTGGACCGCAGCCTATGACGACCTCGACGCCGTGCGGGCGTTCGCGCAAAGTGTTTCCGCCGTCACGCTTGAGTTCGAGAACATACCCGCGTCTACCGTGGAGGAAATCGAGGAGCTCGTGCCTGTCAGACCCGGCGGCGCGGTGCTCCACACAACGCAGCACCGCCTGCGCGAGAAGACCTTTCTCGACCGCGCAGGGTTCCCTACCGTACCCTTTCGAGCCGTACCGTCCCGCGCCGCCCTGGACGTCGCCCTTCAGGAGCTTGGGCCACCCACCGTGCTGAAGACGGCGGGCTTTGGCTACGACGGCAAGGGGCAGACGAAAATCAGCATCTCGGACGAGATTGAAGCGGCGTGGGCTACGCTCGGCGGGGGTGAGGCAGTGCTGGAGGCGTGGGTTGACTTCGCGTGCGAAGTCTCCGTCGTCGCTGCGCGGGGAATGGACGGCGCGTTCGTCCACTTCGGCGTTGTAGAGAACACTCACCGTGACCACATCCTCGACCTCACCGTCGCTCCTGCGGCCATCTCGCCGGAGGCGACGTACGAAGCGGTCGAGATCACCCAGGGCATCTTCGAGGAGCTGGACATCGTTGGGACGGCGTGTGTAGAGCTCTTTTTGAGTACCGACGGGAAGCTACTCGTCAACGAGATCGCACCACGCCCGCACAACAGCGGCCACTGGACGATCGACGCCGCCGTGACGTCACAGTTCGAGCAGCAACTGCGCGCCGTCTGCGGTGTCCCGCTCGGCGGCACCGGGCAACTGCGGCCCGCAGCGATGGCCAACCTCCTCGGGGACCTCTGGATGGAGGGCGAGCCGGAGTTGACGACGGCCCTGGCGTTCCCCGAGGCAAAGCTTCACCTCTACGGCAAGCGGGAGGCGCGGCCTGGGCGCAAGATGGGCCACCTCACCGCCCTCGCTGGCACCACGGAAGCGGCCGCAAAGCTCGCTCGCGCTGCCCGCGCTACAATCGCACCTGTCCGGAGAACCGGGACTTCTCTCGAACTCTAGCTTCGGACGGCCTCGCGACGGCAGCCCATGTGGACTCGGAGATCACGCCGGATTCAGCGATGTCTTCGAAGATGGGTTCGGAGCTGCGTGATGCTTACACGTCGTCGCGCACGCCCCGCTCGAGATCAGGGAACGAGAGGAAGTCCCAGCCCGTCGTGTCCACGAAAGATCCTCCTTGATCTTCGCCGTCAGATCCTCGTTGCAGAAAGTCTGCATCTCACAGTGGGTATGGTGTCCGAACCCAGCGTGGCACAGAAGCGGAGCTCAGAGATGCGTTGCATTTGGATATTACAT
>OBLS010000507.1_pt1 | contig 14109 bp, 14 predicted proteins | sample 1519901 | NCBI WGS metagenome assembly OBLS01 (sample SAMEA3113585, study PRJEB22503) | soil metagenome | reverse complement strand
CGGGCGCTCGGCCCGGCCCGGCGCCAGCACCGCGCGCTGGCCGGTGAGCTGGTCGATCCGGACCTGGGAACTCAGCTGCCGGGGCGCGGCCCGCCGCCGTCCCCCGCCGTGCGCAGAGCCCCGGTGAACGCGTCGACCAGGTCGATCGGAAGCGGGAAGACGATCGTAGTGTTCTGGTTCACCCCGAGCTCGAGCAGGGTCTGGAGGTATCGGAGCTGCAGCGTCGCCGGGTTGCGGCTGATGATGTCGGCGGCGTCGGAGAGCTTCTCCGCGGCCTGGAACTCGCCGTCGGCGTTGATGATCTTCGCGCGCCGCTCACGCTCGGCCTCGGCCTGGCGCGCGATCGCGCGCTGCATCTCGGCGGGCAGCTCGACATCCTTGACCTCGACCGTGGTCACCTTGATCCCCCACGGCTCGGTCTGGTCGTCGATGATCTGCTGCAGCTCTGTGTTCACCCGCTCGCGCTCGGCGAGCAGGGAGTCGAGCTCCGCCTTGCCGAGCACGGAGCGAAGCGTCGTCTGGGAGATCTGCGAGGTGGCGAGGAGGAAGTTCTCGACCTCGGTGATCGCGCGGTTCGGGTCGACGACCCGGAAGTACGCCACCGCATTGACCCGGATCGTGACATTGTCACGCGTGATCACCTCCTGCGGCGGGACGTTCAGGGTCACGGTGCGCAGGTCCACCCGGACCATCCGGTCGATGACCGGGATCAGCAGGATCAGCCCCGGACCCTTCTGCGCGATCAGGCGCCCCAGCCGGAAGATCACCCCCCGTTCGTACTCGCGCAGAATCCGGATCGCCGAGGCCAGGAGGATCACCACGAAGAGGGCCAGAACGGCAATGACTGCGACGAGCACTTCCACTATCTAGCTCCTTCCTGTGCCTTCTCTTCTGTGCCCGGTGCCCGCCCCGCGCCCACCGCGTCTTCCTCGCCGGGAGCGAGGGGGCGCACGATCAGGGTGAGGCCGTCGACGGACTCGACCCGGACTCTATACCCGCGATCCACGCTTCGGAGCTCGTCGGTCGGGCGCGCGCGCCACAGCGCCCCCTCGACGAACACCTGGCCGATGGGATCCAGCGCCTGGCGCACCTCGCCGGTGGCGCCCACCATCTCCTCCCAGCCGGTCATAACCGGCCGGCGGTGGGCGCGCACCGTTCGCTGCGCCGCGAAGGCGATGAAGGCGCCGAGCAGCAGGCCGGTGACGACCACCACCGGCGCCGATACCCCGAACGCATCCGAGTCGGTGTTGTAGAGCAGCAGGCCCGAGGCGGCGATCGCTACCACCCCGGCGGCGCCGAGCAGCCCACCCGTCGGTAAATGAGCCTCGGCCACGATCATCGCCACCCCCCCGACTAGCAGCAGGATCCCGACCAGCGTGACCGGGAGCTGCGCGGTTCCGTACAGGCCGAGCAGCAGCGAGATCGCGCCGACCACTCCGGGGAGGATCGTGCTTCCGCCCGCGAACAGCTCGATCGCGATGCCGACCAACCCCAGGAGCAGCAGCAGGTAGGCGACGGTCGGGTTGACGATCAGCTGCAGGAGGTCGTACTGGAGCGGCATGTCGTGGGTCTCGATCTCAAGCCCGGCGGTCCGCAGCGTCTGCGCCTTCGGTCCCTGGACCCGGAAGCCCTCGAGCTCATCGAGCAGCTCCCGCTCGCTGGAGGCGACGACGTCGATCAGGCCTGCGCGCTCGGCCTCGGTGGCAGTGCGGTTGACGGCGTCGGTGACCATGCGCTCCGCGAGATCGCCGTTGCGGCCGTGCGCCTCGGCCAGGGCGCGGACGTACGCCGCGGCATCGTTCTCGATCTTCCGCCCCAACACCTCATCCTGCTCGCCGGGCCCGATCGTGATCGGGGTCGCCGAGCCGATGTTCGTCTGCGGCGACATCGCGGCGACGTCCGCGGCCTCGGTGATGAACAGGCCGGCGGAGGCGGCTCTCGCCCCGTCCGGGGAGACGTAGACGATCACCGGCATCGGCGCGTCGATGATGTCCTTGACCATCTCGCGGGTGGAGCTGTCGAGGCCGCCAGGGGTATCGATGCGGACGATGGCCACGTCCGCGTCCTGCTCGGCTGCGTCGTCGAGCGCCTGGCCGAGCCACTGCTCGGTCGCGGGGTCGATCGTGCCCGTGAGCTCGATCGAGTAGGCGATGCCGGTCTCGTCCTGGCCGGCGCCCGGCGCGACGAGCATCGACGATCCCGCCACGGCCAAGGCCGCGGAGAGGAGCAGGCGAATCGCCCGACCGGACATCACATTGGATTATCCGCCAGTGACAAAGGCGCCTCGCCACGGCGCCGCTACCGCGCGTACCGCTCGATGTCGGCGGCTAGCGCGTCCTCGCCGTCGTATCCCCCGCGCCGGACGTAGGCCAGCACCCCCTTCGAGTCGTAGAAGGCGGTGGCCGGGAACTCGACCGCGGCGTCGATCAGCGCCGCGATCTCCAGCTTTGGGTCGAGATAGCTCGGGTACGGGACCGGGAACTCGGCCAGGAAGTCGCGCGCGGAGTCCTCGCCGTCGTTCGAGTTCACGCCGAGGAAGGCCACATCCTTCCCGTGCCTCGCGGCCTGGGACTGGAAGTAGGGGAACTCCGCCCGGCACGGTCCGCACCACGACGCCCATTTGTTGACCACGACCGGAGTCCCGCGCAACTCCCGCAGCCGGGCCTCGAACGCCTCGGTGCCGCCGGGCAGCAGCTCATTCTCCTGCTCGTGGATCGCGGCGAGCTCCGGCGGCGCGCCCTTCAGCGCCGCCTCGAAGTCGGGGGGCTGGGCGGCCGCCCCGCCCCCGTCGTCGCCTCCGCACGCGGCCAGCGTCAACATCGCCGCGGCCGCCAAGCCGGCGAGCAAGTGTTTGCGCTTGCTCATGTCCCCATTCAACCGTACGGTCATTACGGCGAGCCGGATGCTTTAATTAGCAGAGGTCCACCGGGAATCTGGACCGCGAGGGAGGGCGTCCGGCCCGGCTATAGACACTCGGGTCCCGGCGACCTCCAGCGCCTTCACTGCGCTCTCCCCCTGCGAGTCGCGCATGCCGTGAGAGCGCGAGAGCAATGGCCTTGAATGGCTGACAGTACGCAAGCCGCCACGGGCACCAAAGCCCGATCGAGCGCTGCCGTGAGGCGCGCCGACCTCGAGCGCGCGCAGGAGTTCACGCGCGAGCCGATTCTGCTCGACGGTGAGAAGCTCAGCGACCTCGCACCCGGCAGCGCGCGGCGACTGGCGGTCGATTCCGCGCTCGAGGAGATCACCGCCGGCCGCGAGAACCCCTCGATCGAGTGGCGCCGGGACTACTCGTTGCTGCTGGGGCTCGAGCGCCTGCTGTCCGAGGAGACGCCCCACCTCGCCGACGGCGCGGAGCTCTCGGCTCATCAGGTGGACGCCCTGTCGGGCACGCTCGCCGCGCTCACCACCGAGGTCGAGGACCCCGGGGCGAACGGCCGCTCCAACGGTCGCTCTGCAGCGCCCCGGCCACCCGCCGACGGAGCCAACGGGGACGGAAGCCCCAACGACGGTTCGGGCGTGGCCGAGGAGGACGAGGTGCTCGCCCCCGACGAGGAGCCCCAGGACTGGGAGGAGCCCGGGGCCGCGGAGGAGGTGATCGAGGAGCCGCCCGAGGACCCCGGCGAGAGCCGGCGGTTCTGGTTCGAGCACGCCACCGGAGCCGGGAAGACGGTCGCCGCGGTCGGCTTCATCGAGGCGTCGCGGACCGGCGGCGTCCTGATCCTCACCCATCGCCGCAACCTCGTGAACCAGTTCATCGGCGAGATCAAGGACCGCGGCTACGGCGACCGGCTCGCGCCGCCGCTCATGGACGGCGCGGACCATCCCTACGGCCCGGTCACGGTCGAGACCTACCAATGGTTCGTCCGCAACTCCGACCGGATCTCCGACGCGTACGCGATCGTGGTCTGCGACGAGGCCCACACGGCGCTCGGGGAGAAGACCAGCGCCTGCATCCGCCGCTGGCAGGGTCCCGTGTACATCGGGATGACCGCGACCGGCGCGCTGATCGCCCGCCACGTCGCCGACCTGTTCCCCACCCAGACCTCGCGCTTCGACCTCGCCCAGGCGGCGCGACGCGGCGTGATCGCGCCGCTGCGCTGCATCAGGATCCCGCCGGGTCCGGGGGTGCGCACGATCGCCAAGGTGCCGCTGCGAAAGGGCGAGGTGGACCAGGACTTCGACCAGGAAGAGCTGGCGAAGCTCCTCGATCAGCAGCCCTTCAACGTCGCCGTCGCGGACCTCTACCGCTCCCGCTTCCGGCGCGTGCCGGGCGTGATCTACACCGCCGGCGTGCGCCACGCTCATCACGTCGCCGACGCGCTTCAGGAGGCCGGGATCGACGCGCGCCCGGTGTCCGGCGAGACGCCGAAGCGGGAGCTCGCGGAGATTCTCGCCGCCTTCGAGCGCGGCGAGGTGGACGTGCTCTGCAACGCGATGCTGCTCGCGGAGGGATGGAACTCGCCCCGGGCGACGATCTGCATGCACCTGGCGCCGACCGCGTCGCGGCGCGTCTACCAGCAGCGGGTCGGCCGGGTGACCCGCCGCGCGCCCGGCAAGGAGGCCGGGATCGTCATCGACTTCGTCCACCCGGCGACGACGCACGACGAGACGATCATCACCCTGCACAGCCTGCTCGACCGCGACGTCTACCGCGGCGGGGCGATCGTCGTCGGCCCCGTGCGGCGCGGGCGGGGACGGCGGGTCCGGGTCGAGCGCCGCGTGGTCCCGGTGTCGTCGGACTCCGAGCGGCGGCTTGCGGTGCTCGAGCGGGAGCTGTGGCGGATCGCCGTCGAGAACCTGAACTACTCCGAGCAGCATGCCTGGGCGGCGCTGGCCGGCGCGCGCGTCACCCCCAACAACTGGCGGCGGGCCAAGGCGATGATCCAGCACGACCAGTCGAAGGAGCTGCGCAAGCGCTTCCTGCTTACGTGCGTTCAACGGAACCGCAACCACCAGCTTCGCCTCAAGGCGCTCGGGGAGATCGCCGCGCTGCGCGACCCGGACGCGTTCGACGAGGCGATCGACATGGTCGGCGGCTGGTCGCGCGACGAGAAGCGCGCCGGCAGCAAGGTCCTGCTTCAGGCCGTCGCCGAGCGACGCATTGGTCGGCGCGATCAGGCTCAGGCGTGGGTGTGGCGGCTGGCGTCGTTCACCCGCGAGCTGCACGAGGAGTACGCGGTGCAGCGCTGGCCGGAGACCAAGCGCCTGCTGGGGCTGTTCGTGAACTCGTCCGGCCGCGCCCACGGGCGCAACGCGCGCCGGATCGTGCACGCGGCGCGCCAGCACGATCGGCGCCTCGCGGTGTCCCTGCTCGCCGCCGCCGTGGCCCACACACCCGAGGCCGAGGAGGCGCTGCGCGGCGCGCGTATGCGCACGTCGAGGAAGCCCTCCGCCGCCGCCCGCGAGCTGCTGCGCAACTTCCCCCGCTCGGGCGGCAGGCGCCGCCGGCGACGTTCGAGGTCCGGTGGCCAGAACGGCGAGCAGGGAGGAGGCGATGCCGGCGCCCGCGAGGCCGAGAAGGCGACCGACGAGGCCGAGAAGGCCCCCGAGGTTGAAGAGGCGACCGCCTAGCCGAGCCTGCGGTGGACCTCGCCGGCGCCGAGGGCGAGGCGGCGGCCAGACTCCTGCTCCACGACCAGGTTCCCCGACTCGTCGATTCCGGCCGCGATGCCACGGCCGGTCTCCGAGCCGGCCGGGCCGCCCTCCCAGGCGACACCGCGCCCGCGCAGCGCGTCGCGCTCGCGGTAAGCGGCGAGCACCCGATCAGGCGGCGCGTCGACCCACTCGCCGAGCCGGTCGTCGAGCTCCGCGAGCGCGGCGTCGACCGTGGCCCCATGCCCGACCGAGGTTGCGGGCCAGCGAAGGTCCGGCGGGAACTCCTCGTCCGCGATCGACACGTTGAGCCCGACGCCGATCACCGCCCAGCGAGGCGGGCGCGCCTCGATCAGCACACCCGCGACCTTGCGCCCTTCGATCCAAACGTCGTTCGGCCACTTGACCTGGGCGCGGGCCGGACCCAGCGCCTCCACAGCGTCCGAGACGGCGAGCGGGACTGCCAGCGGGAGCAGGCGGTGGCGCTGATCGAGGGGGCGCAGGATCCCCGAGTACAGCAGCGCCTTGCCCGCCGGAGCCGTCCAGCTCCGACCCCGGCGTCCGCGGCCGGCGGTCTGCTCCTCCGCCGTGACCACGGTCCCTGACGGCGCACCGCCCTCGGCCAGCTCGCGGGCGCGCCGGTTGGTCGAGTCGGTGCGCAGGAAGTGGCGCCTGGGGTGACCGAACCTCATCGGCCGGCAGCAATCACTACCTCGTCGCCGGGCCGGAGCCCGAGTGCGTCGGCCGCGTTGCCCCCGTTGACCGCCAGCGCCAGCCTGCGCGAGGAGTCCTCGTAGAGGACGAGCTCGCCGGCCGCCACGTCCCCGAACGTGCGACCGAATCGCGCCTCGTGCACCGACCCGCCGGCCTCGACGGCGAGCGTCTGGCCCGGCGCGAGACGGGCGCCCTCGAGCTCCTCGGTCCGCGCGCCAAGCGTCGCGTTGCCGAAGCCATCGAGGTGCAGGACGGTGGCGATCAAGCCGTTCTCAACGACCCGCGCCGCAGGGAGCACGAGACGGGTCAGGGACTCGGGCTCGATCGCCTCGCCCGCCTCGGCGAGCGATGCTCCGAGCGCGACAGCGGCCGCGACCGGCGCGAACAGGTCACGCCCATGGAACGTCGCCGAGACGGGTTCCAGCCGGAAGCGCGAGCCGGCCAGGTCGACGGCCTCGACTGGGCCGCCGAACTGCTCGATCGCCGGCCACAGCAGCCCGTTGTCCGGACCGGCCAGGACTCGATCCTCGGGGGCGACCCTGACCGCCACCGGGCGGCGCTCCGTCCCGACACCCGGGTCGACCACCGCCAGGTGCACTCCCGCGGGCGCATAGGGCAACGTGTCCACGAGGGCGATGGCGCCGCGGCGCACGTCGTGTCGGGGCACGGCGTGGGTCAGATCGATTACCCGCGCCTCAGGCGCGACCCGGGCGATCACCGCCCGGCAGGCGCCCGCGAACTCGTGCTCGTAGCCGTAATCGGAGAGAAACGTGATCGGGCGCACCGCCACGCTGATCTAGCCCCCGACCTCGTCGATCAGCGCCGCGACCAGCCCATCGATGTCGTGGCGCTCGGCCTCGGCGTGCACCTGGAGCCCGGCCTCGCGGGCCGCCGCGCTGGTCACGGGGCCGATCGAGATCACGCGGGCCTCGCGCGGGAAGCGGTCGCCGACCGCATGCACGAAGTTGCGCACCGTCGAGGACGAGGTGAAGGTGACGTACTGGGCCTCTTGTGCGGCCTCGATCGACTCCTCGCTGGGCTGCTCGGCCAAGGTCTCGTACAGCGCCACCACGTCCACCTCTGCTCCGCGCTCGCGCAGCGCGTCGGGGAGCACGTCGCGGGCCTCGGCGGCGCGCGCGACGAGCACGGGCCGTCCCTCCACGTCGACCTCCGCCAACGCCTCGACGAGGGCCTCGGAGACGGACTCGTCCGGGACGACCTCGGCGATCACCCCGTGCTCGCGAAGCGAAGCGGCGGTGCCCGGCCCGATCGCCGCGACGGTGGCGTTGGCGAGCGAGCGTGCGTCCCGCCCCGCGTCGGCAAGCGCTTCGAACAGGAGCCGGACGCCGTTCGGGCTCGTGAGGCAGACGAGCGCGTAGGAGTAGATGTCGTCCACGACCCGGCGCACCTCGTCGGTGCCGATCCGGGGCTCGATCCGGATCGCGGGGAGCTCGATCACCTCGGCGCCCAGCCCTGCGAGCCTGCGCGCGAGGGCGCTTGCCTGTGCGCGTGCGCGCGTGACCACCACTCGCAGCCCGTGCAGCGGCCGGCTCTCCAGCCACGCGAGCACCTCCGTTCGCGCGGCAACCGGCCCGATCACCACAACCGCGGGCGGGCGCAGCCCGGCGCCGTCCGCCGCAGCGGCGAGCTCGGCGAGTGACGCGGTCACCGTCCGCTGGCCGCTCATCGTCCCCCGCTCCACGGCCGCTGCCGGCTCGCTCGCGCTGCGGCCGGCCGCGAGGAGGCGCTGGGCGATCTCGGGCAAGCGCTTCACGCCCATGTAGATCACGAGCGTGCCGGGGAACGCCGCGAGGGCCTCCCAATCGAGCGCCGACTCGTCCTTGTCCGGGTCCTCGTGCCCGGTGACGAAGGCGACCGCGGAGGCGTGATCGCGGTGCGTAACCGGGATGCCCGCGTACGCCGGCGCGGCCACGCCCGCCGTGACCCCGGGTACGACCTCGAACGGCACACCGGACTCGGCCAGCGCCTCGGCTTCCTCACCGCCGCGGCCGAAGGTGAACGGATCGCCGCCCTTGAGCCGAACGACGCTTCGTCCCGCCCGCGCATGCTCAACCATCAGCTTCTCGATCTGCGGCTGCGGCACCTCCGGGTCCCCGGGTCGCTTGCCCACGTGGATCACCTCGGCGTCGCTCCGGGCGGCGTCGAGGGCACCCGGGGGGATGAGCCGGTCGTGCAGGATCACGTCCGCCGTCTCGATCAGCTCGAGCGCGCGCGCCGTGATCAGACCCGGGTCGCCTGGGCCCGCGCCGACGAGGTAGACGACTCCAGCGCGAGCGCTCACATCAACACCACCTGCTACTCGCCTCGCAGTCGGGGGCTTCGCCCCCGATGCTCGGCGCCGAGATCACTCGCGCCTGCTCGCTCAAGCACCTCGCGTGCTCCCGCCGCCACCAGACGCTCCGCCAGCGACCGCCCGAGCGCGACCGGGTCCTCGGGGTCGCCCTCGAGCGAGTCACGCACCCACTCGGTTCCGTCAGGGAGGCCCACGAACGCGTCGGCTCGAAGCCGCCCGCCGAGTAGCTCGGCCCGCGCGCCGACCGGGGTGCGGCAGGTCGCGTCCAGCTCGCCCACCGCCGCCCGCTCGGCGGTCAGCTCGACCAGCGCCCGCGCGTCACTGATTCCCGCCGCGGCCGCGGCGGCGGAGGTGTCCTCCCGCCTCGTCTCCAGCGCCAGCGCGCCCTGGCCGGCGGCGGGCGTCATCAGCTCGGCGCCGAACCGAAAGGCGATCTCCCCCTCGCGTTCCAGCCGGCGCAGGCCCGCGGCCGCGAGCACGATCCCATCGAAATCACCGTCCGCGAGCCGGCGCAGCCTGGTGTCGACGTTGCCGCGCAGCTCCTCGATCTCCAGATCCGGCCGCACGGCGAGGAGCTGCGCGCGGCGGCGCAGGCTCGAGGTGCCGATCCGGGCGCCGTTGGGGACCTCGTCGAGGGAAGACGCCGCACCCACGTATGCGTCGGCCGGGTCCTCGCGGGCAGGGACTCCGGACAGCCGCAGCTCCCCGGGCAGCTCCGAGGGGAGGTCCTTCGCTGAGTGGACCCCGAGGTCGACCTCGCGGGCGAGCAACGCCAACTCGATCTCGCGCACGAAGCGGGCCTTGTCGCCACCCGCCGGCGGCGGATCGGCGGTTCGCCGGCTCTCGTCCCCTCCTGTCTTGATCGGCACGACCTCTGCGCCGCCGAGCGCGTCGGCGACGAGCTGCGCCTGCGCGAGCGCCAGCTGACTGCCGCGAGTGCCGAGACGGAGCGGGGAGCCCATGGGGCCATTCTCCCGCCGATCGGCTAGGTCGCGTAGCTGTCCGCGCCCAGGAAGTGCAGCGAGACGTACGGCTCGTCGCCGACCACCCAGCTGTCGTGGCCGGGCGGGACGTGGAACAGGTCGCCCGGGCGCATGACGAACTCGGTCCCGTCGTCCATCAGCACGGCGGCCTGTCCCGATACCACGAGGCCCACGTGCTCGACCTGGCATCTGTCGTCGTGCCCCGACCCGACGTGCTCCGACCAGCGCCAACCGGGCTGGTAGGTCGCGCGGCCCACGGTGAGCCCCCCGATCGAGACCAGCTCGAACTCGCCTCGCTCGAAGCGGCGAACCTCGTCGGCCTCCTCGAAGCGCTTCAGCGCCGGCTCGGTCACCCGCTCCGGCGCCCGTCGCGGATCGGCCTCACCTCGGCGTCCGCGTCGGCCACCGGGGCGGTCTCGGCGTCGAGGCCGAACAGCTCGCGCAGGGCGTGGACGTAGGGATACGCGGCCTCGTCGTCGGCCGATCGCTTCAGGCGCAACGTCGGCTCGTGGAGCAGACGGTTGGCGATCGCCCGCGCCATCACCCGCAGGCGCTCGCGATCGGCCTCGGTGAGGGACTCCCAGCGGGGCTCGTTCTCCGCAAGGACGCGCTCCACGACCTCGTCCGCACGCTGCCGCAGGGCGGTAACCGTGGGCAGCACCTCGAGCGAGCCGAGCCAGCGCTCGAAGCGCGCGAGCTCGGTTCGCAGAAGGCCCTCCGCGCGCCGCGCCTCCGCCTCGCGGCCGGAGGCGTTCCGCTCCGCGATCGACTGCACATCGTCCACGTCGTGCAGGCTCACCCCGGCGACCTCGCGGCAGGCCGGCTCGATGTCACGCGGCACGGCGAGGTCCACGAGCAGCAGCGGTCGCCGGCGGCGCCGTTCCATGACCAGCTCGAGCTCCTCGCGCTCGACGATGTGATGCGGCGAGTTGGTCGAGGAGACGACGATGTCGGCGTGCTCCATCTGCGCGGGCAGCTCGTCGATCCGCACCGCGCGTCCCCCGAATCGGTGCGCTAGGCCGATCGCGCGGCTGTAATGACGGTTGGCGACGAAGATCGTCTCGACGCCCCGCGCGGAGAGCGCTCGCCCGGTCAGCTCCGCTGTCTCGCCCGCGCCCACGAGCAGCACGGTGCGGGATGCGAGGTCACCGAGGTTGTGCTGGGCCAGCTCGACCGCGACGGATGGAATCGAGACGCCCTTTTCGCTGATCCCCGTCTCGTGCCGGGCGCGCTTTCCGGCCGCGAGCGCGCCGCGGAAGAGCCGGTTGAGGATCGGGCCGGTCGCTCCCTCCACCAGCGCCAGCTCGTAGGCGCGCTTCACCTGTCCCTGGATCTCGGCCTCGCCGAGGATCATCGAGTCGAGCCCGGCGGTGACCGAGAACAGGTGGCCCGCGGCGTCGGCCGCGCGAAGCGAGTAGAGCCGGCCGAGCAGCTCGGTCGGCCTGATTCCCGCCTCGCGCGCCAGCACCCCGAGCGCGCGACCCTCGGCCTCGACCGGATCGGAGACGACCAGGTAGAGCTCCGTGCGGTTGCAGGTCGAGAGCGCGGCTGCCTCGTGCACCCGATCGGAGTCGACCAGCTCGCCGAGCACGCCGACCGCGCGCCCCTCGGGGAGCGCGAGGCGCTCCCTGAGATCGAGCGGAGCGGTCCTGTGAGAGACCCCGAGCGCCAGCAGCTCGCTCATATCATCACCTGGTTTAGCGCTCGGCCCAGCATCAACTTCCCCGCCCGCCCACACCAACATCACTGCCACCAGTCAGTCGCCTCGCAGTCGGGCTGCGCCCGATGCTCGCCGCCACCATCAACCGCCTCGCGCTCACCGATCCCCCGTCTCTCGCCGTTCCTCCGCCATGCTGGCCAGCGAGCGCAGCTCACGCTCGATCCGCTGCAGCTTCGCGGCCATGATCGCCACGTACACGAGCACGAGCCCGAGGAAGACGAGGTACGCCCCGGCGACGTACTTTCCGGCCTCGTCCAGCGGCAGCGCAGGCATCAGGAACCTACCGTTGGTCTGGCAGGGACGGTCGCCGAGGGGCGTGACTCGGGCCCGGCCGGCGCGGGCCGCGGCGGTGCTTCGAGGGCGCGCCGGAGCCGGGAAAGCTGTGCCGACGCCTGCTTGGCTGTGAGCTCGAAGCGCACCAGCGTGACCCACAGCAGCCCGATCCCGGCGAGCGAGACCAGGAAGGTGAGCCACATCGATCCGGGCATACCGCCTTCGGCCGTGGCGAACACGCGCGGGTGCAGGAGGCTCTCGGCGAGCCGCACGGCGAGGAAGTTGAGCGGCACGAAGGCGCCCGCGGTGATCGCGAACACCGACGCGTAGCGGGCCTGGCGGTCGCGATCCTCGATCGAGTAGCGCAGCGGGTAGTAGGTCGCGTAGAGCAGAAACACGATCAGGAAGCTGACCAGGGTGGGCTCGTCCCACACCCACCACTTGCCCCACGACGCGCGGGCCCAGATCGACCCGGTGGCGAGCACCGCGACCCCGAAGATCACCGAGATGTGGATCGAGACGTAGGAGCGGGCGTCGTGGACTGGGTCGTTGGTCCTCAGATGGCGGATCGCGTGCACGGCGGCGACCACGAACCCGACGAGGGCGAGGATCGCGAGCGGCACGTGCAGATAGAAGATCTTCTGGACGAAGCCCTGGTCGGCGTCGAGCGGCGCGTAGAAGAACACGAGCGCGAACGCCGCGACGACGGCCGCGACCGTGGCGATCGAGAGTGTGCGCAGACCTCGCAAGTGCCTAGTCCTCGAGCACGAAGTCGAAGACTCCGTATCCGACGAGGAGGAAGATCACATCGTAGAGGCCGAGCACGGCCAGCCAGGTTGCGACGCGGTCGTACTCCGGGCCCCCCGAGGCGAGCAGGGGCTCCGCCGCACCCGCCGCGGCGATCATCAGCGGAACCAGCAGCGGCAGGAGCAGCAGCGGGACGAGGAGGTCGCGGGCGCGCGAGCCCGTGGCGAGCGAAGAGACCAGCGCCCCGGTCGCCGCCAGGCCGACGTCCGCCAGCAGCAGGACGAGGGCGAGAGGGGGCAGCGCCGCCAGATCGTCGAGGAAGAAGAGCGCGAAGACGGGGACCGTGACGACCTCGAGGACCAGGAGGTAGGCGGTGAGGGCCGTCGCCTTCGCCGCGAACAGCGCTGTCCCGTCCACGGGGGCGAGGCGGATCGCGTCGAAGCCGCCCTGGTCGCGCTCGGCGACGAACAGGCGGTTGACCGCGAGGATGGCGGCGAACAGCACGGTCGCGAGCAGCACCCCCGCGGCGAGGCTTCCGTCGAGCGAGGTGCGGTCGAGCCCGAAGCGGAACAGCACGAAGGTGGTGACCGCGAACAGGACCATCCCCGGCACCGACTGGAGCGTGCGCAGCTCGACCCGGAGGTCCTTGGCGAGGATCGCGGTGAAGGCCCTCATCGTGGCGAGCCTCGATAGATCGTCTCGGCCTCGGGCGACGACAGGGCCTCCGCCGGACCCTCGTAGGCGACGGAGCCTCCGTGGCCGAGCGCGAGCGCCCGTCCACCGCCGGCGAGTCCGGTGCGGTAGTCGTGCGTGACGGTGACGAGGGTGCGTCCAGTGCCGGATCCGATCAGCGGCTCGACCAGCGCGCTGGCCTCCGGGTCGAGGTGGGCGTGCGGCTCGTCGAGCAGCATCAGCTCGGGCTCGTGAAGCACGGCCCGGCATATCGCCACTCGCTGAGCCATTCCCGCCGAAAGGTTGCGGGCCAGCTCGCTCTCGCGCCGCGCCATCCCGACCCGCCCCAGGAGCTCCGCGATCCGTCGCTCGGGCTCCCCGAGCCCGTACAGCCGGGCGTGGAAGCGGAGGTTCTCGCCCACGGTCAGGTCCCGATACAGCAGCGGCTCGTGCCCCACATAGCCGATCCGACCGCGAGCCCGCCACGCCTCGCGCGTCAGCCGGCAACCGAGCACCGTCACCTCACCCCCGCTCGGCCGCAGGAGCGTGGCGAGGATGCGCAGCAGCGTGGTCTTCCCGGCCCCGTTCGGGCCGATCACGACGAGGCTCCCGCCGCGGGAAAGCTCGAGGTTTACGTCCTGGAGCGCGACCCGCTCCCCGAACTCCCGCCACAGACCCGCGAGGCGGATCGCCGGCGCTGCCTGGGCGGGCTGAGCGTCGCGCGCCTCGGCGACGCCGTGGTCGCGCTGCGTGCGGGTGGCCACTAGAGGATCGAATCTACCGCCCGGGACCTCTGCTCGCGCACGGCACGTAACGGTGTGCGTGAGCCCGCACGCGCCTTTCCCCGATCCCCTGCGCTTAGGAACGGCTTAGGCGGCGCGCCTACGTTCGTTACGCATGGCCTCGGAGCGATCGACACGAAGCCGCCGCGCACGGTCACGCGGGATCGCGGCGCTCGTGGTGCTGCTCGCGGCCGGCGGCTCGGCGGCCGCGGTGGGCGCGATGTTGGGAACGGATGAGCGGGGAGACGCGGAGGAGCCACCGCCCGGTGCATCGGCGTGGGCAGGCAGACGTCGACCACCTCGACGCCC
>OBLS010000505.1_pt1 | contig 14124 bp, 12 predicted proteins | sample 1519901 | NCBI WGS metagenome assembly OBLS01 (sample SAMEA3113585, study PRJEB22503) | soil metagenome | reverse complement strand
ATGCCCTAATTGTGGAGCACAATTGACCTGCTCGGATAAAGGTAGTTACTGGTAGGGATCGGACTTCTGCGATCCTGTCCTGTCAATATAATATAAATACAAGCTAGTTACGTATTTCGTATTTTGGATTTGATGGTTTTTTGGAATGGGAGAGGTTGTTGGTTCAGCGCAAAGAATAAACCCCGCATGGAACCAGTTATTGTAACCTAGGTTTTACTTTCTGTCTCCCAGCGTACGAGAACGTAAGGAATTTCGGCTTTTGAGAGGGAGCATTGTCTGAGTATAATCAATTCTTATCCCAATCCGTATGGAGATTATCGGCCATTTGGAGAGCCTTTGATTTCATTATCTCTAAATAGTCATCATAAGAAGCAGTGAAGCCACAAGACCTGCAATTTACGTTTGTCATGTCTTCATTTACTACGGCTCTATTGCCACAGCTGGGACATTTCGCTTCTATGTCAGTCATTTGTATCTATAGCTCCTACTTGTCATAGTCTGAGGTGCTATTTATTGTTGAGTCTCTCGCTTCTCGTATACTTATCTCGTTTGGATGTCGCTCAAATAAGTTGGCCAAAATTGTTTCGAGTTTGTAATTCGCTTCAACAGCGGTGTATGTGGGCAGGAGTACATATCAGTAAGATAGTTCAGTTAATGCTATAAATTTGGTTGACCAAGATGCTCTACTGTATGAAGCTGAGGAACTACAATGTTAATCCTGCTCTTTTGGTTGTAGATGTTCAAAACGGCTTTGTAAGTAAGGGTGGCTCATATGACCTGCTTGGGATGGATACAAGCAACTACCGCCAAGTCATTCCAAAAATTAAGGAGCTTTTGGATTTGTGCAGGGAGAATTCGATTCCTGTCTTCTACACTCAGGCAGTAAGGGAATCCTCGGGAATTGATCTTCTCACAAGAACACATAAGATTCTACCAAAGTCAAGAGAAGAAAGGATTATGAAAAAGCCGATATGTGTCAGGGGAACTTGGGACGCAGATATAGTGGCAGAAGTTGCTCCCGAACCGGGCGATCATGTCGTCATAAAAAGAAGAGACTCTGCATTCCATGACACGGAGATAAAGGTGTGGCTGTCAAGCCTCGGGATAGATACATTGATCTTTTCTGGAATAGATACCTCGATCTGCGTAGAAACTTCGCTTCGTGATGCATTCAATTTAGGATATGACGTTGTCCTGATAACTGACGCAACCGTATCAAATAGTAGGAAGCATTACGAGTCCACGATAGATAATATAAAAGATTATTATGGTCTTGTCATGGACCTGAGCGAATTCAGCCGCTACCTTCCGCAGTCTCAGACAAATCCAATGAAGAAGTATCAGCAACCTCAGCTACGACCACGAAATCCAGGTAACTAAATAAATTATTTTAGCCTAAAGTGAACCAATCAGAGAAGACCCACTTCCCGTAGCTTTCGAGGAATGTACGTTTCAGCGAGATACTTAAACCCGTGTTTAAAGAACGCGTCTAGCTCACATTTCTCTTTTCTTTGTAGGAATAACGACAACTCTTTTTGCCATTGTTTGTCACTTAACCATGGCTTCCTTTTCATATCGCTTGCCCTGGATAGGTCTTCGTCAGTGGCAGGCAGTCGAGCGACCTCAGGAATATTGTACTCATAGATATCAGAAAACATCATTCCCAGTACCTTTGCATCGGGAGTAACTAGTCTATCACTATCGTAACTAAGGGATTCGCTGCCAATTTTGTAACGCAACGCAATACCCAGACCCCAGGGATCAGCGTCAGCAAAAATTACTACTGGTTTCTTCCAAACTTCATTTAAGGTCTTCACCATCATCCTTGTGGCTCTGTCTGGTTCTCCGGAGCCGGTCAAGAGTATTGCATTGTATTTCTGAATAAATCCAGACTTGCGAATATTATTGAGAACAGTATCCTTCTCCACGACCATGATAAAGTTCGCCCTGACGTCAACTATTTCAACGTCTCGAATATTGGTCGGAATCAACTGGGATGTTGCCCTGCTCCCTAGGCTGCAGTCTATAACATCACCTCCAACGCGCAACGTTATAGGGCCTGAAATCATCCCCTTGGGCTTAGACGTTACGGAGAATTCTTCCCTAGGAACCCCCGTTAACAGTTCAACAGCCTTGATTGCGTCGTCAGAGTTTTCCTGGCTATTCCAAAATTTTTGTTTAAACTTGTCGTCTCCGACAGTACTCAGTGTAGCGTAGTACATGCCTCTTATTGTGCTTTCCATTTCTTCATCAAGCAACTTTCTTACGGCGTTAGCCATGACGAGATATTGTGAGAAAGTTGGGATTTTTTTGATACTATCAGGACTTATTTGGACTTTTTTATTGCCTATGATCAACATTCTTTTCTGATCAGACCAGATGGTATTATCGTACCCTATCTTGGGAACATCTAGTACAGGCATTCTCTCAACCAAAATATTTTTGCTAATATCTTTCATAACTATTTTAATTTTTTTGATAACCTCAAGATGACGTTCGTCCTTGGCAGGCAAGACTTCAACCTCCCTGTATTTCCTTGGCTGCCCTTGTCTTGCCAAATTTATCTAAAGTGATCTGCCTAGGATGTTCTGTCTTTTTTTTTCTCTTATTCTTAACTTTTCTGTTATCTTCTAAATCTTTCGAATCCCTCATTCTGATAGAAGATTGACTAGTCCTTTTTTCTTTGGAGCGTAAAGCTAATGGGCTGGAACGTAAGTATTTGTCTTCGTCTCTCGATGTATTTGGTCCCGTGACATCATTCGACGACTTTGAGGATATTTGCATATTATTTCCGACTTCTTGCTGTACCCTATCTTCGGTTATTTTGTCCTTCTTGAAGGTCGGTTTAAGGCTAGGTCCAACACCTCTTACGTGCGTTTCGGCTAAGGTATTGAATACCTCATAGAGCCTTTTTGCATCAATATCGATTGATTCCGAAATGGCTTCAATAATGAAAGGGATGTAATGACGGTAAAGACGAAGTCGACTTTCGGCCTCCTTGATACGAAGCTCCTTTCGTATTTGAGCGCTTACCTTTCTGTAGAGGTCTGCCAAGCACGATTTCATGTATTTTTTTAAATCTCCTTCTGCTGCAATGCTCTCTTTGCCTGCCGTTTTGTATGGAATTTTAGTAGAGCATATATGGAAGAAAATATGAATAGGAAGCATCTCGACTGCTCTATCGGATTTTGACTCAGCGCTGGCAAATTGCTCTTTTACCTCTTTTTTAGATATCCCCATCTTGTTTATCTCGACTTCAGAGACAGCCTCTCTTGCCACGTCTGAACCTTCGTCATAAAGCAAAGGAATTTTATTTGCAAATCTGTATAGCTTAAACGAGGAGATATCCCCACCGTAGGCAATTCCACATTCTACTATTGTGGGTCTATTGTTGATAACGCATGTTCTTGAAGAATATGCCGTGAGAGTTGGCCTTAAGACCTTGACGGCCAGATGCGGTTGCTCTTGTGCATTTGAGCTATGGGCATCCTTATTAATTGCTATCGTGTATTCAGAGGTCATTCCCGCCGTCAATATTTGTTCACCAATCGGACTCAGGTGGTCCGTGTTCGGATTTTGAAATTTCGTGTGTTTGCAAACATTGACTATCTTGATCAGTTCATGTTCGGTGTATTGGTTTGCAGACTTAAGGTCTACTTCTGCATTTTTTATGATTTCCTTTGCTTTTTCACCGGAAATTTTTTGGAAGGCTGTACATAGAAGGCCATGGATAGTTGTTTTTTGATTCATATAATTCATAATTGCTTTCTTGAGGGTCTTTAGATCCATATCAGAAGGATGAGGTAATACCTCCTTGGCGGGCTCCGGGATTGCATTTGTCCTTCTGTCAAATACAACTCTACCATCGTCGGTCTCAAAGGTCAACACAGAATATGGATTTACCACGCTGGTTTGGCTGATATATTCGTAAATCCGGCTCTTGGTGATGGGAGACAGTTTAGCACGCAGTACGGCATCAATTCTAAAGCCGGAAGAATGACTTATCTGACCATCCGGAGGCCTCAATACTTTTTTAGTCATGATTATAGGTTTGTTTGTATTAATATCGGTTCTAAGATCAAAATAATACTCGGTTTTATCCTCTTGTGGCTTGCTCCAGACTCTAAGAGGATGGTCAGTATCTTTCGTAGAAAAAGCCGCTATCATCTTGAGACCTACTCCGAAAAGACCTCTCTGCTGTTTTTCCACATACTTACCTGAGGTCAAAAAAGAGCACACAGCAACTGGAACTTTGTCTGGTGGAATTCCAATACCATTGTCTTCACATGAAATAAGCCAAAGGTCATTTGATGAGTCAACGGTTTTCAAAGATAGACTAATGTGCGGCAAAATATGGTTGGCTTCACAAGAATCAAGAGAATTCTCAATTAATTCTCTGACTGCCATATACAAGATTCGCTCTCCTGTGAATCCGGCAAGCGCTGAATTGTCAACGAAGAACTCAGATTCTGCCTTCTTGTCGTATCTTATCTTGCTGATGTTTCTGCTCGGTGAGCTGGCTGTTGCCGAGGCAATATTCTCTAACTGAGTTGATGTTACTTCGATACCCTGCTTTGGCTTCAAAACGATCCTAATTGAATCCTAGTCTCCATTTAACTTTTTACAGGGATGATATCAAACGCTACCGTCAGTTTTCTGACAAAAAAATTAAACCAGCTTTGATTATGTGAAGTCGTATTTACGAATCCGTTCTCTATCTAGAAGCTTCTCTATCAAAAAGGTAAACCTAATATGGGTTACTTGTAAGCCCATGTGCTGCTGCCAATGGACTTAGAGCGAAGACTGGATCTAATTTGCAGAGAGCCAACTGAGGAGATTGTAGTGAAGGACGAACTCATTTCTCTGCTGAAAGAAACCAGGGCGCCTAGGCACTACATAGGTATCGAAATCTCAGGCCTCTTGCATTTGGGAAGCCTAGTCCTCACCGGATTCAAAATAAACGACTTTCTGAAGGCTCAAGTTGATAGCACTGTCTTTTTAGCTGATTGGCATACTTACATCAACGATAAGCTGGGAGGTAATTGGCCCAAAATAGGTGAGGTCTCTGATTATTACTCTGAAGCATTCAGGTTTTTCTGTCCAGGGGTTCGCATCAGGACGGGGAGTGAACTGTATAGTAACGACACAGAGTACTGGAAACGCTTGGTCCAGTTCAGTAAGCACATAACACTTTCTAGGATAATTCGCTCCGTGACTATCATGGGGAGATCTGAGAAAGATAATCTGGACTTTTCCAAGCTTCTTTATCCGCCAATGCAGTGTGTTGATATTAAGGAGATGGATTTGGATATAGTACATGCTGGTATGGACCAACGCAAGGTACACATGCTTGCGCGCGAGACATTTCCGAAGCTGGGTTGGAAGGTGCCCATATCCGTACACCATCACCTGCTCCCTGGACTAGCCGAACCTGCGGCAACCCATCCATCTGATGAGATAGAACAAAATACAAAAGTGTTTAGCAAAATGAGCAAAAGCAGCCCGGACAACGGGATCCTAATCCACGACGACGAAAATAAAATTGCAGAAAAGGTAATGAAAGCATATTGCCCTCCTGGAACAGTTAATGGAAATCCGGTACTTGATTTAGTCAGATACATCGTATTTCATCAATATTCGGAATTCGTTGTAGAACGACCGCCAAAGTGGGGAGGAAATATGACGTACTATAGCTATAGCGATCTCGAACATAACTTTTTCGAGAGAAAACTTCATCCGGCAGATCTGAAAAGGGCCACAGCTTACTATATCAATAAAATAGTTGATCCGATTCGAAAACACTTCGAGGGCAAGGAGCCTATTCTCGTCAGTTAGATATGTCCAGATAAGTTCCACATCAACAACAGTGCTTTATCTGCCACCAAGTCAAGGTGTAACGAAATGATAAATCCACAATTTGTTGGTTCGAGAGCCAATCTTTATTGCTTGTCATGCTGGACAGACAATGGCTACACAAAGAGGTTAGGAATCTCCGACGCTATGATGGCCTGCTGGTCATTCTCCCGTGACCCTGATCTATATAACTACAATTAGATAGTGTTCCTTTAATTAGTATCATAGCCGAGCAGTCACTGAAGATGCCTCCTTCACAAGTTGATATTTAGATCGGTATCCTCGAGGATTTATCATCATTCCCTTAAAGTTAAAGGTTGAGGAATTCCCTACTATTACTGTAGTAATCATCCCAAGCATATCAGGATATTCAAGCATCTTGTCCAGTGTTGTCATAACAATTGACTGGCTTTCCCTATAAGCTCCCTTTACTATTGCAACCGGGGTGTCGGGTTTTCGAAACTTAAGGAAAATATCGCGGGTGTCGCTCAGTTGATGTACGCGTTTTTTACTTGATGGATTATAGATAACAGTAACGTAGTCACCTAGCGCCGCAGCCTCAACGCGCTTTGTAATTATATTCCAAGGTACGAGAAGATCGCTCATGCTTACAACTGCAAAATCTGTCATCAATGGAGAACCTATCAGAGCGGCACAGGAATTAAGGGAAGATACTCCAGGTATACATTCAACATTGATGCCGGCTTGCTTGTTCCAATCTTTTTCTGCCAGAATCTCGTAAATCAGACCTATCATCCCGTAAATGCCGGGATCACCCGAAGAAACCAGAGAGACAATCTTGCCGTTTTCCGCGAACTCTATGGCTTGATTTGCTCTATCTACTTCTTGAGTCATAGGATATCTGTATACCTCTTTTCCGCTGATAATGTCATCAATTAAGGAAACATAAGTATCGTAGCCGATGATCACATTGCTTTCTTCTATTGCTTGCTTTGCTCTGAATGTCATATGATCATGATGCCCGGGGCCTAGCCCAACCACATATAATTTTCCGTTCTCCTTTCCCATTTAATTTTCAAAGCATGAGATGATGCAATTTATCTTTTTCCTTCCTTTCCATCTCAGAAGAATTTTTCCAAGATCTTCTTAGTCAGTGATGACAATGACAAGAAGCAAACGGCCTGGTTATGGGAGGACTACAGCTAGGATCCATAGTCTCTCGATTCCTACATACTGGGATCAACCCAAAGGACCCCATCACCCGTTGATGCGTTTCAGCTGAATGATGCAATGCTCCCTAGGGCACTCTCCTTCAAATGCTTCCTATTCTTTGGTTAGGTATTTTTTCTGTGAATCTCAGGATCATGTTGTCCGAGCTGGAATTCCTTGTGAAGTGCCTGTATCGCCGTCTCGCAGTCATCGTCACTGACTACGAAAGCAAGGTTCAGTTGAGATGAGCCCTGTGCAATCATTATCACATTTACTTTCTCTCGGGCTACAGCGCCAAAAATCCTTGCGGCCACTCCTTGTATCCCCCGCATTCCCGAGCCTACGACTGCAATGACTGACACGTTGCTGTTAACTTCAACTTTCTTTATTATTCTGCCCAACAAGCTCAGCTCTAAAATGCTTACCGCCTTTTCAATATCATTTTTTCTCAGTACCATCGATATGCTGGACTCCGAAGGACTCTGAGAAATCATAATTATGTTTATATCTCTTTTTGCTAAAGCATCGAAGATCTTGGCAGCCGTTCCCGGGGCACCTGCCATTGCCGTGCCACCTACGTCTATTAGGCCAGTCTGTCTAATCGCGCTGACCGACTTTACAATTCTTTTCGATCGGTCATCAGGATTCTGCAAAATCATTGTTCCAAACTTTGAAAGATCTTTTATATTGCGGATTCTGATTGGAATTCCAGTCTCTATAACAGGCTCAAGTGTAAGCGGGTGCATATATTTTGCACCGAATAAAGCCATTTCCATTGCCTCACTAAAGGATACCTCGCTAAGCACCTGGGCATCCTTAACGATTCTAGGGTCTGCCGTCATGAGTCCATCTACATCTGTCCAAAGCCATGTTTCGTCCGCATTAATGCTAGCTGCTATGATAGTAGCAGTATAGTCAGAACCGCCTCTTCCTAGGGTCGTAACATTGCCGTTTTGGTCTGAAGCTATGAACCCCGTTATTACTGGGATATTCTTTTGCTCTAACAGAGGCTCAATTCGGTGGCGAACTCTTAGCTTCGTAGTATCCATTAACGGCTTGGCTGCTCCAAAGTTTGAGTCCGTCACAATTCCTACCTCCTTTCCTGTTAGACACTCTGTCATTTCTCCCCTATCTCGTAGGGCGAAAGAGAGCATGGACGCAGACAGCCTTTCTCCAAATGATAATAGATAGTCAAGTGACTTCGGAGTCACTTCTCTCAGAATGATTAGTCCGCCAAGAACGTCCTTTAGCTCATTTAGAATCCCGGTTATCGAGTTTATTGCTAGATTCTCCAATTCTTTATTGTGAATGCATCCATCAACTATTTCCAGATGGTTAGAACGCAGCTTTTCTAAAAAATCTTGGATAAAGATCCTTCTATGAGTGTTTATTGCGCTGGTCAATTCCAAAATGGAATCAGTTACTCCTCGAACAGCAGAAACAACAGCTACGATTTCGTATCTATTGTCTCTTTTGTATTTGGATACGACGTCGGTAAGATTCGCAAGATTTCGACAGGAATCTATTCCTGTTCCACCAAACTTCATTACTATGCGCATTCTGATCCCTTAGATGAGCTGCCTCTTATCATCATAAAACTTTTTGAAAAGATAAAGACAACTAGTCCTGAACTCTGGGTGCCAAATAGAAATGGATTCTCCCAATGTTTGCGACCCTAAACTCAAGGCGAAGCGGCATCTTACTTGAGAATTCTGCTGAAATTGACGATCCTGAGGCGCCCACTGCCTTTGCTATTTTTGATAGATAGTCCAAACTATACGTCGCTGTACTTTGTTCTTTTACTTCCAGGTCCTCAAGACCTTCGCTGCCAGACTCCAAGATTATTTCAGCTTCACCGGAGTCGCCTTTTCCAGAAAAGTTCACTCTGTTTGAGTCGGCATGGAGAGAGATGTATTCAGAAACGACCTGAACATCCGAAAGGATTTTGTCAAAGGCGCTCCCTGTCATTACTATCTTTGAATTAAAATTCAACTTTGGTAGAGGAGTAGAAGACGCGCTGCTCTCGATTAGCCTCATCTTGTAGTCTCTCTTGTACCCATTAGACAATTTTATAACTAGCTTGCTATCATCAGTGACGCTAACTTCTACTGCGTCCTTCCTGTCTCCTCTCTTTATTAGTTTCGAGAATTCATCTACTCTGACCCCGAATTTGACTGACGAGTCGCATTCGTACCTTTCGAATGTAGAATTTGGCCACTGAATATCAATGAGAGCAACGTGGGATGGGTCCATTCCTCGAAAGGATATGCCTTCAACAGTTGCCTCGAATGTCGCCTCGTCTACTAAAGTGGATATAGCAGAAGTAACGGCTCTCCATTCTTCAGGCGTCTTAGTTCTAGCGACAAATACCAATGCTGATCCAGGGATACGCTAGCAAGATGAGACTTTAAACATTGCGATACAATAATACGACACTGACTGGGGACAAATCAATGTACTCTTTGAAGCTACGCGTCGTAGAAGAAGGAGATACATCCAAATGACTGCCTTTCGTTCCTTAGAGCCAGCTATTTGTTATGTTGCATAAAGACAGAATTTGGGGTTCCGTATGTCACGAATAGTTTCGCCATGTATGTCCACATTTGGTACATCGATAAAATTGTGTTGTTGCTTCATCAGCAGATCTTGTCTGCAACATCCACCAAAAAGCGTTATTATTTCCGCATTTTGGACAATCGATAGCAGTCGTAGGAAGCCCTTCAGGACCTTTCTCTGAATCCATAACCTTCAGAGAGCTGCCTACAGTCTTGTCGTGATACGGAGAGCCCAAGCCTTTTGCAAGGCTAGGTTCGCTAGGTTCATTATCCTTCGTCGCAGAGAATCCGCATCTGGGACAGGTAAAAATATTCTCCTCAATTTTTGACTTCATACGTGTTTCACATTTAGGGCAAAACTTCATAGAAAATCACACATTATTTTTTTAAAGCTGGCCGTATCATCCCAGAGATTTCTTTCATTATTTCTGAAGCTTTAGTGCTTGCCTCTTGCACGGTTTCAAACGGATCCTTTCTTTTGGTTACCACTCGGATAAAATATTCCCTTGTTAGTGGGTGCTTCAGTATAACTCCTGCAAAATCTACGCTCTTTTCTTTTAGGAGTTCGCGTTGGATAATATACATTACCGAAATGTCCTCATCTTGTAGTTTTAATTCGAGCTCATTCTCTTTCGCGCTAAGCACTTCTGCATGCATCGTGATGACAACAACTACTTATTGAGGATATAAATGATACCTTAATGCAAAACAGTTGGCAGGTATTCGTAATAGAATCGAAAATGCTGAGCTAAGCGCCCCCCGAACAGAACTAAAACCCAATGAAGACATTCCTTTTCGAATTGTCTTTAAAATCGAAGGTGAGGTCAGACACGTTTTCGACCAAAGAAGTTGGGAGAGGGCTTATAACCTACACGATAATCTTTTCAGGATAAAAATCGATATCGACCTAAAGTCTGACAGGAAAACGCTGGCTCATATGACTAGCTTGCATAAGGCTTCGCTCTTCTGGACGAGAAATCCTAACCTTCCATATCGTATATGGATATTCATCATAAAAGACGATACAACATTCTATCCCTCAAGTGTTGAAGAAGCTAGGTCATTTTTGTTTGATGTGGAAAAAGAACTTATGGTAAATCCTTCTCAATTTGGTGTTGACAGCAAAGAAATATATGCCCAGATCAAAGTATGGTGGGGGAAGCATAATTATACTCCCTCTTGTGAACTAAGTGCTAAGACTAACAAAGTTTCACTCCAACTATCTCACTAGACTCGACTTACATTGGCGCAGACATATCTGGTGCTCTCATCAAGGCGAGATGACAAAGAACGCTATTTGATTCGCGTTCATATAACATGCCCTGGTTGACAGGTATGCAATTCACGAGGACGTAAATTCCTATTGTGTCAGGTCTATGATGCTTGTCTTGATTATTGCCTTGGCCTCTTCTGAGAGATTGTATTCCTGTAACACTCTGGTGGGTTCTTTTATCAGGGAATTCCTAAATTCTGGCTCGCTGGCTGCCTTGAGCAGGATCTCGCTAATAATCTCCGCGTCTCTTTGTCTTGAGTCCAAATATCCAGACAAACAAAAACGTAGTATATATTCCTAATGAAGCGAGTCCTAGTAATATTGATATGAACTAGCAATTTTCTTTTAATATACCAATGTCACCTCCACTGGAACTTAGGCATCAAAAAAAATGGTCCAAAGACGGGACGTCCAGGACAATGCCCCCAGGAAAGACGCTGCTAAAGGCGTTCCAAGTTTGCCAACGCATAGGAGTGACTCGACTAGCGGACATTACTCATATGGATAGGTTGAATATACCTAACTACTCTGCAGTTCTCCCCGGAACAGAGGATTACATTTGGGTATACAGCGGTAAGGGAGCCACTCGTCAGCACGCAAAAGCAAGCGCTTTGATGGAGTCAATCGAAAGGTATTGCTCCTTGCCAAGCAGTAACAAAGATAGAACCTACATCCGAGGAACTGTAGAAGAACTTGCCAAGTCACATGCTGTAATTCATCCTGACGATATGATAGAGCCACTAAACTTCCGATACGGCGAAGACATGACAATGGATTTTCTTAAGGGATTCGACTTGTTGAGCGAAAAAGAGGTACTAATTCCAGCTCCTCTTGTTCTTTTCAGGTACTCGCCTTCGCCACCGGCTGTAAATCCATTTGCATTTTCCCACACTAATGGTCTTGCATCCGGAAACGTCCTGGAAGAGGCCATTTGTCATGCTCTGTGCGAAGTAATTGAGAGAGACGCAACGAGTATAGCGGAGACACGTGCTAGGGCTATTCCCTTTCATTTCTTGAAAACAATAGAGAATAATCTGAGGAAGAGTGGGTTCATCTTTCCGTCCATTTCTCCACAGAACTTTGTGGACAATTATGCTCTATATAGAGACGTTGAATTACCTGAGGGAGTTTCGAAGGAATTTCAGAAATTGACCAGAAAGTTTTACCAATCCGATCTCCCACTTTTGATTAAGGATATTAGATCAGACATAGAGGTTCCCACCTTTGTGGCAAGCTCCATAGAATGGATTAGTTCAGATTACGGATATCTCGCAGAAGGACATGGAACACATCCTGATGCTAGAATCGCAATGACCAGGGCGATTACAGAATTGTCACAAACTCGGGCAGCAAACATCCATGGAGCAAGGGATGATTTAAGAAAAATCCATTTTGGCGAAAATAATACAGACGATAAGAGGGCGTGGCAATTCCTACCATCTAAGGAAAAGATACAGTTTGATAAAATCGGAAGTTTTGATAACGAAGATATACTCGATGATATAAAACTAATACTTAAGAATCTAAAGAGTGTTGGGATTAGAATGGCCGCAATTGTGGATCTAACAAACCCCGACTTAGGCATTCCCGTGGTGAGAGCGATAGTTCCAGGTCTTGAAACTTTTAAGATCACAAAGAGTATTATAGGTTGGCGAGCAAAAAAATACTTCAAGGAACAAACAGGAGAGGACTAACCTTACAAAAACCTATAATTTTTGTAGGGCCTAGTCTGAGTCACCAAAAGGCGCGGAAAATTTTTGACGCTGATTATAGAGCCCCCGCAAAAAAGGGTGATCTATTAATGTTGTCAAGCACAGCGTTCGATATGCCGCATAATGAATCTAATTCTACTATTTACGTCGGTCTTATCGACGGCTTATTCTTGCAGGACTATCCTCCAACTCCAATAGAAGTATACCAACTATTAGCTAACAAGAAATTCCGAGTAATAGGTGGAGCAAGCCTGGGAGCCCTTAGGGCAATGGAGCTTGAAAGGTTTGGCATGATAGGCATAGGCAAGGTGTTTGAGTTATTCAAGTACGGAGCAACGGATGAAGATGACGAAGTTGCGGTAACGTTCTACCCCAGTCAGGAAAAAGAAAGCACCGAAAGGCAGGAAAAAGAAACTCAGTCCGAAGCGATGATAGACATACGATATAATCTCTTTACTGCATATAAAAAAAATATTATAAGTGAGCGCACCAAACGCTTGACCGCTAGGACTGCGAAATCCACTTATTTTCCCTATAGATACTATTCGAACATTATTGAAAAGACACGAGTAAAATATCCAGACTTGTCAGGCGAACTGGCTTCCTTTTCTTCCTACTTAGAGGACCACCGAGAGAGCCTAAAGGAGCATGACGCGGTGAAGATAATCAAATATATTAAAGAAGCCTACGAAAAAAAGCCGTAAAAGAACCTGGCAGAACCATCTTGACAAATTTAAGGGGGAATATCTTGACAACAACAATCGTACATCAATCCAGACATTATTGTGTTCTAGTTCTCACGCGGTACCTGACTAGCGAAATAATCCTTTGATAGAGAGCCCGCCGTTTCTCGATATGATTGGGCCGGCTGCGTCAACTTTTCTAATGCCATATTATTTGCATAATAATCTAATCATCATCCCTAATGAAATTGTGTTGATTGCAATTTAACATTCAATGATAACTATGGGCACCTGAGTTTACTTCTGAAATAGAAGTGCTTGTACCATTTTGAGCTTTAAAGACAATTCTTCATTTTTGTTCTTCAAATAGCAAGTCCTCGTGATCCAAATAATTTTGACAAAGGCATTCCTGGAAAGAGCATACCAAATTCACTCTTTCCGGATTATGATAATCTATTGAATGACTACAGTTTCGACAAAATATAGGAGTATCCTTAAACTGTCTTGCCATGCTATGATTTCTTATAATAATCGTACGCAGCTTATAATAAGATGTGTAGAAACTGTTTGACATGCTCTAGCACTCTCTTTAGACTATTATCGATTTTTATTTTAACAGTTCCAAACTACCACAAGCTTTAACACGCCCGACTCCCATTCTAAGACCTTGGTCACCAACTCGCAAAATAGCAGAAAAGAACAAGACAAGAGCGCGTCCAAAAGTCTTCTAACACTTTCAAACATCCAGTATCTGGTGGAAGGTCTCGACACTCTGCTAGTTACTAATCTCGACGGAGATAAGAGGTCGAAAGTTATTGAATTGAGGAACGAGTTGACAAATTACATCAACGCTATGTTCGACGATTATTCGTAACTCC
>OBLS010000504.1_pt1 | contig 14130 bp, 15 predicted proteins | sample 1519901 | NCBI WGS metagenome assembly OBLS01 (sample SAMEA3113585, study PRJEB22503) | soil metagenome | reverse complement strand
CGATCTGCGTGGCCGTTCGGTCGATGCCCCGGACCTCGAGGATGCGACCGATGACCTGCTGCAGGTGGTCGTTGGTGCGCGCCACGACCCGGCAGTGCAGGTCGCCCGGGCCGGTCACCGAGTGGATCTCGAGGACCTCGGGGATCTCGCGCAGGTGCTCGGCCACGTCGTGCAGCCGCCCCTGGGCGATCTCGAGGCTCACGAACGCCAGGACCTCGTATCCCATGGCCCGAAGATCGAGGTCGGGGTCGAAGCCGCAGATGATGCCCCGCTGCTGGAGCTTGTCGAGCCGCGCCTGCACGGTCCCGCGGGCGACACCGAGCTGCCGGGCGAGCTCCATCACGCCGGCCCGGGGCGTGTCGCTCATGGCCCGGATGAGGCGGGCATCGAGAGCATCCATCCCAGTGGGCAACATGAACAATGTGTCTAGCACGTTCGCTCGTCGGCTGGCTGAATTGTCTAGTGCCTTACGCGAGTGTTGACGAGATCGCTGGCTGCGCGTTTGCTGAATCATGCACGCCGACCACGTGGGGACGCCGTTCGCGAGCCCCCATCGGGAGCCATGATGACCTCGACATCGCTGCACCATGATCGCCACGACCCCGCCGTCGCGCCACCCGTCATCGGCGGCATCGATCATGTCGAGTGGTGGGTCGGCAACGCTCGCTCCTTCGCGGCCCTGCTCATGTCGTCGTTCGGCTTCGAGGCCGTGGGTTACGCCGGCCCGGAAACGGGGCGGCGCGACCGGGTCTCGCACGTCCTCCAGCAGGGTCGCATCCGCTTCGTCGTGACCGGCGCGCTCGGGCCCGATTCCCCCATCTCCGAGCACGTGCGGGCCCACGGCGACGGCGTGAAGGACATCTGCTTCCTGGTCGACGACGCCGAGGCTGCGTACGCCGCCGCGATCGCCCGCGGTGCGGTGACGGAGCGGCCACCGGCCATCGACTCCGACCAGCTGGGCGCCATCCATCAGGCCGCCATCCGGACCTACGGCGAGACCGTGCACACCTTCCTCGACCGGTCGGCGTACACGGGTCAGTTCGCCCCCGGTTTCGGCCCCGCGGTGCTCCCCACGCCCAGGGGCGAGGCCGTCGGGCTGACCCGGTTCGACCACATCGTCGGCAACGTCGAGCTGGGCCACCTCGGCGAGTGGGTGGACTACTACCGGGAGGTGCTCGGCTTCGACCAGCTCGTCCACTTCGGCGACGACCAGATCTCCACCGAGTACTCGGCCCTGATGTCGACGGTGGTGTGGAACCACGACAAGGTCGTGTTGCCGATCAACGAGCCCGCGGAGGGCCGGCGCAAGAGCCAGATCGAGGAGTACCTCGACTACTACCACGCCCCCGGCGTGCAGCACCTGGCCCTGCACACGCCCGACATCGTCCACGCCGTGCGCACGATGCGCGACCGTGGCGTGCGGTTCCTCGAGGTTCCGCCCGAGTACTACGTCGACGCCCGCGAGCGCATGGCCGGCATCGATCTGCCCTGGGCGGCGCTGGCCGAGCTCGGGGTCATGGTCGACCGCGACCAGGACGGCTACCTGCTGCAGATCTTCACCGAGACGGTGTGCGATCGGCCCACCGTGTTCTTCGAGATCATCCAACGCGAGGGAGCCAAGGGCTTCGGCGCCGGCAACTTCAAGGCACTGTTCGAGGCGATCGAGCGCGCGCAGGCCGCTCGGGGGAACCTGTAGGCAGCCGCGCTTCCGCCCGTCAGTCGGACGGGGTGGGCCCGGTCAGCCGCTGCACCACCACGATCGACCCGTCGCCGTCGCCGATCGCCAACGGCTCGGCCGGCCCGTCGGGTGCGGGGAAGCTGATGCCGAGCCTCGAGGCCTCGATCGCGGCGCGCGTGACCGCCGCCTCGAGGTGCTCGACGGCGGCGTCGTGCTCGAGCCCGTCGGTGGCCTGCTCGAGGCGGGCTCGGGCTTGCGCCACGAACGGGGCGAGCTCTGCGGGCAGTGGGTCGGGGGTGATCTCGTCCAGCGGGGTGCCTCCGGGGAGAACTGGTCCGTAGAGGGTATCGGGAGGTCGAGACAGGCACGCCGCGGTGCCCGGTGACCAGGGAACGGAGGTGGGGAGTCGCGGCATCGCTGTGATAGGTTGCTCGCTCCACGGGGCCGTTAGCTCAGTTGGCTAGAGCACCTGCATGACGCGCAGGGGGTCAGGGGTTCGAGTCCCTTACGGCCCACCCGCCCGCGATGAGTTCTGACCTGTGGCATGGTCTGAGGCGCATGCGAATCGTCATCAGTGAGTTCATCAGCCTCGACGGCGTCGTGCAGGCCCCAGGCGGTCGCGACGAGGACCGGGATGGCGGGTTCCGCCACGGTGGCTGGTCGATGAGGTTCTTTGACCCCGAGGTCATGGGGGCGGCCATCGACGAGCTGTCCCGGAGCACCGATGCCCTCCTCTTCGGGCGGCGCACCTGGCAGGTCATGGCGGGGGCGTGGCCGAACCGGGCCGGCGACCCGTTCGCCGATTGGATGAACCGCGTCCAGAAGTACGTCGTGTCGGACACGCTGTCCGACGCGGACGCCACGTGGGAGCCGACAAAGATCATCCGCGGCGCCGATCTCGCCAAGGAGGTGTCGGCGCTGCGTGACCAGCCGGGCGGCTATCTCAACGTCATGGGCAGCGCGTCGCTGGTGAGAACACTGCTGGCCGCCGACCTGGTCGACGAGCTCAGCCTGATGATCGAGCCGATCGTGCTGGGCGGTGGCAAGCGCATCTTCCCCGACGATGACCAGGCGCGGGCGTTCGAGCTCACGTCGGCGACGACGGCGAACACCGGCGTGCAGGTCTGTCGCTACCAGCGCGCCGGCTGAGCGTGGGGGAGCTGGCGGGCAGCGGTTCCGAGCGATTGCCCTACATCGACGTCCATGAGGTCGAGATTGCGGCCGACGTGAACGCGGCGTGGGGAGCGCTCGTTCGTGTGGGCCGCGGATCACTCGGAGGCACCGGTCAGAGGCGGCTGGCGCAGGCGCTGGGGGTCGAGCCGCCATCCGTCTCCGGTAGGTGGACACCCGAAGTGGAACCGGGCGCGGCGCTGCCGGGCTTCGCCGTGGAGCGGGTACGGCGACCCGAACTGCTGTCGCTGCGCGGCGGACATCGATTTTCGCGCTATCGGTTGGACTTCGAGCTCTCGGCTGCCGGCTCGGACCGGTCGCGCCTGCGGGCTCGAACGTGGGCGGAGTTCCCGGGCCTCGCCGGCGCCGCCTACCGCGCGCTGGTCATCGGCGGCGGCGCACACCGGCTGATCGTCAGGCGGTTGCTGCGGCGGATCGCGAAAGCGGCCTGTGTCCGGGCACCGGACTCACGGCTGGAGGATCACGCGGCCCGGGATGCCAGGAGCTGACTTGGCGGTGAAGGCCTCACGGCCCTTGGCCAGCGGGTAGACGGCGCCGACCTGGGGGCGGACCTCGCCGGCGTCGACCAGCCGGGCGATCTCGACGAGCTGCGGGCGGCTCTGCTCGCGGATGAAGTGGAGCGTCCGGATGTCGTCGCGGCCGGTCGGCGGCGGCGCCACGACCGAGATCAGGGCGCCGCCGGGCCGCAGGATGGCAGGCGACCGCTCGAGTACGTCGCCGCCGATCGTGTCGAGCACGAGGTCGGCCTGGCCGACGGCCTCCTCCCACCGGTCCTCGTCGAGGCCGACGAAGTCGTCGGCGCCCAGCTCGAGCGCCAGCGGGCGGTGGCCGGCGCGTCCCGTGGCGACGACGCGGGCGTCGACGGTCCGGGCGAGTTGGATCGCCGTCGAGCCGACGGCCCCGGCCGCGCCGTGGACGACGACCGTCTGGCCCGCGGTCAGCCCACCGTGGGTGAACAGGGCCTGCCATGAGGTGAGCCCTGCCTGGGGCAAGGCTGCGGCGTGCACGTGGTCGACGGACGCCGGCTTCGGGGCCACGTCCCGGGCCTCGACGGCGATCAGCTCGGCGGCCGCCCCGTCGCGATAGGCGTCGGTGAGTCCGTACACCACGTCGCCGACCGCGACGCCGGCCGTGCCGAAGCCGAGGCCGACGACGACACCCGAGAACTCCTGGCCGGGGATGACGGCGGTGCGCTCGTGGCCGTTCCGGTCGGTCCAGATCGGCCAGTACAGCTCGGAGGCGGTGAACCCGCAGGCGTGGACCTCGACCAGCACGTCATTGACGGCGGGAGCCGGCTCGGGAGCCTCCTCGTAGACAAGGCCGTCGACGCCTACCGGCTCATGGATGCGGATCGCCTTCATGGTCCTACTCCTCTCCGTCACATCGACGGCTCGTTGCCCTTCACCGACATGACACGCCGGCCGCCGAGAACGTGACGACCTCCCCGCGTCCGTGTCGTCGCGCGGTACGCCCCGGAGCGCGGCGTGACGCGCGAGTCAGTCGGGGAGCATGGGCATCGTCTGGCCCTGGTCGCGGCCCAGGAGCACGGCGCGGGTGACGGCGGCCGACCCGAACCGGTCACGCACCTCGTCGAGGGCGGCGTCGAGGGCGCTGGCGCTCTGAGGATCGAACGGCAACGCCAGCTGGACGGCGTCGGCGTCGTCGAGGTTGCCGACCGCGATGCCCACGAGCGTGAGACCTCGTTGCCGCACGATCGGCGCCGCCGCCTCCAGCAGCCCCCGCACCGTGGCGAGGATCGTGGGCGTGTGCGCCGTCGCCCGGGCGAGAGTGTGCGAGCGGGTGACCCGGGCGAAATCGTCGAAGCGCAGCCGGAGCATGACCGTGCGCCCGACTCGGTCGGCGGCTCGCATCCGGCGGGTGACGCGGTCGACGAGGGCGACCAGGGTGGCGTCGACGGACGCGGCCGAGCGCGATGACCGGCCGAGCGCGTGCTGCGCCCCGATCGAGCGCCGTCGGCGGCCCGTCTCCACGGGCCGGGGGTCGCGGTTGTGAGCGAGGGCGTGGAGGTGCCGGCCCGACGCGCCGCCGAGCATGGCGACCAGCGCGGGCTCGGGAAGCTGGGCGACATCGCCGACGGTCCTGATGCCCCGGTCGTGGAGTTTGGTGGCGGTCACCGGCCCGACGCCCCACAGGCGCTCGACCGGCAAGGGGTGGAGGAAGTCGAGCTCGGCGTCGGGCGGCACCACGAGCAGTCCATCGGGCTTGGCCACGCCGCTCGCCACCTTGGCCAGGAACTTGGTGCGGGCCACGCCGACCGTGATGGGCAGCCCGACCCGGTCGAGGACCTCGCTGCGCAAGCGCACGGCGATCTCTCTCGGCGTTCCGGACACCCGCCGCAGCCCGCCGACATCGAGGAACGCCTCGTCGATCGACAGGCCCTCGACCAGCGGCGTCGTGTGCTCGAACACCTCGAACACGGCCCTGCTCGCCTCCGAGTACGCCGACATCCGCGGCTCGACCACGATCGCATGCGGGCACAGGTGGCGCGCCTGGCCGCCGCCCATCGCCGTGCGAACCCCGTAGGCCTTCGCCTCGTAGCTGGCCGCAAGGACGACGCCTCCGCCCACGACCACGGGGCGGCCGCGCAGCCGGAGGTCGTCGCGCTGCTCGACCGATGCGTAGAACGCGTCGAGGTCGGCGTGAAGGATCGTCGCCCCGCGAGCCACGAACACATGTTCGCAGGATCGAGCGTCCGAGGGAAGTCAGACCTTGTCGTCGAGCGCCGTTCGCAGGGCGGCGACGCTCTCCGGCACGACCCGCCACCAGACCCAACGGCCCCGCTTCTCTCCGATGATCAGGCCGGCTTCTGCCAGCGCCTTGGTGTGGTGGCTGATGGTCGGCTGCGCCTTGCCGAGGGGCTCCTCGAGGTCGCACGAGCAGCACTCGCCCGACGACGCGATGATGCTGAGCAGCCGCAGGCGGACGGGATCGGCGAGTGCGGCGAACCCACGGGCGAGCTGGATGGCATCGGCTTGCGGCAGCGGCGCGGCCAGCACCACGCCGCAGCAGCCGAGCGACCTCGAGTCCACCGACTGCGTGGGAGTGTGCATGGTGTCGATCGTCATGCCGGCCTCTCGTATTGACAAATGTCGATGTACCTGCGAACGTCGATGAATCGACAAGCGCCAATCTAACAGGAGGCTCAGGATGTCTCGCGTACAACTCGCGCTCAATGTGTCCGACATCGACTCGGCGGTCGACTTCTATTCGAAGCTGTTCGCGACCGGTCCGGCCAAGCACCGACCCGGCTACGCCAACTTCGCCATCGCCGAGCCGCCGCTCAAGCTCGTGCTCATCGAGGGCCACGGCGATCCGGGCACGCTCAACCACTTGGGCGTCGAGGTGCCGTCCTCCGACGAGGTGGGAGCCGCCAACACGCGGCTGACCGGCGAGGGCCTGGCGTGCGCCACCGAGGATCAGGTGTCGTGCTGCTACGCCGTGCAGGACAAGGTCTGGGTCGACGCCCCCGACGGCGAGCCGTGGGAGATCTACACGGTGCTGGCCGACGCCGAGCATCCCGCCGGCGAACTGCGCGCCGTCGACGCGGGTGCCGACGCGCTGTGCTGCGCCGGTGCGCCCGAGACCGCAGCCCGCTGCTGCTGACGACGTGGGCAGGGCGGGTCCCCGGCGTGCTTCGGCCCCCGGGCGAACCGGTGTGACCGACCGCGACCTGGCGCGGCGGCTCACCGCCGAGGCCGTCGGGACCGCGCTGCTCGTGGCCGTTGTCGTGGGCTCGGGCATCGCCGCCCAACGCCTGTCGCCCGGCGACGTGGGACTCCAGCTGCTGGAGAACGCGGCCGCCACTGGCGCCGGGCTCGTCGCCCTGATCGTCGCGTTCGGCCCCGTCTCCGGGGCCCACTTCAACCCGGTGGTCACGCTGGCGGACCGCCTGTTCGGCGGCCTGCCGATCGGCACCGCGGTGGCATACGGGGCTGCCCAGTTCGTCGGGGCGTGCGCGGGGGCCATCGTGGCCAACCTGATGTTCGACCTCGACCCCGTAACGTTCTCGTCCACCGACCGGTCGTCCGGCGGGCTCTGGTTGGGCGAGGTGGTGGCGACCTTCGGGTTGCTCGTGGTCGTTCTCGGCGTCGCCCGATCCGGACGCACCACCGTCGCGCCGTTCGCCGTGGGCGGCTACATCGCGGCGGCCTACTGGTTCACGTCGTCGACCAGCTTCGCCAACCCGGCTGTCACGGTCGGCCGCACGCTCACCGACACGTTTGCCGGTATCGCTCTGGCGTCGGTGCCGGCGTTCGTCGTCGCACAGCTCGCCGGCGGGCTCGGTGCCGTGGCCCTCGCCCGCTTCCTTCACCCTGACCAGCCCGCCGACGCCCTCGTCGTCCCCCACGATCCGCCCGAGGTCCCCTGAGCGGTTGTGCTGGCACGTGCCGGCGGGTCAACGAGGGTGCCGGAGCGTGAACGCGTCCACCACGCGGCCGTCGGGCGCGATCGCGCGGGCGTCGAGCCTGTCGCCCGCGATGCGCACGTGCACGAAGTGGAGCACCGACTCGGCCACAGCGGTGAAGTCGCTGCGCCCGACCAGCGTGAGCTTGCACCCGCCGCCGGTCACCACGTGCGTGACGCCGTGCTGTGGAGTGGTGCGCTCGTAGTGGTGGTCGTGGCCGGCGAATGCGACGTCGACGCCTCCCTCGGCCAGCACCGGTTCGACGGCGCGGCGCACGCGGACGCTGGACCCGTGCCGGCCCGACGAGTAGGGCGGGTGGTGCATGAGTGCCGCGCGCCACGGCGCCGTCGACGCCGCCAGAGCCCCCTCCAGCCAGTCGAGCTGGTGGGCGGCTCCGTGGCCACCGGCCCTCAGCAGTCCCGAGTCGACGACGAACACCTCGAGGGGCCCGTGACGTGCGGCGTAGTAGCTGCGGGTCTTGCCGAACCGGCGGAGCTGGGCCTCGGCCTCGGCGGCCACCTCGCGGCCGTGTGCGCCCTCGAGGTCGTGGTTGCCCACGGCCAGCTCCCACGTCACGCCGGCGTCGATCAGCGGGCGGTAGGGGCGGGTGAAGACGGCGTCGTAACGGTCGTCGATGTGGCCGTAGTAGCTGATGTCGCCCGCCAGCAGCACCAGGCCGTACGGAGCCTGCTCGTAGGTCTGGGCCATCCGCCGCGCCACGGCCATCGCGTTGCGCCGGCCGGAGCCGTTGTCGCCGAGCACGGCGAACGACACCTCGTCGTCGGCGGTGACCCAGGCGTGCGGGGGGAGCGACACGTCGGGCGGGCGGCCCGGCAGGAAGTCCTCGCGCCAGCGCACGAGGTTCCATAGCCACGTCCACGGCCTGGTCAGCTGGTCACCCGGCGATCTCCGCGGCCTCGGTGTCGTGGGCCACCCGGCGTCAGGCGGCCGCGAAGCCGCTGGCCCGCAGCTCCGGGGCCGACTTCTTCGCCTCCGACACGGGCTTGCCGCAATCGGGCACCGGCACCAGCCGCGCCACCTCGACCGTGGCCTCGAACGCGAGCCGGCGACCGTCGGGCGACTCCGCGTCGAGGCGGACCCGCGTCCTGTCGCCATCGAGAGCGACGATCTCGCCCCGCCGCCCGTGATCGAACCACAACCAGCCGATGGCCCGCAGGGCCTCGCGCTCGACGGCCTGTACCTCGGGACAGTCGAGCCCCGCGCAGCCGCGATAGAGCCGCGCGGCCTCGTCGACGTCGAGGCTGCGGTCGGAGACGCCGACCAGCAGGTCGAGGTCGAGGTAGGCCCAGAGGGTGCCCTCGGGCAGAAGCAGCGCGGTGGGGGCGAAGCGGTGGCCGCCCGTGAGGCTCGTGCGCCACACCTGCACGCCGGCGCCGAGGCCCGGCAGGGCGACGGCCAGTCGGGTGCCGAGAGTGCCGCAGCAGGTGCCGCGCCGGCCGTGCGTGCACACGAGCACGTGCCGCTCCGCCTCGGCGACCATGGTCGCCGGGACGGCGTCGGTGCCGCCGCTGCCGGCCAGCGCCGACAGCACGCCGGCCACACGATCGTCGGCCACCGACCAGGCGGTGCCGCGGTACCGGTCGAACGCACCCTCGGGGCGGCTGAACCACACCACCCGCCGGTCGTCGGGCGCGCTGGTGTCACCGGGCACCAGCCCCTGCACCCGGACGCCGGCCTCCTTCAACATCGCCGCGACCGGCACGAGGGCGGGGTGCTCGGTGATCTCCCTCGACCACGGCAGGGGAATCTCGACGAGCACGAACCCCCGTAGCCATCCGCGCTGCCCGCCGGGTCGAGCTCTTCCTCGCGGGCGAAGCCCGAGCAGCGCGGCACCAGGCTGCGCCGGGCGGCAGCCGACCGGTCAGACGATCCGGGGCTCACGTCTGCGCACGCTATCCGTTGGACGCGACCTCACAATTCCTGCGTCGCCTCGGATCTCCGGTCGCTCGCGACCGAAGCAGGCCACACGCGGCGAGCGGTGGCGTCGGGCACCCGCCCCCTGAAGTGCATGGCGCGCCACACGCCGCGGTAGCCGGGGAGCAGCCCGAGCGTGATCACCAAGTGCCCCGCCACCAGCGCGGTCAGCACGTAGGTGGCGACTCGATGCACACGCACCATGGTGGCGAACGTCGATCCGCCCGACAGCGTCGTGAGCATCACACCGGTGACGATCAGCGTGCCCAAGGTGACGACGAAGGCCACGTTGGCGATGCGCTGGCCGGGATCGAAGTGCCCCCGGTGCCGGCCGAACCGTCCGGTGACGGCGCCGCGGGGCCAACGCCAGAACCACGCCCCGTCCCCTCTGTCGACCCGGAACGTCTCCCGAAGGAACGTGATGGTGGCCCGGATGCCGAGCAGCGGCCCCGCCATACCGATGCCCAGCAAGACCCATCCCGCGGTCTCGTGGACATCGGTGTCGGGGCTGTCGAACAGCTCGGCGAGCACGCTCGGCTCACCCTCGTGCCCGGTCCGCAGCCACCACCCGGTGACGAGCAGCGCCGTCGTGGCCAGGTACAGGGCGGCGTGGAGCCAGCGCGCCGGGCGGTTGTACCTGACGACCCCCGGCTCGCTTCGCGCCGCCTTCGCAGCTCTCTCAGTAGCTGTACGGATCGTCGCCATCGGCGTCGGTGGTGGTCGTCGTGTCGCCGCCGCCCCCGCCACCACCGCCGGCGTCGTCGCCCACCGTCACCGTGACCTCGTCGCTCGCCTCGGTGAGGCTGTGGTCGGCGTTGGCGATGACGGCCTCGATGGTGTGCTCGCCGGGATCGAGGTCACGTTCGACCGTGAACGAGTTGCCGTAGACGATGTCGTAGTCCGCCGTGTCGTCGGACCGGCCGTCGTAGTAGAGGTGGACGTGGTGCAGGCCCGTGTCGGGCTCGCCGAACTCGGTGTCGCTCTCGAGCTCCACATCGAAGCTGTCGCCGACCTCGGCGCCGTCCGCCGGCGTGGCGATTGTGATCGCCACCTCGCCGCCACCACCGCCGGTATCGGCCTCGGCGCCGGTCTCGGTGGTGTCGTCGTCGTCGCTGCAGGCGGCGCCCACGAGTGCCAGTGCGGACAGCGCCGCGATCATCCCGACGAGCCGGCGCCGGGGGCCGCGCCGGCTCGTCCTCGGAGCGGTCGCGTGGTGGGCGGTGTTCGTGAGCTTGTCCACATCCATGCCCGAACTACCGGACACTCAGCCGCGCGGATCTCTCGACCCGGGCAGGCCGGCGAGACGGCGAGTTGCCGGGCGAGCCGGGACCGGCTGTGCTGGCGACATGGATCCTCTGGCGCCTCGAAGCGGTACAGAGGACGTGTGGCAGGTGTCCGACGAGGCCCTCTTCGCCGGTTACGCATCGGGTGATCCGGAGGCGGCCGCCGTGTTCGTCCACCGGTTCCAGGGCCGCGTCTTCGGGTTGGCGCAGTCGATCGCGCGTGACCCGGTCGACGCGGAGGACATCGCCCAGGAGGCCTTTGTACGCGCCTGGCGGTTCGCGGCCAGCTTCGACGCCCGGCGCGGCACCGTGGCAGCATGGTTGCTGGGCATCACGCGCAACGTGGCGCTCGATCGTGTGCGCATGCGCGGCCGGGGGCCGGAACCGGCGGGTCAGGCGGCGCCCGAGATGCTGGTCGACCCGGTCGAGGTGGGTGCCGCCGTCGAACGTCGGGCGGACGCGGCGCGGGTCGGCGAGCTCATGGCCGCCCTGCCCACCGCCCAGCGCGAGGCGCTCGTGGCTGTGACGCTGTGGGGCCTCACCACCCGCGAGGTGAGCGAGCTGACGGGCATCCCGCAGGGGACCGTGAAGACCCGCGTGCGCCTGGCGCTGCGCAAGGTGCGCGACCACATGGGGGTGCGAGTGGAATGACCGCCCCCGGTTGCGCACACGTGCGGGAGATCGCACCCGATCTGGCGCTCGGCCTGCTCACGGGCGAGGAGCGAGCCGCCGCCCTCGAGCACCTCGAGGCATGCCAGGCCTGCCGAGCCGAGGTCGCCTCGCTGGCGGGCGTGGCCGACGACGTGCTGCTCACCGCACCCGAAATCACCCCGCCCGCCGGCTTCGACGGCCGGGTGCTCGCGGGTCTCACCGCGGCGCGCTCGGCGGCCTCTCCCCACCGCCGGGCCGGTGCGGCCCACATGCAGCCGCGGCAGCACCGGCGTCGCCGGGTCGTGCTCGGCGCCGCGCTGGCCGCGGCCGCGGCGGCGGTGGTGCTGGTGGCGGCCGTGCTCGTCAGCCGCGACGACCCGGTCACCTCGGACCTCGCGACCGTCGAGATGCGCACCGGCGTGGGCGAGGTCGTCGGCGAGGCGACCCTGCGGGACGGTGATCCGGCAACGGTCGCCGTCGACGTCCCCGGCTGGGCAGACATCGCGAACCGAGGCGACAACTACTGGCTGGCGATCGAGCTCGTCGACGGCTCCCGCACCATGACGCACATCGCCACCGACCACACGTGGTGGGAGGTGCCGGTGGAGGCCGACGCCGACGACATCGCCGCGGTGTCGATGCTCGACGGCGAGGGCCGAGTGTGGTGCACCGGGCGCTTCGCCTGAACTCGTTCCCACGTTCCTTCGCTCGCTCCCGCCTCGGCTCGTCATCAGTGCAGCACGCAGCGAGGTAATCTCTCGCCGACTGCGTCGGCTGGGGCATGACCGGCAGGTCCTCGAACGGTCAGCAGGGGAGGAAGGGCCAGCGAGATGCATCCGGACTTGCCCGAGGAGCAGGCCTACTTCGACCGCGCCCTGGCGCTGCGCGACCGGCAGCAGGCCGACCGCGAGCGAGCGCCCGCCATGGCTGCCAACCCGCGAGCCGCGGTCGAGCTGCGCAAGCGGGTCAGCTCCCTCGGTCTGGTCGATCCCGAGGAGGCGGTGGCCTTCGGCCGTATCGAGGCGGCCGGCCACCGGTGGTACATCGGCAAGGGCGCCATCTGGGACGACGACAACGACCTCGTGGTCGTCAACTGGCAGGCACCGATCGCGGCGCCGTTCTACACGGCGACCCCCAGCGATCCGGAGGGCCTCGACGCCCGGCGCGTCTACCGCTGCCGCGGCAACCAGATCCGCGACATTGAGGAGCTGGTGTTCCGCGACCTGACCGAGGCGATCGCCGAGGGGCGGGCGCCGGGGCCGGTGCTGTCCGACGCCCTGCTCGAGTCGCTGGGGCGTGACCGTTCCGGCGAGCTCGCGGACATCGTCTCCACCGTCCAGGCCGCGCAGTACGACGTCATCAGCCGCGACATCGACCAACTCCTGGTGGTGCAAGGCGGCCCCGGCACCGGCAAGACGGTCGTCGGGCTCCATCGGGTCTCGTGGCTCCTCTTCAACCGGCGCGACCAGCTCGAGGCCAACGACGTGCTGATCGTCGGGCCCAACCCGGCGTTCGTGCGCTACATCTCGTCGGTGCTGCCGTCGCTGGGCGACGAGGCGGTCGTCCAGGTCCCGCTCTCGGCGCTCGGCCCGCGGGTGCGGGTCGGGCGCGTCGACCCGCCCGCGGTCCGGCGCCTCAAGGGCGACCGCCGCATGGTGCGGCTGCTCCAGCGCGGATTGCGCAACCGGGAGCGTGTCACCGTCGATGACGTCGAGCTGCGCGTCGACGGGCGCCGTGTGCGGCTGAACGGCCGGCGCATCGCCACCCGGGCCCGCCAGCTGCTAGGCCGCCCACACAACGAGGCCTACCGCGAGCTGCGCGCCTTCGTCATCGACGAGGTGCGCGCGGTCCTCACCCGGTCGGGCGTGCGCGACACGGCCGCGTTCGCCGTGACCGCCCGCGGCGATTCGGCACGCGAGATCGACAACTACCTCGAGCGGGTCTGGCCCAACCTCACCCCGCAGACCTTCCTGGTCGCGCTGCTGTCGACGCGCCAGCAGTTGGTCACCGCCGCGCTCGGCACACTCAGCGACGCGGAGATCGACATGCTGGCGTTGCCCCCCGACACCCGGGTCGGCACGTGGCAGTGGTCGGCCGACGACATCCCCCTGCTCGACACCGCCGACGCGCTGCTCAACGGGCCTCCCGCCACCTACGACCACATCGTCGTCGACGAGGCCCAGGACCTGTCGCCACTGCAGCTCGAGTCGGTCCGCCGGCGGTCGCCCACGGGATCGATGACCGTGCTGGGTGACCTGGCCCAGGCCACCAGCCCATGGGCGCACGAGTCCTGGGACGACGTCGTCGATCAGCTGCGTCGCGACCGCGTCCCGGCCGAGACCGTCGAGCTCGAGCTCGGGTACCGCCTGCCCGCCGAGGTGCACGAGGTGGCCATGCGCCTACTGCCCGAGGTGGCGCCGACCCTGCGTAGTCCCACGGCGGTGCGGCGTTCGGGGCACCCGGTGGTGGTCGCCCCCGCCGAGACGGACGAGCTGGTCGCCGCCACAGTGGTGACCATCCGCGAGCTGCTCGGCACCGGTCTGATCGGTGTGGTGACCCCGGCGTCCGTGCGGCCCGCGCTCGGTGCGGGGCTCGATGCCGACGGCCTCGCCTGGTCGCCCGAGCTGCGGGCGGCGACGGCGCCCATCGTGGTGCTCACCGCCGACGAGGCCAAGGGCCTCGAGTTCGACAACGTGGTCGTGGTCGAGCCCGCGACCATCGTGGCGGAGTCGCACTACGGCCTTGCCTCGCTGTTCGTTGCCCTCACCCGCTGCACCAGTCGGCTCGCCATCGTCCACACCGAGCCGCTCCCGGCGGTGCTCGGACTGGGCCCCGAGGCGGCGGCGCCCGTCGGCGGCGAGGCCGACGACCAAGGTGACGTCGACCCGGGTCGCGGTCGCGCCGAGGTCGACCTGCGCGTCGTCGGGCCGGGTGCCGAGCTGGTGATCGACTACGCCGAGGACCTT
>OBLS010000503.1_pt1 | contig 14144 bp, 18 predicted proteins | sample 1519901 | NCBI WGS metagenome assembly OBLS01 (sample SAMEA3113585, study PRJEB22503) | soil metagenome | reverse complement strand
GACCGTAGCCTCCTGGCCCGAGACGGTGACAGACCGAGCGGCAGTGGCTCGTCCCGGTTCGTGGTGCTCACCGGTGACCCGCGAAGGTGTCGTCAGGAGCGAGGATGCGTGCCGCGAGATCAGGTGGACAACCCCGGTCGACGAGCTCGAGGAGGGCATGAAGGTCGACCCGCTCTCGGGCCAGGTGTCCGCGAGGCCGACCGGGAAGCCGGCGTCCCGGAGCCGGCTGGCGCGCCATCTCACGACGTCGACAGGTGCACCCCGGCGGGCACCCGCAGGGGCAGTGCTGGCTGCTCGAGTCGGCTGGGTGGTCATGACGTGTTCGCTGCATCGGGGTGTGCGGGTCTTACCGAGTGTGGACACCCCGGTCAGATGGCGGGGCTGCGCTGGCACCAACACAAGGTCAGCGTCCCACCGGCGCCCGGCGAGGACCGCAAGCGGGCCGTCGAGGACACATCACCACCCACCGAGGAGGACCCCATGGCCACCATCGACACGCCGTCCCGGCGAGGCACCTCGAACCGTCCGATCGACCAGGCAGCTCCGACCGCCGCCCGTGACACGGCATCCGTTCCTGCTCCCCCAACGCCGCTCCGGCAGCACCCGGCGCGCCAGGCCTACGTGGTTCTGCACGCGGCGTTCGTCGTGGCGCCGGTCCTCTTCGGCCTCGACAAGTTCACCAACTGGCTCGTGGAGTGGGACCAGTACCTCGCACCCGCGCTCTCCACCGGACTCCCGATCGGCGCCCACGACGTCATGTATGCCGTGGGCATCGTGGAGGTCGCGGCGGGGGTGCTGGTGGCCGTCCACGCCCGTCTCGGTGCGCTCGTCATCGCGGCCTGGCTCACCGGCATCATCATCAACCTCCTCCTCATCCCGGGCTTCTACGACGTGGCGCTGCGAGACGTCGGCCTTCTGCTGTCGGCCGTCGCGCTGCAGCGCCTGGCCAGCCGCTACGACCCGCGGCCCCTCGGATGGCCTCTGCGCCGATGATGACGCCCGACCGCTGACCCGTTCACTGAGCCTGCGGCGCACCGAACGTGCGTCATACCGCCCCTGAGATGCGGTTCCACCCCGGCTCAGCGGAGGATCGTGTGATTCGGCGGATCCGCTGGTCAGCGCGCACGTGCATCGCGAGATGGTCCCCCGAGTTGACATCCGGCCCGAGACGGCCCCTAATAGAAGCGCCTCCAAGGGCGCGGGGTTGGCAGGCACCAGTGGTGCCACAGCTGATGAGGTTCCCCGATGATTCCAGCGCCACGCACCCCAACCGTCCGCGAGCTGATCGCGGAGTACGCCACCATCGAGGACCGAGTTCGCTCCCTGGAGGCCCGCGTCCACGGCGGCTCATCACCCGGCCTGACTCCAGAACTGCTCCAGCTCGCGCAGCGCGAGCGTCAGGTTCTGGCCATGCTTCGGCGCCACCGTTCCGCGGAATGATTCCCGATGCGGCCCAGAAGTTCGCTGGCTCGCCGGGAGACAGTCGGGCCGTGAGCGCAGCCGGGGGTGTGCCGCCCAGTCGCCCGCCGTCATTGCGCGCCTCCGGCGCTGAATCCGCCGCGTGCGACGACCCGGGTACGGTCGAGGCCATGCCACGCTTCGCCGCGCTGTTGCGCGGAATCGCGCCGAGCGGCAGGAACATGACGAACGACAAGCTGCGCTCAGTGTTCGAAGGGCTCGGGCTCGAGAACATCGGGTCCGTTCTGGCCAGCGGCAACATCGTCTTCCGAAGCGACGTCGCGGACGCACCCGTCCTCGAGAAGCGCATCGAGGACGCTCTCGCCCTTGACCTCGGCATCTCGAGCCCGACCCTCGTGCGCACCTACTCAGAACTGCGCGGGTTGGTCGACAGCGACCCCTTTCCCGGCGTGACGCACAGTTCCAACACCTACCTCACAGCCACCTTCATCAAGGACCTCCGAGGAGTTCCCGACGTCCTCCCGGGGCAGCTGCATCCAGGCGGCACGGAGATCGTCCGCTACGACGCAGGCGCCCGCGCCGTTCTCGCCATCACCGACAACAGCGAGCCCAACAGCGCGGGCGGCTTCATGGTCTGGCTGGAGCGGTCCTGCGGCAAAGGCATCACCACGCGCAGCTGGCTCACGGTCCAACGGATCGTTCGGAAGCTTGAGGACTGAACACTGTGTCGCACAGGCCTCCGTCACTGAGGACGCCCGAGGGAAGCGAAGAGGCGCCGCCCGCACCCATGAGCATCAGGTGTGGATCCACCGGGCCAGGTCTCGATGCCGCGGGGGGCATGCCTGGCGTAGCGGGTCGCTGTCGTCCTCCTGCTGCTCGATTCATCGACGGTATGGTGATGCCGCAGCAGTGGCCGCGGGGCGGACACCTTCGTCACCCACGATTCGGATGTTCCTACTCGACCGACCGGGAGTTCAGGTCATCGTCGACAGCCGCTCTGACCGACGCGCGGCCGCCTCAGCGGGCGGCCAGTTTCCGCCCCGATTCGCATTCACCACCGAGGAGCGCGCGTATGTCACTCACACGGATCCACAACCTGTCGATCTCACTCGACGGATTCGCCACGGGCGAGCCACAGTCCGCCGACGCACCTTTCGGCCATGCGGGGGAGCGTCTCCACGAGTGGATGTTCGGTACACGGTTCTGGGAGGCGGGCGGCAGCGCCGGAGTCGACGACGCCTTCGCACAACGTCACAGTTACGGCATCGGGGCCGAGATCATGGGGGCCAACAAGTTCGGCCCGCCCGGCTGGCAGGACGACGCGGACTGGAAGGGCTGGTGGGGGGCGAACCCGCCGTTCCACACACCGACCTTCGTGCTCACTCACCGCCCGCGGCCCTCGATCGAGATGGAGGGCGGCACCACGTTCCACTTCCTCGACGCCGCCCCGGCCGAGGCGCTCGAGACCGCCCGCGAAGCAGCCGATGGCCAGGACGTCCGGATCGGCGGCGGCGCCACCGTCGTACGCGACTTCCTCGCCGCCGGGCTCGTCGACCACATGCATCTCGTCCAGGTCCCGATCGTGCTCGGCCGCGGCGTCCGCATCTGGGACGGCCTGGAGGCCCTCGAGGATGCCTACGACGTCGAGGCGGTCTCCTCGCCCAGCGGCGTCACCCACCTCACGTTCACGCGGAAGGTCGTCTCGTGAACGCCGACACCGAACCGCAGGCCGTGCCCGGACAGCCGAGATTGACGAACGAGCGTCCGCGGACCTGTTCGTCAAGGGTTGCCCACGTCGGAGTTTCGCCAACCTGTCCTGCATCTCGACAGTCGACCGGCTCGTCGGCAAACACAGCGCACCTCTTTCCGCCTGCCGCTGGTGCAAACTTTCGCGGACATGCCGACGTTAGGTCGGGGGCTTCGCCCCGACCCATGGCTGGTGACCGCGATCTGGAGGTGTCCGGTCGTCGCTGGGTGGGGCTGCCGACGGAGCCGACGCCGCCAAAACAGGCGGAGCTCCGAGGAGAAGCCCTGCCCGCCGGGCGATCGAGCTGGCGTTGGCCACCCAGGGGCTACGCCGACCCGAACTCCGCGCCGACCCGTTACGAGCCCTCACCCACTTGCGACCCATCCATGGCCTCCGGAACCTAACGACGGCACGGCGTAACACGTACGTAGTACACTTGCGTTGTGCCGTACGAGTGGGACGAGTGGGCCATCAACGCACTCGTCGGGATCGAGCCGTACGAGGTACGGCAGGTACTCGAGGCCGACAAGAGGTGGCCTCGCCCTGCGGTCGGCCCGGCAGGACTACGGGTGCTCACAATCTGGGGTCGAACCCGGGCCGGACGGGCATTGATCGTGGCGGTGCACCACTCCAGCGGCCACACCTGGAAGATCATAGGTGCCCGTGAAATGAGGACCGAAGAATTGACCGAGTTCGCCAAGTGGGAGGAAAGGCAATGAATGAGAACAGAGAACTCCCGCAGACTCCCGATGAGGTCGGCGAGTTCATGGACAACCTGGCATTCGAAGAGCTACCAACGGCCCAGGACGAGGCCGACACGCTTGCATCGTTGCCGGCCGGATCGGACGTGATGGTGGTGCGCTCAGTGCGGCTGCCGATGGAACTCGACCAAGCCGTGGCCGACACTGCCAAGGCAGCTGGAGTGCCGAAGAGCACATGGCTTCGTCAAGCGATCGAAATGGCCCTGGCCACCCAGACAGACCAGGACGAGCCGATCTCACGCGCAGACGCCCTACGCGCCCTCACGCTCCTACGACCCATTCGCCACGTCGCATAGACATCCTCAATTGCCGCCGATGGCGCATCGTGCCGATGAGGGTGTCCTGGGAATCGAAGGCAAACGAAACGGCGATTTCGGATGGCGAGAGGTCAGCTCGCACGCTGGTAGGCCGGTATGCGGTTGGAGTGTCGCTGATAGGCACCTCGGCGTGGATTCTCGCGGCGACGTGTCGGGCGGGCGCGTAGCGCAGCTGGGTGCAGAATCCTGCGGCGACGATGTTCGTTGACCTATCTGAGTCCCCTCTCGATGTTGACTGGTCGACCGAGGGCGACGAGCTGCTTCACCACATGTGGCTGATCCTTCACGAGCGGATCCCGATGACCGGGCACAGCTATCTGCAGCATCCGCCGACGGAGTCCGAACCGTACTTCTACTTCGGGTACAGGCCGGTGTCGGACGTGCTGACCTCGGAGCTGGTGCTTGTTCCGCAGCGTGACGGGAAGATCCGTGCCTTCGTGGGTGTCACGAGCCCGGATCAGATCCCGAGCCAGGTCCAGCCTTGGACCGATGCCATCCTTAAGGCAACCGGCCGTCTGAGCGCCGGTCATCCCGAGCACCACTGGTTCGCGATGGTCGGACCGCCCGGTGGTCGAGCCCGTGGCGCCCAAGTGCTCACCAGGGGTGGATCAGTTGGTGGAGCGACAGTGCACCCCGCAACGTCGGTATACCTCGACGCGAAAGACCCACCGCTCATTTCCCAGGTTGTCTGGCTTCACCTACGACGTGTCGTTCCCGGTCGTAGTGGAGGGCTTTGATCACAACTGAATGGCCTCAATCACTCGTCAGGGAACGCGATCTTCTCTGGTCGCTTCCGCGCATCTGGAAGGCTACGGGAAATGGCAACCGATTCCGCCCGGCGCATGGTCTCCGTGGAGCGAACCGCGCCAGGCAAGTTCACGATCGTCAACAACCGCGGCGGCCGACTCGTCATCGGCACCGGTGGCGACGTCGACTTCAGCCCGACAGAGCTGCTGCTCGCTGCGATTGGTGGGTGCACAGCCATAGATGTCGACACCGTCACGTCACGCCGAGCCGAACCAGATTCGTTCGACGTAAGCGTGGACGCGAACAAGGTGCGGGACGACGACGGCAACAGGCTGACCGACATCGAGGTGACGTTCCGGATCGCTTTTCCAGAGGGGCCGGACGGCGACCAGGCGCGCCGCCTCCTGCCCGACATCGTCAAGAAGTCCCACGATCGGCTGTGCACGGTCAGCCGCACGATCGAGCTTGGGACAGCGATCGCAACCAAGATCGAGTAAGCCTGCCGACAAACGGCCTGGTGATCGGCCTCTTTAGGCCGCACCGCCCACGCCCCTGGTCGGCGGGCTTACCTAGGTCGACTCCGCCGGCGGGGTGGCCATCGGGCTCGTGGTCGAGATCCTGATCAATCGCCGGGCGTCCGTCAATCGCCTCGCCAGATGTTGTCGAAGGCCGCTTCTTCAATGGCTCGCCGTTGCCGCACGAGCCCGAGTTCCATCACCGCGGCATTGACCGCGGCCAGCACTGTCGCCACCGCATCGTCGGCGATGCCCGGGGAGTCGGCCGCCTGCTCGCCGTGAATGCCGACGGCCGCTGCAAGTGCGGCGAGAACGGCATCGTCCGAAGTCCAGCGCTTGGCTGCCTCGCGGTGAGCGGGTGGGTCGACCGGCATCGTGGGACCCGTCCGGAAGGGCCTCCAGCGGAGGCGTTGCCGGGTGACCTGCCCTTCCGCCTCAAGGACGGCCAGATAGGAGGAGAACAGGCCGCGACCTCTGCGCCACAGCCAGTCGCCGACCGACTCGTACGGCTCCTGTCGAACAAGCGACGACGCAGCCTCATCCAGCAGGCGATCACCTGTCGCCGGCTGGTGGACCGACACGATGCGCTCACCGTCCAGCCTGATGGCCTGGACACCGAGCAGATCGATCACCTCGGCCCCCGCGAGCGCAAGCGACAGATCACCCTGCTCTGGAGGACGACCGGGTTCCATGTCCATGGCGACCATCAGCAGGTCCCGCGGTGTGGTCATGAATCGCTCCAACGTGGAAGACAACAGCAACGATATGTCGCGCGTCGCTGCGCACGGACCGGTGTGACTGGAACGCCGGGGTCGGCCGGCGGTCGTGAAGCTTCGGCGCGGACGGTTCACAGGATCAGGCGGTGTGTCGGGCGCCGCGGTCACGTGGTGCGGGAATCCGGGCTGGGGCCTGACTCCGCGGGTTGAGTCGCGGGCGGTTGGTCGGCTGAATCGCTGTGGATCGGCGCGAGGGCTCGACCCGATCCAGGGCTTTCGGCCGGGTTCGAACACCGCGGGCAGCCCGCGGACGCACTCGGCGACGTGCAGGCGCCGTTGCCGTTCCTGACCACAATGCCCTGCCCCAGGTAGATGCGGGGCCGGTCCAGGCGATCGGCAGAGCGGAGAGCTGGGGTGAAGCGGTCGGGAACGCGATGAAGCCCGCCTCGCAGAGCGGAATGTGTGCAGCGAGCGCGAGCACCGGTACACGGCTGCGCTGTGCGTGGAACGGGCCGTTGATCAGGTGCAGGACGTTCGCCACGGCCCGATCCAGCGGGTCGCCGCCGTGGTCGGCGACGGCTCGGTCGCCATTCGGTTGCTGCACGAATATCTGGCCCCGGAGTGAATGGGGCTGGGACCAAAAGCCGGGATGTACTCCTAGTGGCGCGGTGCCAGCGCCACAGCATGCCGGCGATCGTGCTGTGAGAAGTGGTGTGGCGGTCAGGACGGCAGCGGGATCTCCAGGTTCATGGTGCCGCGCAGGTCCAGCCACGCCCGGTCCGGTCCGCGCACCATCCGCAGCACCACTTCCTCGCAGTTCGGGCAGCGGGCCACCGGCCCCGGGGCGTGCTGGTAGACGCGCAAGGTCCCCACCGCACCGGTGTACCCGCACGCCGCACATCGTCCCGTCGCCGTCGTCATTTCCACCGCGAAGATCTCCCGCAGATCCCCCCCGAGCGCGTTGCCGTCGACGTAGTCGTCGCTCATCGCTGGCCTCCTGTCATCGGTCCGGCTCCGCGCACTGCGGCGCGCTGGGACCGAAGCGTTCGGTACGGACACGCCGAGGGTCGTGGCCCCGCGCCACGAGATTATCCGCCCCCGTCTCGACGAAGCCGGTCGGCCCGCACACGAAGCAGTTCGGTGCGAACTCGGCAGGCCAGCCGTGCGAGTTGAGCGTCGCCTCGCCCAACCGGCCGGCCGGCTCCACCGCCCCAGGGGGCTCGCCGGGTGTAGACCAGCCGGACATCCAGGCCGGCGTCGTCGCGGGCGCGTCGGCGGAACTCGTCGGCGAAGTACACGTCCTCGGGCATGCGCACCGAATACACCAGCCGGAATGGCACCACACAGGTACGGCGACACCTGGCCGCCGGGCACTCGCCGGTCGAAGGTCTCCAGGGCCGCGGTCAGCCGATGCGCGCGGCCGTGATGGCCGCGTCCGGAGCAAGCGCTCGCCGTAGGCCCGGCAGATGCGGGCGAGGTCGAACGGCCATCGCTCGATGCCGGGAAGCGACAGGGCCTTTTCGAACGTGGCCCGAGCGGCCGGATCGGGGGCGGCGACGGCCGCCGACCCGGCGGCGAGCAGGCCGAGCCGCGGCCACAGCGCGCCGAAGCCGCTCGTGGCTGCCCCCCGAGCCGTCAGCGAACAACAGCATGGTCCTGGGTGGTGGTGCAGTCGAGCCGTACGGCCATCGAGGGCACCAGGCCCAGCTGCACGACCTGGCGGGACAGGGCGGCGTCGAGCAGCCAGTCGGCGGCGGTGCGGGTGCGGTTGCCGGGCAGAGCCAGCAGGTGGTATCCGCGGGTGACCACCTTGGCCGGCAGGCCGGCCAAGGGCACCCCGACCGGGTTGGCGGCGGCCTGCGTGCCGCCGAGGTCGACGAGGAATCCCAGGTCGTGGTGTTTGTACGGACGCCGTCGGCCGTGGCCGTAGGACGCGGCGATGTTGTAGGCGGCGCGCTGACCCTGGCGTTGGGCGTGCTGTGCGGTCATCGGGGTGAGCTCGCCCGGCCGGGTCAGGTCGGGCACGGCGGCGGCGTCGCCGACGGCGTACACCTCGGGGTGGCCGGGCACGGTCAGGTGCGCGTCGACCATCAGCCGACCGCGCTCGGTCTTCAGGCCAAGCTCGTCGACGAGTGGGTCGGGCCGTACGCCGACGCACCAGATCAGCGAGCGCGTCGCGACGACCTCGCCGTCGGTCAGCGCGGCACCGTCAGGGGTCGCCTCGCGCACGGACACGCCGGTGCGTACGTCGACCCCGCGGGCGCGCAGGACCGCGTCGGCCGTGCGCGACAGCCGCGGGTCCAGCTCAGGCAGGATCCGCTCCGCGAGGTCCAGCAGCAGCCACCGGGGACGGGCGCGCAACCGCGGGTGCCGGGCGTGGAGGACGTCGGTGTACAGAACCCCCTGCGCGGCGACCTCGGTGCCGGTGTAGCCGGCGCCGACCACGACGAACGTGATGCGGGCGGCGCGCTCGACGGCGTCGTCGGTCTGGTCGGCCAGCTCGATCTGCCGGGTCATGTGGTCGCGCAGGTACAGCGCCTCGGCGATGCCCCGGAAGCCGTGGGCGTGTTCGTTGACTCCCGGTATGGGCAGCAGCTTGTGGACGCTGCCGACGGCGAGCACCAGCCGGTCGTAGCCGCAGTCGCCCCGGCGTCCCTCGGGATCGACCCAGCTCAGACGCCGTGCGTCGAGGTCGATGCGGTCGGCCTCGCCGAGGATCAGGCGAGCGCCGGGCAGGGTCTCGGGCAGCGAGACAGTCACTCGGCGCGGGTCGATCACCCCGGCGGCGACCTCGGGCAATAGCGGCAGGTACAGGAAGTAGTCCATCGGGTTGACCAGTGCGATTTCTGCGCGACCGCGCGACAACCGCAACAGGGTGCGAGCGGCGTGGTAGCCGGCGAATCCGGCGCCCACGATGACGATTCTCGATCGGGCCATGGCGGTCCCCTCGGGCACGCCGCGCCTCACGCGACGGCACCATGTCGGGCAGGCGGTCGCTGTGCAGGTTGTGGCGGTGGCGGCGACGGGCTTCGGCGTGTCCGCCGTGGTTTCCGGCGGTACCGGGGCCTGGCCTCGCCGTGCCGCCTGGTGCCTTCATCCGTCAGATGACTCAACCACGGACCGCCGCGCGGACTCAAGCACCGACCACGAGGGCACACGTCCGTCTGCGCTGCTCGCGGGCACTCTGTCGCCGACCCGGGCGTGCCCGTCGACCACCCCGAACTCGCGGATGTTCATCGCCGGCGAAGCGATGAACCCGGCCACGAACGCGTTCGCCGGCCGCTGGTAGAGCCCGAGCGGGGTGCCGACCTGCTGCAGCAGCCCGTCCTTGAGCGCGGCCACCCGGTCGCCCGTGGTCATCGCCTCGACCTGGTCGTGGGTGACGTACACGGTGGTGACACCGAGGTTCTTCTGCAGCGCGGCGACCTGCGAGCGGGTGGCAACCCGCGGTTTGGCATCCAAGTTGGACAGCGGCTCGTCCATCGGGAACACGTGCGGCTTGGTTACGATCGCGCGGCCCATTGCCATCCGCTGCCGATGCCCGCCCGACAGGGCCTTCGGCTTGCGGTCCAGGAACGGCTCCGGGTCCAGGATCCGCGCCGCCTCGGCGACCCGCAGGCGCCGCTCGTCCTTGGGCACGTTCGCCAGCTCGAGTGCGAAGCCCATGTTCTGCGCCACGGTCATGTGCGGGTACAGCGCGTGGGACTGGAACACCATCGCGATGTCCCGTTCCCGGGGGTCCAGGTCGGTGACGTCCCGGTCGCCGATCCGGATCGTGCCCTCGTGTACCTCCTCCAGCCCGGCGAGCATCCGCAGCGCGGTGGACTTGCCCGACCCCGACGGCCCGACCAGCACCAGGAACTCGCCGTCACCGATGTCTAGGATGAGCCGGTCCACGGCGGGGACGTCGGACCCGGGATGGAAGGGGGACGCGTGGTCGTTGGTGACGGTAGCCACAGGGATGCCTCCCACGCGGGCTCGGCTACCGGTGAGCCGGCGGCTGTGTCCGGCACGTCAGGAGCGCTCGCTCGTGCGGCCGAGGTCGGCAGCAGCGCTGGCGCGGAGCTGTTGGAGCTGGCTGGGGGTCGGGCACCAAGTCGAGGTGAAGCTGGTGATATCCCAGCCGGCGAGGCGAGCACCGGCCTCGTAGGCGCTCTGGCAGAACGCAAGCAGTGTCGTTCTCGGGGCGCGCGCGGTGCGCACGGCCTCGTACGGGAGGACCGCCAGCAAGCCGGAGCCCGACTTGATCCACGCGCCCGCGGACAACGGCTGGTCGCGCAGTCCCTCGGGCTCTGGAGCGGTGTAGGAGTAGTAGGCGGCGTCCCCGAGGTTGTCGTCACCAGGCCAGAATCCGAACGAGATGACCTCGTGCGTGTACGCCTCCCGCGTGACGGCATCGGCGTCCATCGGCACCCCTGGTCGCCCCGAGAACCGGGTCACCGCGAGGTCGAGGCCGTGCCAGAACAGGTGCACCGGGCTCGTCTTGCCGTTGAACCATCCGCTGAACTCCTCGAACACCGAGTCCGACCAGTCCAGAATCAGGCCGAATCGTGTGATGGCCTCGCGGTCCCAGGACGCATGCGTCACGTCCTGAGCGAATGGCGTGGTCATCGGGACACCGAATGGCTCCTCCTTGATTTCGACGTCGATGCCCAGCTCACCCAGCACCTGGTGGAGGCCGGCATCGAAGTCCGCGACGGGCAACCCGCCGCCGAGCTCGAACGACCTGGTGCAGCCGTAAGCCGTCCGGACGATTAGGGCATGATCGACGAAGTCGATCGTGATCTCGAACGTCGTGTCCCGATGATGCAGGCGCCGTGTCGTGAGCCCGTGGACGTCGACGTACAGCGGGACGTTCCACCAGTGATTGCGCGGCGTCGTGGTCGCCAGCCGGATCTTGCCCACGATCTGGCTGTACAGATGCAGCGTGTCCTTCGTCGCGCGCCAGTCGGCCAGACGCAACTCCGGCAGTGTCATGGTTTCGGTCATGGTTCCGTGACCACGAACGTGACCTCGTCGAGGTAGCACCAGCTCCAGTCCTCCCCCGGCTCGGCGGAACGAGCGATCGGGTGCCGTGAGCTGGCGGCGTGGGCCGAGGCGTGCCGGTACGGCGAGCTGTCGCAGCATCCGATGCGGCCGCAGGACTGACACATGCGTAGGTGCACCCAGGTTCCCCCGATCGTCAGGCAGTCCTCACACCCGGCGATCGCGTCCGGCAGCTCGGTCAGCTCGATGCTGTCGGTGTGCGAGCAGATCACGCTCATCTGGCCAACGCCTCCAGCAAGGTAGTCGCGTCGTAACCGCCCAGGTGCACGACCCCATCGATGAACAGGGTCGGCGTGCCCCGCACCTCACCCGAGGCTAGTCCGCTCGCCACGTCCCGGCGGACACGCCCAAGAACGCCGGCGCCGGTTCGGTCCTGGTCGAAGCGTGCGAGGTCGAGCTCGAGTTCAGCGGCACACTGCCGATCCCCGGCGGACCCCTACCGTAGAGATGTGAGGAAGCTAGCCATCCGGTTCGCCCTCGCCGCTCTGGCTACAGCCTCTGTGGGGTCGAAAGGAGCGCACATGTCTGATGTAGCCCGCAACGCCGGGTCTTCGACCGTCGTGCTGGTGCACGCGGGGTCGACGTCGACGAGAGCGGTGAGGGCACCGCTGTCGATCGCCGCCTCCATTAGCTCGTGCGCCAACCCGGAGACGTCGACGAGCACACCTTCGAGATCACGTCGCTCCAGCGCGGAATCGAGGCGTACGTGTTCACCTTCGGCCGACTCGGGTCGGGGCGCAGACCCGCTCCGATGCACGTCGCTCCCGGTGAGTGCGGGCTTCCAGCCGTCGAACCAGATTGCCGTTGGGTCGGATTTGTGGAGAGGAGAGCGATATGGGCATCGTTAGCCGGGGTTTCGGGGGTCGACGTCGGCAGCCCGGTGCCGGTCTGATCCCGCCGGGCCAATACATCGTCGATGACTTCCCGGTGTTGTCGGCGGGACCGACACCGTTCACGCCGCTGGAGGAATGGGATTTCACGATCGTCGACGAGACGGGGTCGGTGGCGGCGCGCTGGATGTGGGACGAGTTCCGCCAGCTGCCGGCGGAGACACCGACGGTCGATATCCACTGTGTGACCAAGTGGTCCAAGCTCGGCACCCGCTGGGAAGGGGTGTCGGTTGACACGCTGTTTGATGGGATCGACACCAGCGCCGAGTTCGTGATCGCCTTCGCCGACGGTGGCTACACCACGAACCTGCCGCTGGCTGACATGAGCAACGGACAGGCGTGGGTGGTGTACGGCTTCGAGGGCGAGGAGTTGGAGCCCGAGCATGGCGGGCCGGCCCGCCTGTTGGTGCCCCACCTGTACTTCTGGAAGAGCGCCAAGTGGGTTCGTGGACTGCGGCTGAGTGACGACGACGAGCCGGGTTTCTGGGAGAGCGTCGGCTACCACAACTACGGCGACCCCTGGCGTGAGCAGCGCTATTGGGGTGACTGACCGTCGTGCGGTGGTTAGTGGCGACCGTCGCCGAGACGATCGCGGAGACGGCCCGGACCACGACGCTGCGCCTCGACGTCCCGGTTTGGCCGGGCCACCGAGCCGGGCAGCACGTCGACGTTCGCCTCACCGCTGAGGACGGATATCAGGCGCAGCGGAGCTATTCGATCGCGTCGCCGCCGGGAGCCGACCGCCTCGAGTTGACCGTGGTCCGCATTGACGACGGCGAAGTCTCGCCGTACCTGACCACGGTCGCCGACGTGGGCGACCAGTTCGAGGTGCGCGGCCCGATCGGCGGGTGGTTCGTGTGGGACGGCGACGACACCACCCCGGTGCTGCTGGTCGGCGGTGGTTCAGGAGTGGCGCCGCTCATGGCGATGATGCGCCACCACGCCCGCACGGGCAGCACCGCGGCGATGCAGCTCATCTACTCGGCGCGCACCCTCGACGACGTCATCTACCGCGACGAGTTGACGACGTTGGCCGACAGCGGTCACCGAGCCGTCACCCTCGCCCTCACCCGCGAAGCGTCACCCCAGTGGACTGGGCATCGCGGTCGCGTCGACACCGACCTACTCGGCGAGGTCGGCTGGCCACCACCGATTCGCCCCCGCTGCTACGTCTGTGGACCGACGCCCTTCGTCGAAGCCGTCAGCGTCGCGCTCGTCGGCCTCGGCCACGAGGCCGCACGGGTCAAGACCGAACGCTTCGGACCGACCGGAGAATGAGATGACCCCAGACCCCCTTGACGGCAACGTCACCGCCGGCGACCTCGCAGACATCTTCGCCTTCGACGCCGCGACGGCCATCACCACCTGGGCCACCTGCCGCCACACTCACCGGATCGCCAGTCTGCGCGCCTTACTGCGGGCACCCGGCATGGTGCTGCGCTGCGCCTCCTGCGACTCCGTCCAAGTCCGTTTCGTGCGCTCGGCCGCACGAGCATGGCTCGACCTGCGCGGCATCGACATGCTCGAAATCCAGCTGTCCATCGAAGCCTGACTGGCGCCACGAAGCTCACGTCACTCGCCAGGCTCCGTCTGCCGGGTACTCTCGTCAGGGAGCATCGCCCTTGGCGTTCCAGTACGCTCGCGCTCCGGGCATGGAGCCAGCAGTCGCAGCGCCGAGCATGGCTACAGTCGGGTTCGTGGATGGGTTCCATGATCTCGAGGTGTCAGACGGCGACGTAGTCGCACCGGCGCTCATCCCGCGGGCGTTGACGGCGGGAGTGCTCGTGTTCTCCGACGGTGCGACCCAGGTCTTCGAGGCCGACGGCGGGACCACGTACGTCGAGGGCGGTCGTCCGAGCCGGGGCAAGTGGTACGTCGACGACGACGGTCACTTCGGTTCGTTCTGGCCGCCCAGCTACCGCGCCAGCTACGACCTCCGCTGGATGGTCGAGGACGGCGCCATCGTCGGGCTCCGTTTCACCGAAC
>OBLS010000502.1_pt1 | contig 14164 bp, 11 predicted proteins | sample 1519901 | NCBI WGS metagenome assembly OBLS01 (sample SAMEA3113585, study PRJEB22503) | soil metagenome | reverse complement strand
TGGAAACTATAACATGAAACAAATCAATTAAAGTATTCACTAAGAAACCAATGCCTATAAAAATACTAAATTTATCATTCAAAGTGTAAGCACGAGAAATATAATAGAATGCAAGTATTCCAGCAAGTATTGCACCAAATAATTCAACATAAAAATGATGTATGGATGATGTTACCCATAATGATGGATTAACAGAAATCAGAGCAATTATTAAAAGAGAAATTGAAGGAATTAAAATATATTTTAATATATGACTCGTCTTATCACTAGTCTTTGAAAGGAAATTTAATTGCAATGGATTCATCTTTCCCTTTTATTTTTATATAGCATATTTTATATGAATAAAGAAAAATAAACATGAATATAGTTTTTATTAATTTAATAATTTGCTTACAGTATTTGTAAATTTTTTTTATCAACAGGTTTTCTCATTATTTGTTCTTTTGGTATTCCTGGAACTATACTTAATAATTCATCTAATATATCCAAAGCTGTTATAAAAATAATCTTAATTGTTGGATCTATAGCTTTTATTTGTTGATGTAATTGAATTCCATTCAAATTTTTCCTTCGTATATCAAGTACTACTAATAGATCATTTGGAAAATAACATAATAGGCAATCACCAATATTTTTTATAACTTTTCCACTACTACTTTTAACTATGTCAGATACTGAATTTATAAATGTAGAATAATACTTTCTAATATTTAAGCCCTCCATTGTAGTAGTATTTTTAGTTGAATCTACTAAGTCAATAAAACCTACACAACTTTTTATAGAGTCACCTGGTCAGACAAATGAGCTAATGAATTCTCTTTTACCTTGTCATTTTCTCTCAATGATTAATTTATTATCTGTAGTTCTTCGATCTTAGTTTGTCCTTGTCTTTCCAATTGTGGAAGATTTAAAAATGTTGGAGATGGCTGCAATTTTATATTCATAATAATATAGTTTTTATCTGTATAAAATTATTGTCTATAAAATTAGAGATTCACTATGAGATATTGAAATATTTTGATATAGACATTGATGATTTAAAAATAAGCTATTCTTTACTACTAGAATCAAGTATCGAAACAATTTTGATATATTCTCTAAAGTCATATCTTTCCATTTTACCATCATTTGTTATCCACAGAATTGGGTTTTTAGAAGAAAAATTATTTAATCCTTCAATATTTAGTTCCTTTTCAAATTTTTTTAATACTTGGAATATAGTAGTATAGTCAAAGTTATTTATTTTTTGAATTGTTGCCCCTTCACCAGGAGTTGTACCATTCATTGAATAAATTAATCCACCTACCATTCCAGGTCCAAATGATTGTCCAACATGACCTAGATTCACTAGTATTCCTCCAGACATATAAAGACCTGAATTATATCCAGCGCCAAAAGTTATTAGACTACCTCCTCTAGCTTGACCCATTGCTCTTTCCATACAACCTTTTCTAACGAGGATATCTACACCTAAACTAAAGTCTGTTGCTTGATTATTCTGGGCTGCAAGTTCTGTAGCAAACCCATCTACTATGATTTTTCCACTATAGCCTTTATCAGCCAATCCATTTTCAGCATGTCCGTGGACAGTCCATGTACCTATAAAGTTACAACCTGATGCAAAAAAATTTCCAACATTGCCTTCTACCATTAAATTCAGTTTTATTGGTTCTCGAAAACCTAGAATACCTATACGATATAGGGCTCTAGGATTTTTTAATTTTATATTGGTTTCTCCTTCTTTTATCTTTCTCTTTAAAATCGAATTTACAGTTCTTTCATATATCAACGGAGAACTAACAATATCCATAAACTTTTCATAAGATGCACGTTTCAATCCTTTTGGTAGAATTACACCAAATTTTTTGTATAATGCAGAATTCAGCCGTTCAAACTGCTCATCAAGATCTGATGTACTTGAACCTATACTATTTGCAAGTTCTCGAATTTCATCAATATCTAAATTATACATTTCTTTTGAATATTATTTTTTGTAGAAAATCTTTGGTTTTCCTGGTTGTGATGTCTCTAAATATAAATTTGCACCTACACAATCCAATGCTGACAGATCAGTGGCTATTGCCCAGAACGAAGGATAATCTCTTGTACCTGGATTGTATCCAAAAATACCTTTTCTTGCTCCAAACCTATCTCTTACTAGTGCTAAACAATTAGGAGTTGAGACTATGTAAGTAAATGGACCATCTGCTTTGTTAATAAATTCATAATTTGCCCTTTCTATATCATTATGCTTCAAAAGCTGATCAGCAATAAATACAGCTATTACTTCGGAATCACATCTAGAGTAAAAATGATATCCTTGCAATTCAAGAGAAGACTTTAACTTTGAATAATTTGCTATCTCACCATTATGTACTACTGCTATATCTGGCATAATTGTAGTACTAAACGGGTGTGCATTATCAGGGGTAACCCTACTGCTTGTGGCTATTCTTAAATGTCCAATCCCATGCGTTCCTTGTATTGACCTAATGTTATATTTTGTATCTAGATCTCGTACTAGCCCTACATCTTTTATAAGAGACATTTGTTTCGCACAAGTAGAAATAATTACATTAGGATCTTGGTTTAAATCGTATAGAACGGTATTTAATCTCTCTGGATATACTTTTTCACAGAATCTATTGTACTTGTCATTCTCTTTTTTAAAATATTCGATTTCGTAAAATTCATGGTCAAACTTTTTGTTAAAAATTGCTATTCCTGTACTATCTTGAGCCCTTATTTGCTGGCTCTCCATCATTTTATATAAAATTGAGCCTATAGGAAAATCATTATAAAAACAATTCTCTAACATTATTCCACATATTCCACACATTTTTTAATGCCTCACTAAAGATTTGAGAATCTCTTTTCTTTCTTCTAGACTTATTTGAATTTTATTTTCCCCAATATATTCATCAAGTATTCCATCGATGATTTCATAATAGGTTTTATCTACTCCCTCAAGTAAAATATCACCTTGTAAGCTTGCCTCTATGCTAGAAGTACGTAAATCAGAAGGTGTTAGATTATGAAAATTACTATATCCTAGAGCAGCAGGAATTCCCTTTATCTCTTCTTTAGTAGCTATCATATGACTATAAACTCTTTCTGTAACAAAGTCAATTTCAAAAATCTTATCAGAAAAAATCATCTCAGAATATGCTATTAACATACTTGTAGAGTATCCTATTATATCTGCACCTAAAGCAACTGATTTGATAATCTTTCCAGTGGTGTTTACATCACCTGCAATTACTAAAGTTACTTCAGCACTTCCATGACAACTCTTTATATCATCATCATTATTATTGCAATCTTGATATAAATTAGATCCATTTCTTTTATTGACCATTTTAGAATATTCATTTAAAGCATTTCGTGTATCATGGATAACTGCAATAGCATGTTTAGATTTGTATATTTCGTTTCGTTTTTTTACCTTCTCTGTATCTACTATTATTCCATCTACACCTGTATCCAATATCTCGTTAATATAATTCGGAAAGATGTTACTGATATCAACTAATATAGGATATTCAAATTCTTTTCTTAAATTTTTGAGTAATTTGATCGAATTATGATCTTCATATTCTAATACAATCCCTTGTGGAGAATCAATTTGGTAAGATTTTAGTTGATTAGCTACTGTTGTATTGGATGAAATTTTTTTAAACCATGGATATTTTCTTTTGTTAGCTGTTGTATTTTTTATTTCATCTTCTGAAACAAATCCTAAGACATTTCCTTCTTCAGCAAGTCGATTTAAAGTTCTATGAACAGCTTCTAAAACATCATTTGAAAATAACATATTTTCATAAATTAACAAAGGTATTGTTAAATTAACGTTATAAGATGAATTTCTTCCTATGGTCGTATCTAGATTTATTGCCTCTCTATATGGATCATATGCAGGTCTTGACAATTGTGCTCCTAATGCAGTTACATAATCCCAAAGGTTTACTGTCTCATAACTATTTTTGTTTTGATTATTGTGCCTAATATCATCATCTATTGAAGTTGATCTAGGCATTCCTGTTCTTGCAAGCTCTAAGATAGACTTTCTAATTAAAAACTTTTCTGAATTATTCAAAGTTATTGATTCCTAAATTGATCCGTGTACAGTTGGGTTTTTTATACCAATCAGATTTTTTTCTTTCAAAACTGTAGCTATTCTTCCTTTAATTATATCTTTATAGGTTTGACCATCTTCTAATGGCAAATCTGAAGCTATACTGGACAATTGATCCATTGCCACTAGATCTTCTTTTCTAATATCATGTATACTTTTTCTTCTTAGTGATCTAGCAATATTTTTTAGTTCACGCAATGTCCCTTTTACATAGTTAACTATTGAATCTATACTCTTTTCTATATCGAGCTTTTCGTATGACCCTGTTAATCCTGCAGGACACATATTTGTATAACAATCTTGTACCAAGGTACATCCCATAGAAAGAAGAAATCCTGTTCCTATCCCAACTCCACTCGCTCCTAAAGCAATACATTTGGCTATTCTTTCTGCATCCCATACACTGCCATGAACAAGTAATTGAAATTTATCGTCTGGATGATTCAAATAATAATCATAAATTGCTTCTTTTGCAGGTTTTAGAGATGGCAATGTATTTATTCCAATTATATCTCTTAGCTCCCACGGAGCAGCGCCTGTTCCTCCAACAAGACCATCAATTGATGCTGCATCAGCATATGATTTCAGAATTATTTCAATGTCATCATACACTCGTGAGCTTCCGATTTTCACAATTATTGGAATTTTCCAATCAGTGATTTCTCTTAGTTCAAGAATTTTTGCTACCAAGTCTTCTGGCCCCAAAATATCTAGATGTCTGGATGGAGAGTGTGCTACCTTGTAAGGAGGTATGCCTCTGTTTTCTGCGACAAGTTCTGTTACCTTTGGTCCAGGTAATAATCCACCATGACCTATCTTTGCACCTTGACCGATTTTTATCTCAATTGCATCCGCATTTAATAGATAACTAGGATCTCGCCAAAATCTTCCAGATGCATATTGAGTGATCAATGGATAAAAACGGCAGAATAGATGATCCCGATCTATAGATTCTAAATGATGTTCTCTTAATAATCTTTCAGCATAATTTAGGATATTGTCTTGTCTTCCTTTAGAAATATACGATCTTGCCTCATCTGAACCATATAGCTCCCAAGGTAAAGCTCCGCCTTCACCCGTATTCATCATGACTTTTATTCCCTCTTTGGCAAGTCTATTTAATGCTAAATGTAATGCAATTTTAGCAGGAAGTTTCAGAGAGCCATAGCTCATACCCGAAACAAAAAAGGGAGTATTTGTTAAAATGAAATTACTAGAATATCTTCCACCTATTATCAAATTGGTATCAATATTAGTATTTTTCCCATGATGATCATGGCAAAGCTCATCTTGTTCAGTTGTCTGTAGTCTTGCTCCAATTATTTTAATTGAGGGAAAATAATCATTCGGAGGTCTTGCTCCTAATCCTGAATATGGAACGTGTGAATCAATTGCTTTTCTTACGTCAAGAATAAGTTTATCCTGGTCGAAATAGGAATTCTGTGATGCGCCCGCTGCTGCTTTTAATATATTTCTTTTGAAATCAAGTACATCTTTAGAATAAGGCATATCAACTATCCAATCTTGGATGATATAATAATTATTATACTATATATCATAACTATTTTCACACATTATTATACATATAGAACTCTCTTGGAGAAGGAACTGAAACGACCTTTATATGCTCATCTCTTTTAATTTCACAGTACATATCAAGAAAGTCACTTACAAATGCTGGTTTAAGAAATTCACTGTCGGATTCTAAAGAATCAATTGCACTTTCCAATGATGTTGGTAATTTATTTATATTATAATCTCTTTTTTTCTCATCTGATAATTTGTATATATCTTCATCTACTGGATCAGGTGGAGCAATTTTTTTGACTACTCCATCTAGACCTGCTAGTAATAGTGCTGCCTCTACAAGATATATATTAGAACTAGGATCAGGAGTTCTATACTCTATTCTTTTTCTATTTTTCATATTTCGGAAGTGAGCAGGGACTCTTATACTTGCTGATCTGTTCATTTTACTCCATGCAATATTTATTGGTGCTTCATAGCCAGGAATGAGTCTTCTATAGGAATTTGTAGTAGGATTGGTTAAAGCACAAAGTGCTTTGGCGTGATCCATCAATCCTCCTATGTAATAAAGTGCTGTTTGACTCAACTCAGCATATTCATCTGCAGGATCGTAAAACAAGTTAATTAGATTGTACTCATTATCAGAATGTTCGTTGTTGCTTTCCTTATCATCCTCTTTTTTCCTTCCCCATAAACTTTGACTAACATGCATACCAGATCCATTATCGAGAGCTATAGGTTTTGGCATAAAATTTGCGATCATGTTACGTTTTGCTGCAGTCTCTTTTACTGTTTTTTTGTATGTGATTACCTTATCGGCCATAGGAACAAGTTGATCATATTCTACCTGAATTTCACACTGTCCAGCAGTGGCCACTTCATGATGATGAGCTTCTACATTAATCCCAAAATATTCTTTCAATGTATCAGATACTTCATCTCTAAAGTCTGTCAAACTATCTGCTGGAGGTGCTGGAAAATATCCACTTTTGAAAGGGATTGTATATCCTGAACTTCCATTACTGTGATTCCAAGGTGCTTCATCTGATTCAATAGAATATCCAGAACCGCCAGAACAATTAACAGTTGACATTGGATTTGGTAACAATGTAATTTTATTAAATACAAAAAATTCTAATTCTGGACCCCAATAACTTCGTTCAAAACCTCTTTTCTTTGCAGATTCCTCAGCCATCTGTGCAATATAACGAGGATCTCGCAAATAACGTCTACCATTGAAACCTTCATAGATATCAACTATTAGTCGCGCCGCTTTTGATTCATAGTTGTTATTTTTGTTGTGATGATCTTTATCAAAATAATCTGGTAAGATATCAAAAGTAAAAGGATCTGGTTTAAGTATCATATCTGATTCGTGAATCTCTTTAAATCCTTTAATTGAGCTACCATCTAATCGTGGAAGACCTATTTTAAAAGATTCTTCAGTTATTTCTTTACTATTAACACTTATTTGTTGTAGAAATCCAAATGGATCACAGAAATTCAGTCTAACCCATTTTATATTTGATTCACTCAGTTTATTTACAACATGATCAACTTGTTGATTGAAAGAACCATTAGTAATCTGCATATTATAATAAAGAGATACTATAATATAAACAACTTTATCATTTTCTTTAACATTCATAAAGTTTTTGTATATATTAATTAACATTCATTAAGAAAGTATAATATTATCATTAAATTAAATTACAATTGTTAATTCAAATTTGCTGATAAAATACAGTAATCAATATTATTGAACAAAAAATGTAATTTTTTTATTTGTATAATGTTTAGTAAAATATGGATAATTTTTTTCTATAATAACTTAAAGTCTTCTTTAACTGTTGTAAATACAAGATGCGTATTAGTCCTTTGAACAGATGGAATTGATAATTCTTTTTTAACGAAATTGCTTAATTCTTTTCTATTTCTAAATTTCGCTACTATAATCATGTCGGTTAAACCAGTAATATCATAAATAGCACATACATTTTCGTATTTTGATAATACCCTTTCCACCTCAACTACCTTATTTTTTATCGCAGTAACTTCGATTATTGCTGTTAGGTCATATCCTAATTTTTCATGGTCAAGTAATGCTGAATAAGATTTAATAATCTTATTTCTCTCCAACTTTTCTACTCTAGCAAGTACAGTAGGTGGAGAAACTCCTATTTGTTCGGCTATATTACGATATGAAAGTCTAGCGTCAGAAATCAATTTTCTTAGAATTCTAATATCAATTTCATCTAAGGCGATAATACTCAAAATCTATAACCCTCGTTTGTGATTATTTCATTTTATCTATTAAAAGTATTTAAGATTTTAATTTTAATTATATCAATATGGTAATTAATTTGGTTTTACCGTTGAAAAATATTAGATTATACGCCGTCCCATATTGCAGAAATATTAGGTATATATGCTATAGGAAGAAATAAGACACAAAAAAAGTAACTAGTAATATAAATTCTAATCATTTAATAAATGAATAACTATAGAAAGTTGCTTTAGAAAATTTCTTAAATCATAGAATTTCATTATTATTTAGATTTTAAATTTTCTATTTCGTTTATAATCTGTATTTTTTATAATAATGCTATATTATAAACCCAAAATATGGCTTAAGTTCTAGTCTACATTTCAGACATTCTTTTAGTGGTGTATATCAACATGAATTTTAAAATATATATATTCATTTAAATCTAATATGGGATTATTAATACAAAAAGAGATAGAATTGTTAAATCTTAATTATTAAAGCACAAAATGAAAATATTTCGACATTGATTTCTCATATGAGAATCATACTTATACTCATAACAGATAATATTTCATTTACAATGGAATTTTTATATCAAGAGAAGTTTAGATATAATATAGAATTACCTTCAATTTGTTTGAATAAACAATTGTGAAGTTCTAGTAAATATAATTTTTGAATTCTATCTATTACGATATTTGTTAAAATGAGATTATCTTTATAATGGCCCAATTATTGATGATGAGGGGGAGAGCATTGTTTATCAAAGTAGATATTGAAATAAATTTTTTATAGTAATTCTGAAATTCCATTTATATTGAATTTTTCATAGTTGTGTGATATTATTAGATAGTTTATATAATTTAATGTATTATTAATAACATTATTATGACTTTTAAAAAGAGAGGAAAAGTAGCGAAAAATTTGATTTTATATTTTACTATATATTAATATATATAGAAATTTTTAAAAGTATTAATAAACATAAATTGAAATTTTTATGTTAATAAAAAAATGAATTTTCAGTATAATTTTAGAATGAGCTTTTTAGTAATGGTTACTTTTTTTGTAACATTTTTAGTCATTTCTATATTACAAAATATATATGCAGAAAACGATTTTGATGTAGAAATTCCTTATTACTATTTTTATAATTACCAAAATCTCGATAATCATCACTTAGAAAGTAATAATATAATTCCTGATCAATTTATTGTATATCTTCAAGGAGATAATAAAGTAGGAAGTAATTCAATAGATCCACTTGAATTTTATAATTCTGAACTGAAAAATACAGAAACTGAATTATTATATGTCTATGATTATGTAGTAAAAGGATTTGCAATAAAGATTTCTAATAACAAAGTTTTAGAACAATTGAAAAATAATCCTTTGGTAGCATACATGGGACAAGATAGAAAAATATCAACTTTTATAAATTCACATAGGGAGAATCAGATAATACCTCAAAGTGTAGATAGAGTAGATGGTGATATAAATTTAGAAAATATTAATTCAAATGTTGTTGATGCAGATATAGCAATTTTAGATACAGGAATAGATTTAGATCATAGCGATTTAAATGTAGTTCATGAAAAATCATTTATTCCTGAAGCAACTAATGCTGATGATGACCATGGTCACGGGACACATCTTGCAGGAATTGCCGCTGCTAGAGATAATTCTCTTGGTATTGTAGGTATTGCGCCGGGAGCACGATTATGGGCTCTTAAGATACTAGAAAGTTCTGGAATGGGAGAGATATCTACTCTTATAAAAGGATTGGACTACATTAATCAAAATTCAGATCAGGTTGACGTCGCAGTTTTGAGTTTAGGATGTGAGTGTGAATCAGGAGCACTCAATATAGCAATAAGTAATTCAATCAAAGCTGGTATTACCATTGTAGTTGCTGCAGGTAATGAAGGAAAGAATGCAAGAACATTTACTCCTGCAAATAATCCAGAGGTAATAACAGTATCGGCAATCGCTGATAGTGATGGAAAATGCGGAGGTAATGGACCACCAACTCCCTATGGTGAGGATGACATGTTGGCAAGTTTTAGTAACTTTGGGGACGCAGTAGACATATCAGCACCTGGTGTAGAGATATACTCTACTTTTAAATCAAATTCATATACAAAATTAACTGGTACAAGTATGGCTGCACCTCACGTTGCAGGAGCAGCAGCATTATACATTAGTTTACATCCAGAAGCATCTCCAAAAGATGTCAAAAATTATCTCTTGAATTCAGGAACAAATCCGAGAGATTTGTGTGATGGTAATGGTCACGGTTACTTTGTTGGAGATAGAGATAGTTTTAATGAACCTTTATTATATGTAAGTACAAAATAAAATTAGATAAGTTTAATATTATAGAGCAATATTAAATAGGAGGAAGAGATTCAGGACATACCTGTACACATACTTTACCACTTGGGCATTCAGGCATTATACATGTTTTTGAACTAGTAGAGTTTTTAAAAATTTCCGTGTTATTATTCATGGTCGTATTGATTTCATTAAAAAGTATTTGATTAACAAATAAATCAGATACTATAGCTGAAATATCTGAAGAATTGATTATTATTATGCTTATGATAAATAAAATTATAACACTATAAATTAAATTAATATTCATATAATAAAGTAAAATCTATGATTATTTAAAAATTTATTTTATATTAATTACTATTACATTTTGGTATAAGTTTTGTCCAATTTTGGATACATATTAAAATTAATTATAAAGATAAGAATTCAAAATGGCTATTATGTTAAATCATTAAATTATGTCAAACGTTTTTCTCTATATATTTCTAAATTTTATTGATTCATTCATTCTCATTCTAGTATATATATAAATATATAGTACAATAATTACAAATTTTGCACTATTTCTGTAATTTATTAATTCTAAATAAATAATACAAAAACAAAATATTAATAAATTATAAAATCAGATTATTATTTCAGTTTGATGATACAGAAAAATTTTGTTATTGTATTTAACTATTTAACATGTTAGAATATTATATAATTAAATTAATATTACCTTAGTAATTAATAATTAAAATGTTAAAATTATCTATTATTTTATATTTATCATTATTTATATTATTGACATTACTATTTTCTAATAGTATCAATAAAAATTCTGCAATAGGACAAATATCTGATAACATACTACAACAAAATAAGACTACAGAATTAAAAATTCAAGATTTATTTTCACAAACATCTAAATCAGTAGTCCAAGTAACTGTTATTGATCCTCTTTCTAATGCACAACAAGGTTTAGGTTCTGGCTTTCTTTATGATAAAGATGGTCATATAATAACAAATAATCATGTTGTTGCTTTTAACGAAGGAAATAATAATTACCTAGTAACTTTCTTAAATGGAAATTCATATGAGGCTAAACTAATTGGTCATGATCCTTACAGTGATTTAGCTATTCTCAAACTTTCAGATCCAATAGATATAGTTCTTAGTCCAATTCCTTTAGGTAATTCTTCATCTCTTCGGGTTGGGGATACTGTGGCAGCTATTGGTAATCCTTTTGGCTTATCAGGATCTTTAACAGTAGGGATAGTCAGTGGTCTAGGAAGATTGCTACCATCAACTGAGGGTAGCACTTCTCCATTTTCTCAATTCGCTCTGAATTTTAATATTCCAGATATTATACAGACAGATGCTGCAATTAATCCTGGCAATTCTGGTGGCCCATTATTAAATTTGAAAGGTGAAGTAATAGGAATCAATTCTGCAATATTTTCTAACACTGGTGTTAATGCAGGAATAGGGTTTGCTGTACCCTCTAATACAGTAAAGAAGGTTGTTCAATCGATTATATCATCAGGAAAATATCTTCATCCATATCTTGGTGTAGTTGGAATGGATATAACTCCCCAATTGGCTAAAATATTTGGATTGAAGGAATCAAAAGGCTTTTTAATTACTGATATTACTCCAGGTAGTCCAGTCGCAAAATCAGGCAAATTGCAAAAGGGAACTATAACATATAACCAAAGGGGAGAAATAATAGATTCTGATGGTGATATAATAGTAGCAATAGATGATAAAGAGGTAAGAAAAATAGATGATATTCTAACTTATCTAGAGAGAGAAAAACAAGTGGGAGATACTGTTACATTGAAAATTTTAAGGAATAATCAAATAGAGAATGTTGAGATAGTATTAGGTCCTAGAGTCTCAGAAGAAGAATCTTCCGTATTACAACAATACGATAAGAAACCTGTACCCAAACAAGACGATTTTCTTGCACAATGTTATCAATTCTTACCTAAATCTCTATGTGACTTGCTAAGATAATTTTTTATTTTTTGGATTTGATCATCAACAACAGATACTTATAAAAGATAAAATATTATTAAAATGGTAAAATTTACCATAGTGGAGTATTTAATATATGCTATTGATGAAATTCTAAAAATATTAGAAATATTTGAATTCAATTTATCATCCAATAAAATAGAATCCCATAGCAATGATAATATATACTGCCGTGAGCATTACTCCTTCAAACCAATTACTTCTACCATCGTGTGCAATCAAATTAAGAATAATAGCTGCAAGAAATAATGTAACTAATTCGTAAATTGTAAATTCTAACGTAAATGGCTGATTTAAAATTATTCCAAATATTACCAAGAGTGGTACAACAAAAAGTGCTATTTGAGTTCCTGAACCAGCAGCTATTCCGATGGATAAATCAATTTTACCTTTTCTAGCAAGAATAATAGCACTACTATGTTCTGCAGCATTACCAACTATTCCAATTATAATAGCTCCAACAAATACTTCTCCAAAACCAAACTGTTTGCTAGTTTCTTCTACAGATCCAACCAAAATTTCACTTATGACTACAACTCCAACCATACTAATAGCTAGCATAAAGAATGCTCTTTTTTTATCCCAATGTTTGGTAGTGGTGGTGGTAGTGGTGGTGGTTTCAATATTGTGATTCTTATGTTCTTCTTCCATTTGGGGAGAAACAAATAAGTGTTTATGAGTAAAAAATGTAAATACAATTCCTGCTATATATACCGATAATAATATAATTGCTAAGGCATCACTTAAAAATTGTATTTTAAGTTGGTTTTCAATTTCAGCAGGTTTTAGTATAGTACTTGATACGACAGTTGGAATTGCCAATCCAATTATAGCTAAGAAAATCATAGTTGATTGAAGTCCTGCATTTTCACGACTGAATAGTTGTTCCTTTTTTCGAATCCCCCCAGCAATCATACTCAAACCAAAAATAAGCATAATATTTCCAAGAATTGCACCAGTAATTGATGCTTTTACAAGGTCTATTAGACCAGCATTAATAGCTACTACTGCAATTATTATTTCTGCTGCATTGCCAAAGGTGACATTTAAAAGAGATCCTAGAGTAGATCCATAATGTGTAGAAAGATGCTCTGTTGAATCACCTATAAGTTTTGCAAGTGGTATTAATGCTATGACTGCAATAATAAATATAATAATATGATCGGCATGAACTAAATCTAAAATAACTGAAATAGGTACAAAGACAAGGAGAAAATAAATAATAGAAGGTTTAGTAAATTTCATAAAGTCTTTTTGATAATGATTATAATCTCTTATTTCAATGTTTATTAATTATAACAACTATTTAGGATACTATCTAAATGTATAATTTTTTATTTTATAAATATATTATTAAATTGGTAAACGCAATTTAAGACATAATAAAAACTATTATAACTATTATTGTAATTAAATGATATTCGGCTATTTAATTATGAGATCTAACGTAATGTAGAACTATCATGTTGCCATTTTTATTCTCTGTAAATGGACTGTTTACTTAATATCTAATAGCTTTTGAACCACTCCATTTACCTTTTCCTCATTCATTTTTAATATATATAACAAGATTAGAAGATCATCTCTTTTAAATATTTGATATCATTTTGATTCTTTTACTACTTGTTTTTCTTTTAATGCCATTATACTAGCGATAACAAATAAAATAAATCCAGGTATTCCGAAAAAGGTAGCAGTGGCTAATACTAATGTTCCACAAATAATTAAAGCTATTCCCACGATTCTTGTATTTTTAATATAGAATATAGAAACTATTCCTGCTATATTGATAAGTAATACAATGAAAACATGCAAAATCGTACCTCCTAAAAAAAGTCCTAAAAGAGGTATACCAATTAATGAATTTATAAAAA
>OBLS010000501.1_pt1 | contig 14183 bp, 10 predicted proteins | sample 1519901 | NCBI WGS metagenome assembly OBLS01 (sample SAMEA3113585, study PRJEB22503) | soil metagenome | reverse complement strand
TAGACGCCACAAATAGCGCCTTGTTCGCCCGGCTCCGGCGCTCCCAGGCGAGCCAACCGACGAAGATACTCGTAGCTCCGCGAGATCTCGCTCCCATGAAAGACATGGTAGCAGGCGCAGCGGCGATAACCTGTCTCATATACTCGAAGACTGGGGGCCGGTTGGAGTCACGTGGCTCCGGTAGGAGGATGTCGGGCACGGGGACCCTGGAGCGATGGCGGATACGAAACAATGGATAATCAAGGTAGGAGCGTTTGCCGGTATGGTGGGGCCCGTCCTCTTCGGAACCATCCTCGTGGTGCTGACGACGGTCCAGTACAATTTCATGGTCGATATCGGGTGGCGGCCCCTGGAAGACCCCGCGGGCGCCTGGCCAAGCGGGCTTGCCCTGGGCCCCTACGGCTGGGCGCAGGTCTTGAACTTTATCGTCTCGGGTCTCCTGCTGACGCTCCTCGCCGTCGGGCTCCACCTCGAGGCTACGAGCGGGCGCGGCTCATGGGTCGGTCCTGTCCTCCTCCTCGTGGCCGGGGCGGCGATGGCGCTCATGGGCTTCGAGACCGATCCCATCTTGCGCGAGGGGCCCAGGACGCTACACGGGTGGATACACGACCTCGCCTTCGCACTCTTCGTCCTGACTCTGCTACCTTCTTTTTTCTTCCTGTGGCGACGATTCAGGGGAGACGCCCCCTGGCGAGGCCACGCCCGCTACACGCTCGCGACCGGAGTAGTCGCCACGCTTTCGATCTTCCTCCCTAGCATAGCGTACTACCTCTTTCTTGCCGCGGTGCTCACCTGGATGGAAGTCACCGCTATACGACTCTGGCGGCTCTCAAGTGGCTAGCTCACCTCGCACATAAAGAGTGGCGGTATGTGCATGTACGTTGTGCTTGGGCTCGGGCCGACGGTGTTCTGCGCCATCTCCAGGGCCTCGGCTATCGAGTCGGCGCGTTTGAGGCCCATGCGTTTGGTGGTTGTAGGGTCACCCCCGACGAGGATCGCGTCCCCCAGGTGATCCAGGGCGTGAGCGGCCCAGTACAGGACGGTGAAGGGATGGACGCCGTGGTAGGCGTGGGAATTGCGGTAGAGCATCTTGTACCAGGGATCGAGGGCGTACTTCTCTTCGTAACGCTGGTGGATCTCGCGTATGTCGTTCGTCTCCGGGAAGACCTCGTTCCAGAGGTCTACGTAGGAGGGATGGTGTACCCCGTGGAACTCGTCCGGCATCGGGTGGGTCCCGATGAGCACCCCGCCCTCGCGCACGAGCGGCTTGCCCCTGTAGAGGTTGAAGAGGTAACCCAGCAGCATGTTGTAGACGAGCAGGGGGTTCATGATCGAGTTCACATTGTACGGTCCCAGGTACGGTATCCCGAGCAGGAGCACGTCGGACTGGCCCTCGACGGGGACGACCATCTGCTCGTAGCTGTTCTTCAAGGTCTCGGCGTGCACGGGGTCGGTGGCGCCGGCCTGCACGCTCGTCATCCTGTGCGGGGCCTTGATGCTCTGGAAGATCCGCCTGGAGAGGCGGCGAGGCGCGATGCTCGTCGCCCGGTGGTTGGCGAGGAAGTTCGCCTTCGTCACCGGGCCCCACTCATGCTCCGGCTTCGCCATGAAGTCGAAGACCGAGGGGAAGGCGGCGTTGTTGAGGGTAGTCTCTATGTGAAAGACCTTTATGTTCTCGTCGAGGAGCCTGCCCATCCGGTTAAAGGAGCTGTGCATAGCAGAGTTCGGTGGGTCCATGAGCGAGCGGGTATGCGACAGGGTGTCCGGGTTGTGGTGGTGGCGGATGGAGGAGTAGGGCGCGAGGCCAGTGTGGACGGACTTGTGGCCGCCGTCCATCGGGATGTAGTTGATGTTGACGTAGACGAGCAGGTCGCTCTCGGCGACACGACGGCCGACGCTGACCTCTTCTCCTCTCTCCGTCTCCCCGATGACGACGTTGCCGTCCGGGTCTTCGGCGTCGTAGTTATAGAGCCTCTCCGGGTAGAAGCGCGACATAATCCTGTCTCCCAGGCAATGCCGGAGCTCGGCCTCCGTCATCCGGCGGTGGAGGCCCAGAGCCGCGATGAGGTGGATGTCCTCGACGCCCTTCGCATGCGCCTTCTCCAGGACCTTCTCGATGACGAGCTGCCGGATGTCCGGCCTCCGCATCGGCGGTAGGGGTAGGGAGAGGTCGTCGAAGGCGATGGTGAGCCTCATGCCGAGAAAGAGTCGCTCATGCAGTGGCTCCATGGCAAAAGGTTCGAGCAGCGCCCGCTCGATGGCGACGTTTGGGTCGGCCAGAGAATCTACGGGTCCGGGAGGGTAGATCACACGCGTCCCCTCGGGGAGCTTCTCGTAGTGGAAACGGTCCCCCGCGTTGAACATCATTGGCGGGCTGTTTCTTTCGAGGGTTATCGTGAAACCGGGTCGGCTCAATGCTACTCCTAAGAATTGTTTCGGTGATCGAAGACGATCTTTACGTGCCCGTTGCGGCCGGACGAACGCGCCGCCGCAACCGCCTCGCGGTACCCCCGCAGCCGGAAGCGTGGCCCCACAAGCGACGCGAGCTTTATCTCTGGCGCGATGCGAAGCGCCAGTTCGAAGCTCTTTACGCGCTCACCTTCATACTCCTCGACGCCGTAGGCGTACGCGCCGGCGAGCTTTACCTCCCCGTGCCAGAGCGCCGTGAGGTCCAGACAGCTCCGCGCACCGGGCATCCCCACAAGGGCCACCTCCCCGCCGGGACGGGTCAGGCGCACCGCGTCCTCGATGGTCCCCGGAGCGCCAACGCACTCGAACACTTTGTCTCCCCCGCCCATCACCACCGGCTTGCCAAGCTCGGGCCTGTATACCTCGGCACCCAAAGCCTTCGACAGCTCCCCGTAAGTCTCACTGGGGTGCACCACCTCGTCCGCTCCGAGGCGCAAGGCCTCCTGCTTCTGCCGCTCGTGCTTGGCGACGCAGATGATGCGTCCTGATCGGGTGAGCTGTCTCAAGGCTGCGACGACGAAGAGCCCGACGTTTCCCGCCCCGATCACGAGCGCCGTCTCGTCCGGCTCTGGAGCGACTTCGAGCGCCGCGTGTACCGCGCATGCCAGGGGCTCTACCGCCACGGCTGCCTCGTCCGGCACGTTCTCCGGGACCCGGTGGAGCTGAGAAGGGTGGGCGACGAGCGTTCCCTCGGACCATCCACCGCCCGTATCGCCGCAGAAGCCGGTCTGGATGCCGGGCGCGATATCGCCCTTCGCGACGTTCACGCACAGGGCGTACCGTCCGGAGGCGCAGTAGGCGCACGGAGGCTCGATGCCGCGAACCCGGCAGACTAGCGCCGGTTCCACGACGACTCTTTCGCCGGCGAAGAAGCCGCCATTGTCCTCAACAACTTCGCCCAGGATCTCGTGCCCCATGACAAACGGCGGCGAGGTCAAGGGGGAGAAGTACGGGGAGTTCTGCGCGGAGAGAGTGCCTAGGTCCGAGCCACAGATGCCGGAGAGCAGCGGCTTTACTCGCACCCAGTCGGGGGTGGGCAGCTCCGGCTCCGGGACCTCTTCGAGCTGTAGCGGGGAGAGGCGACTTGTGTCAAGACCCTTTATCCGCTTCGCGCCGGCACGCATGAGTAGGTAGCGCGGAACGCTCTTTTTGTATTGGAGGGCGAGCACGTATCTTTAGGCGTCCGCCGCGCCGTTCTTCTTGCGCCAGTGTTTTATCTGCCAGCCCTTCTCTTTCGCCGCCGCGCGCAGGCGGGCATCGGGGTTGACGGCGACTGGGATACCGACGGCTTCCAGCATCGGGAGGTCGGAGATCGAATCCGCGTAAGCATAGGAGCGTGAGAGGTCTACGTTGCGCCTCCTCGCGAACGAGGCGAGCATACGGGCGCGCGCCTCGCCAGCGACCGGAGCCCCCGAGAGCTCGCCGGTATACACACCGTTCTCCTCTTCGAGGCGGGCCGTAAGCACGTCGTCGGCCAGGTCCTCAAACGGCTCGAGGATAAAGTCCAGAGCGCCCGAGAGGAGCACGACGCGGTGGCCGGCCCTCTTGTGCTCCCTCAAAGTCTCGACAGCCTCGGGGTAGAGCCTCTTCAGGACGTAGCCGGAGAAGCTCTCCGCGCCCAAGCGACGGGCGCGGGCGGGCTTCCAGCCCCTGTAGTTCCTGTAGAAGGCGCGGTTGAAGTGGGCGCGGCTGACCTTGTCCAGAGCCCAGTAGAAAGGTATCCATCCGACGAGGCTCGCCGCCCACAGCGGCCTTAGGGCCACGGGTAGATCCCGCAGCTTGAGCCACGCGTAGTGGGATACTACGTTGGAGGCGAGGAGCGTGCCGTCCACGTCGAAGATCGCCGCGACCTCCCCTCCCTTCTTCTCAGAGGCACGGCCCCTCCTCTTGCGCCCGGGCTTGCTCGTTATGGCCGGCAGGTGCGTCTCCTGGAGCCACGCTCTCCAGTCCACCCCGACGATGTCGAATGGAAACTCGGATTGGTCCTCTTCGGGGAGGTCCCTGTAAAGCCCCAAAGTACGGGCGGAGGAGAAGGTGGAGTCTATATCAGCGTAAGTCCCGTAGATGCGGCTGTAGTAGAAGCTCATTCGGGCGCGCTTCTCGGCGCGGGCCACGCGACCGCGCAGGTCCGTCTTGAGGTGCCCCTCCGGTATCCAGGAGGTGAGCCTACCGGCTACGTTGAGGCCAGTTAGCTCTGCCCTAAGCCTTCCTTCCACCCGGCGCCGTCCCGGGAAGCTCCACTCAGGCACTGGGACAGGACGTCCTCCGGAGTCCCGCAATGGGTTCTCCAGGAAGTACTCCCGGACGTGTTCGTAGAGGTCCCGATAACGTAAGGGGTTCCTCTCGCCAGAGGCGACCTGGTAGACCTCGGGTTCGGTAGGACGGTCGGTGAGGCCCTTGGCTGCGGCGGCTATTAGGGCGTTGACCACGTAGTCTACCGGTACGAGGTCCACGATAGTCTCCGGGTCGCCAGGGAACTCGCGCAAGATACCTTTGGCGAAGGCCATGATTATAGGGTCGGCCATGCGGGAGCCCTGAATCCAACCGGGATGTGGCTCAGCGACGCTGCTCTCTATGATCGCCGGCCTCAAGATGATGAGCGGCGCCTCTCCCCGCTCCTCCAGCACCCTTCTCTCGGCCAGGGACTTCGTAAACGTGTAGACGTCCTGCCAGCCCAACTCTCGCGCTCGCTCGTTTCCGAGCTCGACGAGCCGCCCGCGCGCCCAGGCCCGCCGGAGCTGCTCCACCCTCTCGACGATCTCGGCTTCCTCTCCCACCATCCCGAGCTCCCTTCGGGCCTCCGTCGTAAAGCGCCGTACGAGATCCCGCTCCCTCGAAGCCTCCTCTACCTTCCGCACTATCCCGTCGAGGAGCGCAACCTCGCCTTTGGGGTCGAGGCGTGTACCGTTCGGCGAAAAAGCATCGGGCGCCTCCTCCTCGACGAGCCCTCTCTTCGTTCCTGCAACGTAAGAGGTCGAGACGTGCATGAAGAGGGGCTTCTTATCCCACCCTCTGGCGAGCGCGAGCAGGCCCAGGGTGCCCCGGACGTTCGAGTCCACCGCCGCGTCCAGAGGAGCATCGAAGATCACCGACGCGGCGGAGTGGATGACTGCGTCCACCTCCCGCGAGAGCTCGGCCAGATCCTCCGCCCTCAGTCCCAGAGAATCTGCGTGCACGTCACCCTCTAGGACGCGCACCTTCTCTGTGACCTGTTCTTCGAAAGAGCTGCCAAGCTCCTCGCGTAAACGCGAGAACGCGTCCGAGCCAAGGATGTCCTTCTCGAACCTCTCCTTCGCACTTTTTTCGCGTGAGGGACGGACGAGCAGGAACAGCCGTCCCAGAGACGGCAGGCTCCTTAGCATCTTCTCTACGAGCGCAGTCCCCAGGAAACCGGTCCCACCCGTGAGGAGCACGGCCTTGCCGCGGTACGCCTCATCCAGCATGGGCATCGTCCTCAGTGGTTTTCCCGATCTTGCGCTCCGTCCCATTGATAAGGGCGCGGGCATTCTCCCGGTGCCGCCACAGGACCAGAGCCCCTCCAACGAGCGTGTACAAGACGTACGGCGCCGGTTGTCCCGAGAGAAGGAAAGCTATAGGGCTCACTACCATCACCAGGATAGCGCCCAAAGACGTGTACCGGCTAACCAGCACTACCGCCCACCAGAAGGCGAACAATACGAGCCCCACCACAGGCGCGAGCCCAATGCTCGTCCCCGCGCCCGTGGCAACCCCCTTTCCACCCTTGAACTGCAAGAAGATAGGCCAGCAGTGACCGGCGATAGCCGCTAAAGCCACCGCGGCGATCACCCACTCGTTCTCCGACAGGAGGCGCGCTGCAACGACCGGCAGAAATCCCTTGAGCATGTCCCCGAGCAGGGTAAGTGCCGCAGCCGGCTTCCCGGCCGCGCGCAGCACGTTCGCCATCCCGATGTTCCCACTGCCCACCCGCCGGACATCTACACCGTAAACACGCCCGACCAGGAGCCCCGTTGGCACGGAGCCCAAGACGTACCCGCCGAGCAAGAGGAGAACGTACAGCATGGCGCGGCCAGTATAGCCTAGCGATGGGCGACCGGCAGGAATGCTAGGATTGAGACACGCTCGCGAGCGGAGGAGGACAGATGCCCGCCGAGAACGCAGTAGTCTACACCGCGCCCGGCTGATCAGTCTGCCACGCGGAGGTAGAGTTTCATACCGTCTTAGCTCTACCGGACGCTCAGGTCAGAGGTGACCCCTTCCGACGTCGATCCTCCCGGAGCAAGTCGTTCAAGGAACGGTAGAATCATCGAACCTTGACGGATACTGAACGACTCTTCTACCTCGTCGGGCAGTACGGGTACCCGGCTGTCTTCCTCTTTTTGGTCGGCCTTCTTGCCACGGCACTGGCCTTTTACTTTGCCTATCGGTGGGTGGCAAGCCATAGGACGTGGCTCGTAGGATGCACGCGCGCCGCGCTGTCCTACCCGCCGGTGGCAAGGCTACGGGAACGCTACGACCGGCAGCTGCGTTGGTTGCTGCGGCGCCTTACTCCAGGCGAATACCTGGGGCTGCATCTGACTGTCGGTCTGCTGTTGGCAGTGGGGTGCCTGTGGTTCTTCGGCGACCTGGCCGAAGACGTCGTCACCAACGATCAGCTTGTTCGCTTCGATCAAGCGGTTGCCATCGTGCTGCATCGCTCAGCTACTCCGGCCCTCACGACTTTCTTTCTAGTCGTTACCGTAATGGGATCAGTCGAGGTGCTTACGTTGCTGGGCCTGATCGCCACCGCGATATACGGTTTGCATAGGCGTTGGCTTCACGTGGGGACGTGGCTCGCGGCGTTGGCTGGGGGTGCGGTTCTAAACCAGCTGCTCAAGGAACTATTCGCTCGCCCTAGACCCTCTTTCGCCACTCCGTGGTTGTCCGAGACCAGCTACAGCTTCCCTAGTGGTCATGCGATGCTCTCGCTTGTCGTTTACGGCATGCTGGCCTACTTCGCCGTGCTCGCCCTGCAGACCTGGAGGGCGAGGACCGCTGTGGTCTTTGGAGTAGCGCTGCTCGTAGTGTTGATCGGTGTCAGCCGGATGTACTTGGGCGCCCACTACTTCAGCGACGTGCTGGCCGGGTTCGCGGCGGGCGGTGTGTGGTTGAGCACCCTAATCACGGGCATGGAGACGATCCGCCGACGCAGGGACGATGGATCTACGAAGACGCATCCGTAGAGCAAGAGGAAAAGGTCGCTGATTAGAGCAGCGGCGGGAGGAAGATCATCAAGACCAGATCCGGCGGCAACTCGAGCGTGGGCAGGCCGGGGAGGAGGCACAAGGCCAACTCTCCGATGACGAGTAAGATTGGGTAGGGCACCGCGCGTCAACGCATCTCGGGTGGGCGGTGCTTCCGTGACGCCCGTCAGAGCCTCCGAAAGTCGCTCGCCGTCAGCACCTCTCGGCTTCAACAACTACTTCAACAACTAGCCTGAGGCTTTTATCAGACTGGGGGTGAACACCTGTAGGGGCCGGCACCGGAGCAGGTTTTCTCAGGGTGAGGGATGAGCGCCTGTAGAGGGTAGCGCTAAAGTGAGGTTCTGTCAGGGTGAACGCGACCGGCTCTACAACCCATCAGCACGGCAAGTACCGTACGGAGCGATGTTAAGGGTGCCAAAGCGCGTTCTCTTGGTTAGAGGTCCCCCTTGGTGCCTTACTTGTGCTAGGTTCCCGGTTTGACTGGGCACTACATTGCGCGGCCCTGCGCTCACGCCAGATCCTCGGAAGAACTACTAGAGCGAGTCACGTCCACTGGCAAAGGCACCGGAATAAAGAACGATTGTGGTAATAGACCTTCGACGGGGTGATAATCTAGTACTAAAGTCGGAGAGGAAGAGGTCATGGCTGTAAGGGTCTTAATAGCTGACGACCATGGGGTGGTGCGCCAAGGACTCAGGATGTTCCTCTCGCTAGATCCCGAGCTTGCGGTGGTTGGGGAGGCCGAAAACGGCGAAGAGGCGCTTCTGATGGCCCGCGAACTCAAACCAGACGTCGTCTTGATGGACCTCTTAATGCCGGTGATGGACGGGGTAGAGGCCACCAAAGCCATACGGAACGAGCTTCCGGACGTGGAGGTAGTGGCACTTACCAGCGTGCTTGAGGACACCGTTGTGACTGCGGCGGTGCGAGCCGGAGCGATAGGTTACCTGCTCAAGGATTCGGAGCCAGAAGAGCTGCACCGAGCGATAAGGGGTGCCGCCGACGGCCAGGTCCAACTCGCTCCCGCGGCGGCAAAACGCCTGATACGCGAGGTTAGAGCCCCAGAGAGTCCCGAGGCCCTCACCGAGCGCGAGACCGAGGTCCTGAAGCTCCTGGCACGAGGCAGGGCCAACAAGCAGATAGCGAGCACCCTCTTCTTGGAGGAGAAGACAGTCAAGGGTTATGTCTCCAACATTCTCAGGAAGCTGGGTGTTCAGAGCCGTACCCAGGCAGCGCTGCAAGCCGTCCGGACCGGTTTGGTTAGCATGGATGAGCTGAACGAGGAGTCTTGGTAGGGTTAGCAAGACGCCAAGAATCCCGCACTCCTCTTCGGGTGCTCCTCGTGGAGGACTCCGAAGATGATGCCCTGCTTATCGTGCGTGTGCTTGAGCGTGGTGGCTACGAACCGGAGTACGAGCGAGTGGAGACCCCCGAGGCGATGAAGAAGGCACTCGCGGAGTGGGGACCTTGGGATGTCGTTATCTCCGACTACCGTATGCCCCGGCTCAGGGCGTCCGAGGCCCTGGCTATCTTCCGGGGGTCGGGGTTGGAGGCCCCGTTCATAGTCGTGTCCGGCATGATCGGTGAGGAGCTAGCGGTCGAGGCGATGAAGGCTGGGGCTTACGACTACGTCATGAAAAACAACCTCGTGCGGCTGTCAGCGACGGTGCAGAGGGGTTTGGAGGAGTTTGAGGGGCAGCGCGAGCGCAGGCGAGCGGAGAGAGAGCTGCGGCACCAGGACGCCATCCTTGAGACCGTAAGGTTTGCGGCGGAGCGCTTCCTCGGTGAAACTAGCGGCTGGGAGGAGAGCGTAAGGACGGTCCTAAAGCGTCTCGGAGAGGCTGCGCAGGCGAGCCGCGTCTATGTTTTCGAGAACTACGTCGGCGAGGATGGCGAACTGTGGGCCACCCAGCGCTACGAGTGGGTAGCTCCGGGGGTCTCAGCGCAGATCGACAACACCTTGCTCAAAGCCCTCCCCTACCGGGCCGCCGGCTTCGGCCGCTGGGAGGAGGTACTGGGTAAGGGAGAGCTGGTGCACGGCCACACGCGGGACCTTCCTGAGAGCGAACAGCCCGAGCTGCGGGCCGAGGACATATTGTCCATAGTGATAGTGCCGATCTTTGTCGAAGGGGAGTGGTGGGGATTCGTCGGCTTCGACGAGTGTTTCGTCGAGCGCGAGTGGTCAGCGGCCGAGATGGAGGCGCTCAAGGCCGCCGCCAGCACTTTGGGGGCGGCCGTCCGGCGCAGGCGGGCGGAGGAAGCCCTCCGAGAAAGCGAGCGTCTCTACCGAACGGTGATCGAGCAGGTCACCGAGAACATCTGCCTGGTCGACGTCGAAACCAGGTTCATCGTGGGGGCCAATCCCGCCTTTCAAGAGGCGCTCGGCTACACACAGGAAGAGCTCCAGAGCCTGACCCTCTATGACATCGTGGCCCATGACAAAGAGAGCGTAGACCGAAACGTCCAGCGCGCCTTGAAGGAGGGGCGCGGCTCCATAGGCCAGAGGAAGTACCAGCGCAAAGACGGTTCTCTTTTGGACGTCGAGGCCAGTGGAAGTCTGATACTGCGTAACGGCCGGGAAACCCTGTGCATCGTAGCTCACGACATAACCGAACGAGCGCGTGTACAGGAACTGCTGGAGGAGAGGGTGGCCACCCTCTCCCGCGTGGCCTCCAATGTAGCGCTGGACCTACCGATAATAGAGATGCTGGATGCCCTGGCGAAGAGCGTAGTGAACGCTAGCACGGCCGTCGCCTGCATAGTAGCCTTGAGCGATGAGAAAACCGGTGTGCTCCATCCGGTCGGCGCTCACGGTCTAGCCGAAGGGTCTAAGCCCGGCTTGGACGCCTCCTGGCGAGCCGGGGCTCCATCCCCTACCCTAGAAGCCTTCCGCAGCCGGCAACCGGTCCTTGTCCGCAACGTCCGGCGATTTCTTTTGGCTAATGCGGCATACAGCCCCATCCACCACCTCGTTCGCGAAGCCCTTTGGGACACCGCCTATGTTGTGCCGCTGATCTCTCGGGATAGAGCTTTAGGCGCGATCAACCTCTTGTACCTCCCAGATCGGGAGCCCGGTGAAGACGAGAAGGCCTTCCTCAAAGCCGTCGCCGACCAGAGCGCCATCGTAGTTGAGAACGCCCATCTCTTTGCCCAAGCTCGGGACAAGGCTACCCTCGAGGAACGCCAAAGGCTCGCCCGAGAGCTGCACGACTCCGTCTCCCAGGCGCTCTACGGCATAACCCTAGGAACCAAAACCGCCCGCGCCTTGCTGAAGCACAACCTCGAGCAGGTCGCCGACTCACTCGACGACTCACTCGAGTACGTCCTTTCCTTGGCTAAGGCAGGGCAGGCCGAGATGCGAGCGCTCATCTTCGAGCTGAGGCCCGAGTCTCTGGAAAAAGAAGGGCTGGTAGCGGCGCTAGAGAAACAGGCGGATGCGCTTAAGGCCCGCCACGAGATGGAGGTTGTGACCACCCTCTGCAGCGAGCCGAAGGCCTCACTTGAGGTGAAGGAGGCCGTTTACCGCGTCGCCCAGGAAGCCCTCCACAACATCGTCAAGCACGCTCGGGCGAGCAACGTGGAGATACGGATGGAATGCACCCCAGAACAGATAACCCTTGAGATAACAGACGATGGTGTCGGCTTCGAGGCGCGAGGCGACTTCCCGGGTCACTTGGGCTTGCGCTCGATGCGCGAGCGGGCATCAAGCCTGGGCGGTACGCTGGAGATGGATAGCGGCCCGGGGAAGGGCACACGTATCCGCGCTCGGGTACCTGTCCGGCAAGTAGACGTCCCGCACGCCTAACCCGTAGGGGCTTCGCTCGTTTAGACGTCCAGGGACCCGGAGGCTGGTCCTTCTTTCACGCTCGTCTTCTCGGTACCTGCCTTCGGCTTCTTGCCCTCGATAAGGAGAGCGGCACTGATCGCGCTTGCCAGCGCCATCGCCGCAGCTACGAGCATGACCGCTCTGTAGGCTGACACGAAGGCTTCGTCGACGGCCTGCCCCACGGCTGCGTCCAGCGCGGCGTCGAGACCCTCTGGGGCTTCCGCAGCTCCCAGCTTCACCTTCTCTGCCTCCAGCTGCTGCCGGGCCTCAGGAGACAGCTCCAGGGTCTCCAATCGGTCGTCCAGGTTGGCGCCAAAAGCGGCGAACATTAGCACGCCCAGGACTGCAACGGCCAAGAGCCCGGCCGTCTGAGAGAAGGTGTTGTTGATCGCGGAGGCCAGCCCCGTGTGCCTAGCATCTACCGAGTTCAGGGCTACTGTGGTTATCGCCGGCACGAGGATGGAGAGCCCAACACCCAACACTACAGCGGCCGGGAAGAAGGTCGTCCAGTAAGAGCCACTTTGGACCCCTGGCACAGCGAACAGCAAGAAGCCAACCGCGGCGATCGCCGGCCCGAGCACCAGCGGTAACCTTGGGCCGTAGCGGTCCGTGAGGCCCCCGGTGTAGCGTGAGAGCAAGGACATAAGCAAGATAGCGGGCACTATGGCAGCACCGGCGGCCGTGGCCGAGTAACCCTGTACCCAGATGAGGTCAAAGGGCAAGAAGAACATGGTTCCGACCAAGGCAAAATACAAGAGCAACGTGAAGGCGTTGGCCCCGGCGAAGTTCCTCGAGCAGAAGAGATTGAGGGGCATCATCGGCTCCCGAGTGCGACCCTCTACGACCAAAAAAGCCCCCAACGCAACGACACCTATAACCTATAACCAGAGATCCGAGAACCAGCGGGTTCCCCAAGCCTACCCTCGAGGACTCCAGGAGCCCAAAGACGACGCTGCCCAAGCCCGCCGCGGCGAGCGCTGCGCCCAGCAGATCCAGCCTCCTGGCCTCCGGATCCCGACTCTCTGGCACGTGCGAGCGAGTGATCGCCAGAACCGCAACCGCAAGGGGTATGTTGATAAAGAAGATCCCCCGCCAGGAGACGTTCTCGGCCAGGTAACCGCCGAGGACCGGGCCCAGTATCAGCGTTACGCCGGTGAGGCTGGTCCAGGTGCCTATCGCCTTGCCACGCCGCTCTTCCTCGAAAGAGGCGCCGATGATGGCCAAAGAGTTCGGCACAAGGAGGGCTGCGCCTACCCCCTGGAGTACCCTGGCCGCGATCAGTTGCTCGGGGCTTGGTGCAAGGCCGCACCACGCGGAGGCCAAGGCAAACAGGCCAACGCCGATAGAGAACGCGCGGCGGCGTCCCAGGTGATCTCCTAGAGAGCCGCCTATCAGGATCAGTGCCGCCAAAAGGAGTGTGTAGGCCGCAACCACCCATTGGGCGTCGACCGCGGTTGCTCCTAAGGCATTTTGTATGGCGGGCAACGCCACGGGAAGGGCCGTTTCGTCGATAAAGGCCATGCTTGAGCCTAAGATGGTCGCCGCAAGGACCCAGGGTGCGGCGTTCGGGGCGCAGGGGGATTTCGCCTTTTGTGAGAGGATTATCCCCTCGTCACACGGCTGCTTCACTACGCCTGCCATCGGTCTAATATCCTTTCCTCACGTCGCGGAGGCGGATTGCTGGGCGTTACCCGGTACCGCCTCGTCGGCGGTAGTGTCATCCTCGGCAGGTTTGTCGGGTATCGAATCCAAGTTGTCGAAATCCAGCCCGGCCTTGATGAAGTATTCGTGGACCAACTGGATGGCGATGGAGCCCTCACCCACCGCGGAGGCTACCCTTTTCACCGACCGATGTCTGACGTCGCCGGCGGCGAACACGCCGGGCATGCTCGTCTCTAGGAGCAAAGGCTGGCGCTCGAGGGGCCACCGCTGGGGAGGACGGTCACCTCCCGGGGTGTCCTCGAGGATGAGGTTCCAAATATCCTTCCTCGTGTCTCTTAGAAGGTCCTGACCAGTAACGATGAAACCGCGTTTGTCGCGCTCGATCTCTTCGGGTAGCCACTCGGTGCGGGGCTCGGCGCCTATGAGGACGAACAAGGCAGCCGCCGATACGGTCTCGGTAAGCCCGGTGGCAGTGTTTTTGAGGACAAGGTGCTCGAGCCGTCCCTTCCCGCCGCCGTCCACAACCCTAGCGTTGACACGAACGTCGATGTTGTTCGCTGCCTCTATCTCCTTTATCAGGTACTCGGACATGCTTGCGGTAAGGTTTGAGCCTCGCGCAAGAAGGGTCACCCGGGAGGCGTATTTCGAGAGGTGCATCGCCGCCTGCCCCGCCGAGTTGGCGCCTCCCACCACGTAGACCTCCTGCCCCTCTACCGCCCGGGCCTCGCTAACCGCCGCCCCGTAGAACACCCCCGCCCCTGTCAGGGCCTCGAGGCTGGGGACGCCAAGGCGGCGGTAGGAGGCCCCCGTGGCCAGGATCACCGCCCGAGCGCCGACTTCCGTCCCATCCGAGATGGTCACCATCAGCTCCTTCCCTCTGCGGCGTAGCGCCGTGGCTTGGCGCATGAAGCGGAAGGTGGTGCCGAACCATATCGCCTGTTCGGTGGCTCGCCTGGCCAGCTCCGCTCCCCCTACGCCCCAAGGGAAACCGAGGTAGTTGCGGA
>OBLS010000500.1_pt1 | contig 14184 bp, 14 predicted proteins | sample 1519901 | NCBI WGS metagenome assembly OBLS01 (sample SAMEA3113585, study PRJEB22503) | soil metagenome | reverse complement strand
GCCGCTACCTGAACGAGGGCTTCTCCGGCGGCGAGAAGAAGCGCGCCGAGATCCTTCAGTTGGCGATGCTCCAGCCCGACTTCGCGGTGCTCGACGAGACCGACTCGGGGCTCGACATCGACGCCCTGCGGATCGTCGCCGAAGGCGTGAATGCCATGCGCGGCGACGAGCGCGGCTTCCTCATCATCACCCACTACACCCGCATCCTCGAATACGTGAAGCCCGACTTCGTCCACATCCTGCTCAACGGCCGGATCGTCCGCGAGGGCGGCTCCGAGCTCGCCGGCGAGCTCGAGGAGAAGGGCTACGAGTTCGTGCGCGAGGAGGTGGCCGCGAGTGGCGCCTGAGTTCGTGGAGGACCGCCGCCGCGCCGCGCTGGAGGTCTATGAGTCGGAGGATGTGCCGACCTGGCGCCGTTCGGGCTTCTGGACCACGTCCCTGCGCGGGCTCGAGCTCGACGCTCTCGAGCCGCGGCGTTACGAGCCCGGCCTTCCGGAGCTCGACCTCGGCGACGACGAGCACTCCGCCCTGATCGTGCAGCGCGGCGCGAACGTCGTGCACACCGACGTGAATGACGACCAGATCGTCGTCATGCCGCTCGAGCAGGCGGCCGAGGAGCACCCCGAGCTCGTGCAGGAGCAGTTCGGGAAGCGTCTCCCCTATGACGAGGACAAGTTCGCCGCCGGCACGGCCGCGTTCTGGACGGGCGGGGTTTTCATCCACGTGCCGACGAACGCGCGCGTCGAGAAGCCGATCCAGATCGTCTGGCTGATCGATGAGCCCGGCATCGCACAGTGGGCCCACACTCTCGTCGTCGTGGGCGAGCACGCGGAGGTCCGGATCCGCGAGTTCTTCCTGGGCGGCGACTTCGAGGGCCAGGCGCTCCACGCCGGCGCCTTCGAGCTCTATGCCGACGCGGGCGCCCAGGTAGACCTGGCGCACTACCAGGACTGGGGCAGTGGCGAGGTGTTCGACCTCTCGACCCGCCGGGTCGAGGTCGGCCGCGACGCCCGAGTCAAGTGGGTGCCGATCCACCTCGGCGGCCACCTGACCAAGCAGACGCTCGACATCATCACCGCCGAGCCCGGCTCCGACATGCGCCACACCGGCATGTACTTCACCGAGCGGGACGAACACCTCGACCTGTTCACCACCGACAAGCACGAGGCGGGCCACACAACCGGCGACACCGTCTGGAAGGGTGCGCTCACCGGTGAGTCGAGGGCTTCCTACGAGGGGCTGATCCACATCGTGCCGAAGGCGCCCGAGGTGGACACCTACCTCCAGACCCACCAGATGCTGCTATCGCCGAAGGCGAAGGGCGACGCGATCCCCTCGCTGATCGTCGAGGTGGACAACGTGAAGGCGTCGCACGGCGGGACCGTCGGCGAGCTCGACCCCGAGCAGATCTTCTACATGATGACCCGCGGCATCCCGCGCGCGGAGGCGGTGCGGGTGCTGGTTGAGGGGTACTTCGAGGAAGTCGTGATGCGGCTCGACGACCCGGGCCTCGAGGACCTCGTGCGCCGGCGTATCAGCGAGAAGCTGGCCGACGCCGAGGACCAAGTGAAGGAGTTCATCGGCGAGCGCGCCGAGGCGAGCTGATGGGCGCGGTAGCTGACAAGCCACTAGTCGACGTCCGGGCCGACTTCCGCGTGCTCGCGCGCGAGTTTGCGGGCAAGCGGGTGGCGTACCTCGACTCGGCGGCCACGTCGCAGCGCCCCGAGCAGGTGATCGCCGCCATGGACCGCTTCCAGCGCGAGTCCTACGCGCCGATCCACCGCGGCGTGTACGAGCTGGCGCGCGAGTCCACCGGGGCGTTTGAGTCGGCCCGCACGCGCATCGCCGAGTTCGTCAGCTGGGAGCCGACCTGCTCGATCTTCACGCGTAACGCCACCGAGGCGATCAACCTCGTCGCCTACTCGTGGGGTCGCGATCACGTCGGCGAGGGCGACGAGCTGCTCATCACCGAGATGGAGCACCACTCGAACATCGTTCCCTGGCAGATCCTCTGCCAGGAGAGCGGCGCCAAGCTGCGCTACCTCACGCTCACCGAGAGCGCCGAGCTGTCGCTCGAAGAGCTCGACTCGATCCTCGCCGAGGGCCGCGTGAAGCTGGTGGCCGTGGCGCACGTGTCGAACGTGCTCGGCACCATCAACCCCGTCGGCGAAATCGCCCGGCGCGCTCGCGGGGCTGGCGCGCTCACGCTCGTCGACGGCTCGCAGGCCGTGCCGCAGATGCCCGTGGACCTCGGTGAGATCGACGCCGACTTCTACGCCTGGACCGGCCACAAGGCGCTCGGACCCACGATCGGGCTCCTGCACGGCCGCCGCGAGCTGCTGGAGAGCATGCGGCCCTTCCTCGGCGGCGGGCACATGATCTCGCGCGTGGAGCGCGAGCGCTCCACGTGGAACGAGCTGCCCTACAAGTTCGAGGCCGGCACCTCGGCGGCCACCGAGGCCGTGGGGCTCGGCGCCGCGGTGGAGTACCTGGACGCGATCGGCATGGACCGCATCCGCGCGCACGAGCGCGACCTCACCGCGTACGCCCTGGAACGGCTGCCCGAGGTCGAGGGGATACACCTCTACGGGCCGTCGGACCTGGACCACCGCGGCGGCGTGGTGGCCTTCGCGATCGACGGCATCCACCCGCACGACATCGCCGAGCTCTGCGACCGCGAGGCGGTGTGCGTGCGCGCCGGGCATCACTGCGCCCAGCCGCTCATGCGCTGTCTCGGCGTGGGCGCCACGGCACGCGCCTCCTTCCACGTCTACAACTCGCGTGACGAGGTGGACCGGCTCGTCGACGCCCTCGGGAGGGCACGCGAGGTCTTCGAGCTTTGACTCCTTACAGATCCGAAAACCGAGGAGTTCGCGGGCACCTGTAATGGACGCGCTGTACCGGGATTACATCCTCGAGCACTACAAGAACCCGCGGAACTTTGGCGAGCTCGAGCCGCACGACCTCCAGTGGCACGATCACAACCCGCTCTGCGGCGACGAGCTTGGTGTGCACATCGTGGTCGAGGACGGTCGCGTCAAGGACCTCCGCTTCCACGGCCAGGGCTGCGCGATCTCGCAGGCGGCGGCATCGATCTCCTCGGAGGAGCTGATCGGGATGCCGATCGAGGAGATCCAGGACCTCGGCGCCGACTGGGTGATCGACCAGCTCGGCATCGAGATCTCCCCCACGCGCCGCAAGTGCGCGCTGCTCTCGCTCAAGGTGATGCGCGGCGCCGCGACAGGTGACGCCAGCTGGCCTGAGTAGCCTCAGTAGGGATGGCCGTGCCGGTGGAAGCAAGCACACGCACCCAGATACGAGCCGAGAACTTCCCGGATCTCGGCGACGAGCTGATGTACCCCCGGCTGTCTGCGCCGAAGCTCGCGCGGCTGGCGGAAATGGGAGAGCGCCGCTCCTTCGCGGCCGGGGAAACGCTGTATGAGCAGGGGCAGCGCGATGCCCCCTGGCTCGTCGTGGAGCGCGGCAAGGTGCGGGTGCTCGACCGCAAGCCCGGCAAGGACGTCTGGATCGCTGAGGCGGACGCCGGGACGTTTCTGGGCGACATCGCCACCTTCACCGGCGAGCCGGCGATCGCCGAGTGCGTCGCGGACGAGCCGACCGAGGTGATCGCCTTCGAAAGGCAGTCGCTGCGGGCAATGCTCGCGTCCTGGCCCGATATGGCCGAACTCGTTCTCCGGGCGATGATGGCCCGCAGGGAGTGGCACGAGGCCCACGGCTACGGCGTGCTGCGGCTGATCGCGCCGCGTGGCTCGCGCCGCGCCTTCGAGGTGCGCGACCTGCTCGAGCGCAACCTCATCCCGGTCCGGTGGTACGACGTCGACACCGACGACGAGAGCGCGGCGATGCTCAACTGGCTCCAGATCCCGCGCGAGGAGACACCGGTCCTCGTGCGCAACACCGCGGTCCTGCGCAACCCGTCGGCCGCCCAGGTTGCGCGCGATCTTGGACTGCGCGCGCAGATCGACGGCGAGCGCTTCGACCTCGTCGTGCTCGGCGGCGGACCCGCCGGACTTGCCGCGGCCGTGTACGGTGGCTCCGAGGGACTGCGCACGCTCGTGACCGAGGCGTGGGCGCCCGGCGGCCAGGCCGGCACGAGCACGCGGATCGAAAACTACCTCGGGTTCCCCACCGGCATCTCGGGCACGGGCCTAACGCGCAAGGCGACATTGCAGGCGCGCCGCTTCGACGCCGTCCTGTCGAGCTTCCACCGCGCAGTCGAGCTCGCGCGCGGCCCCGAGCGTCTCGTGCGCGTCGACCTCGACGACGGGCAGCACGCGCTCGCCCGGACGGTCGTGGTGGCCACGGGGGCGCGCTGGCGGGCCCTCCGCGCGGACAACGTGGAGCGGTTCATCGGGGCAGGCGTGTATCACGCGGTCATGGCCACGGACGCCGAGCGTTGCCGTGGCGAGGACGTGATCGTGGTTGGAGGCGGCAACTCAGCCGGCCAGGCCGCCATTCACCTGTCGCGCGCGGCGCACAGCGTCCGGGTTGTCGTTCGGGCCGAGGGTCTCGCGGCCACGATGTCGCGCTACCTGGTCGAGCGCATCGAAGCACGGTCGAACATCGACATCATCACCGAGACCGAGGTGGGCGCCGTCCACGGCAACGGCCGGCTCGAGCATGCCGATCTGCGCAGCCGCGCGGATGGGAGTGTCGAGCGGGTCGCGGCGACGGCGGTGTTTGTGATGATCGGCGCCGACCCGTGCACCGAGGCGGTCCACATGATGCTCGACCTCGACGAGGCCGGTTACATCACGTGCGGCGAGGGCGCGGCGGCGTGCGAGGGGCCCAACCGCTGGCCGACGAGCGACCGCGCTCCGCAGCTGCTCGAGACCACGTGGCCCGGCGTGTTCGCCGCCGGCGACGTGCGGGCCGGCTCCACGAAGCGAGTGTCCAGCGCCGTGGCCGACGGCGCCCTGGCCGTCCGGTTCGCTCAGCAGATCCTCCAGGGCTGAGTTCGAATGGCGGCTAGCCGCCACCGATCTGGCGGCATGCCCCATGGAACGTCCGGAACAGCGGCTGGATGATTCGACACCCGCCCGCCAACTCTCGAATCGGAGGAACCAATGCGAACCCGTCTAGGACTTCTCGCCGTGACCGGCGCCCTCGTGTTGCCGCTTACGGCGATCGCACCCTCGGCATCAGCAGATGGGCAGTGTCGCCCCGGCTACGCGGTCTACGACAGCGGGGTCCCGGGCGGCTTCAAGCAGGACCGCAACCTGAACGGACTAGTCTGCGACAAGACCAGGCAGACGTCCGACGGTTACCGGCATTCGTACACCGACGATCACTAGCGAGTCACCCCGCAGAAGGGTCGATCTCCTGCATTAGTGCGTCCACGGTGTACTGGTCGGCCTCGTAGATCGAAATCTCCACGATCGCGTCGTCCCGGACGCGGTACACGTTGGCGCGTCGAATCTCGACCGGCTCGCAGCATGTCCATCAGCTCAAGCTCGATCTCGCCGCCCCGGTAGTGGTCGCGAATCGTCCGGATGTACTCCGCAGCGGCGTCTTCTCCTGGCTGATCGCCGGCGAAAGTGGAGCGTCCCGGTATGTGGAGAACGATGTCCTCGGCCAAGTATGCGAGCGCCGTGTCCCAGTCGCCCTCCTTCGCGGCGGCGAGGTACTCGGTCATCAGCTCACGAGGCGTCATGGCCGATGAGTTTCGCGCAAGATCGAGGACGGCGAGGCCGGCGAGGTGGACCTCGAGGGGATGCGCGCCGTGCTGGCCAATCGGTACGACGATGACGAGCCCGGTTCGCCGTGGAGCTTCGTTCTCTACGTCGACGAGCGTGCGGATGAGCGTCAACGAGAGGCTCTCGAGGGCATCTTCCTCGGGCGCCTCGGGGGCACGCCCGAGCTGCAGTTCCCGTGGGTCTGGAAGCCGAGCAGCCTGCTCGGGGTGCGCCACGTGGCGATCGACGTTGACCACACACCCGGTCGCGGCTGGTTCCGCGCCGGCGGCCAGGTGACCGTGCGGGTCCGCGAGCCATTCGATCATCAGGAGACCGTGACGTGCGTGATCCCGGGCCACCACAGGTCCGGCAGGGAAGTCGTCGCCGAACTGCTCAGCGTTGAGGACGGTCCACTCGAATTCGACCTGAGCGGCAGCTGCGGGTACGAGGCGACCTTCGAGTACTCGTCCGAGACCGCCTAGCCCTAGGCGCCGGGAATCGTCAAGCCCGGCACTCGTTCCGGGCCGAGCGCGACGCCCAGTGCCAGCACGATCAGCAGCAATGCCACGCCACGGTTGGCGACGGTCTGCCAGGGCAGCAGCTTCTCGAGCGCGACGAGGACGGCGATCACGACCATCCAGGTGATGCTCATCACGCCGACCGCAAAGAGCGTGACCATGAGGCCCCAGCAACAGGCGACGCACCAGGCGCCGTGCTCGATGCCCATTCGCGTGGCGCCGAGGCGCCCATCGCGCCAGGACCCCACCACGAACGCGAGCGGATTCCGGCACTTGGCAAGGCAGACCTCCTTGAGCGGGCTCAGCTCATAGATCGCCGCGATGGCGATCGCGCCGGCCGCAACGTACGGGCCGTCGCGACCCCAGGAGAGAGCCTCGACATCGAGCGAGCTGGCGAACTCGAACAGCGCGTACGCGACGACGCCGAACGCGGTCCACACGAGCAGAGACCCGCAGACGAAGGCTCCTGAGGAGCCGCGCGTCCGGTCGCGGCCGAGAGCCTGCCTGCGGCGCTGGACCAGCGAGTGCGCAACCACCATCGGCGCAGCCGACGGGAGCATCATCGCCGCCATCATCACCACCCAGACGGAGACGTAGAAGGCGAGCGAACGGGGATCGGTCCCGGGGCCCATGTCCATGCCGGCCATCCGCTCGTCGGTGAGCAGCCAGCCGAGCGCCGCCACCGCAATCAGCGCAGCTACCAGCGCCACCTGCGCGAACTGGATCCGCTCGGCTCGTGGCCAACCCGTCTCTTCCATCAGCGCGACTATTGCACCAGGGCCGTCGCGGCGTCCCGCACGGCGACGAGGAGCGCCTGCGTGGACGGGCGAGTGGCGTCCGAGGCGCGCGTGACGGCGAAGATCGCTCGCTCGACGGGCCCCTCGGCGATGGTGCGCAGCGCGATGCCCGCGTGGCGACCCGGCAGGACGAGGTCCGGCAGAAGCGTCACGGCGAGCCCGCGAGCCACGAGCGCGAGGCTCACGGTGGCGTCGTTGGTCCGGTGGCGGATGTCGGGCTCGAAGCCGCCGTGCCGGCGACACGTGCGCTGGGTCATCTCCTCCCAGGCCATCCCCACGTGACCGCTCGCCCAGGCCTCGCCGGCGAGCTCGCCCAGTGGCACTGCGTCCTTGTGGCTGCGTGCGACGGGGTGCCGGGCTGGCAGGAGGAGGTGGACAGGGTCTCGGAGCAGCTCGTGGCGCTCCAGGCCTGTGGGCAGCCGCCACGGCTGGTGCTGCCACTCGTCGCCCAGCACGAGGTCCACTTCGCCCAGCGCCAGCGCGGGCAGCGCCTGCTCCGGCTCGGCCTCGACCAGCTCGCAGCGCAGCCGCGGCGCATCGCGCGCCAGCGCCTCCATCGCCGGGACGGCCAGGCGCATGGACACCGACTGGAACCCGGCGATGCGGCCGCGGCCGGTGACCGTGCCCGCGGCGGCGGCCAGGTCCGCCTCGGCGAGCGCCGCGCGCTCGAGCAGCGCATCGGCGTGCTCTACGAGCACCAAGGCGGGGTCCGTCAGCCGCACGCCTCGTCCGGCGCGCTCGAGCAGGCGCACGCCGACCTCGCGCTCGAGCATCGCAAGCTGCTGCGAGACCGCCGAAGGCGTGAACTGCAGCGCGTCGGCAACCGCGGCAATCGTCCCGCGCTCGTACAGCTCGCGTAGCAGCCGCAGACGGCGAAGTTCAAGCATCATGAAGTAACGCTACTGGGTTTCGTCCAGGAATCAGAATCGTTGCTGGTGTTTTCCTGCGGCAGGATGCGCCCCGTGAACTCCTCCGGAACACTTCTCTGCCTCGCCTCGGCCGCCGCCTTCGGCGCGATGGCCGTGCTCGGCAAGCTGGCCTACGACGACGGCGCGACTGTCGGAACGCTGCTAGCCATCCGCTTTCTCCTGGCGGCCGCGCTGTTCTGGGCGCTCGTTTTCGCCGGCGATGCCGGGCGCGAGCTCCGGGCACTGGGCTCCCGCGACCTGGCGGTCGGCCTCGCCCTCGGGGCATGCGGCTACGCGATCCAGGCCGGCTGCTACTTCGCGGCGCTCGAGCGCATCGACGCGTCGCTGCTTTCGCTACTGCTCTACACGTTCCCGGCGATGGTGGCGATCGCGGCATTCGCCCTGGGCCGCGAGCGGATCGACCGCCGGCGCCTCGCGGCGCTGGTGCTGGCATCCGGCGGGCTCGTGCTGGTGGTTGCCGGCGCGGGCGCGGGCGCCCTCGATCCGCTCGGCGCCGCGCTCGGCCTCGGCGCCGCGGTGGTCTACAGCACCTACATCCTCGTCAGCGAGGGGATCGTCGGGCGGATGACGCCGCGCGTGCTCGCGGCACTCGTGTGCACGGGCGCGGCGGCGTCGCTTACCGTTGGCTCAGTCCTGCTCGGGGAGCTGCGTCCGGGCGAGCTGACTGCAGCCGGCTGGGGCTGGCTCGCCTGCCTCGCGGTGGTATCCACCGTGGCCGCGGTCAGCCTGTTCTTCGCTGGCCTGCAGCGGGTGGGCCCTACGACCGCCTCGATCGTCTCCACCGCCGAGCCCGTGGTCACCGTGCTGCTCGCCTTCCTCGTCTTCGGCGAGCTGCTGGGTCCGGTGCAGCTGCTCGGCGGCGCCCTGGTGCTCGGAGCCGTGCTGGTCCTCGCGAGCTACCGTCCTCGGCAGGCGATCGGGAGGGCGGCGGCATGAGCGGACCACTGGCCGGGAAGGTCGCGCTGGTCAGCGGCGCCACACGCGGCGGCGGCCGCGGCATCGCGGTCGCACTTGGGGAGGCCGGCGCGACGGTGTACACCACCGGACGCAGCACGCGCGAGCGACGCTCCGAGGTCGACCGGCCGGAGTCGATCGAGGAGACGGCCGAGCTGGTCACCGCTGCCGGCGGCGAGGGAATCGCCGTCGCGGTCGACCACCTCGACTCCGGGCAGGTCGCCGGCCTGATCGAGCGCATCGACTCCGAGCACGGTCGCCTCGACGTGCTCGTGAACGACATCTGGGGCGCCGAGCACCTCTTCGAGTGGAACAAGCCGGTCTGGGAGCACGACCTGGACCGCGGTCTGCGACTGCTGCGCCTGGCCATAGACACTCACCTGATCACGAGCCACCACGCGCTGCCGCTGCTGGTGCGAGATCCCGGCGGACTGGTCGTCGAGGTGACCGACGGCACGGCCGCCTATAACGCTGACCACTACCGGGTCTCGCTGTTCTACGACCTCGCGAAGACATCGGTGATCCGGCTCGCCTGGGCGCAGGCGCAGGAGCTCCGGGACCACGGTGGCACGGCCGTCGCGCTCACCCCCGGCTGGATGCGTTCCGAGGCCATGCTCGAAAACCACGGCGTCAGCGAGTCGAACTGGCGCGACGCAACCGAGCGCACTCCGCACTTCTGCATCTCAGAGACCCCCATGTATGTCGGCCGCGCGGTGACCGCGCTCGCCGGCGACCCGGAGGTGTCGCGCTGGAACGGCCAGTCGCTGTCAAGCGGCGGGCTCGCACAGGAATACGGCTTCACCGACCTCGACGGAACGCAGCCCGACTGTTGGCGGTACATGGTCGAGGTGGTTGAGCGCGACGGCGTGCCGGCCGGCGACGCCGGCTACCGCTGACCGCGCGGCCGCGCCCCGGCCTCAGCGCGGTCGGCGCCACTGGCGGGGTTGTCGCGGGCCCACTGGATGATCTTGTCCGAGCCGCTGATCACCTCGTCGTCGTCGCTCACGAGGACGGGCACCAGTCCCTGGCCGCTAACGCTGCGGACCTTGGCGCGCTTCGGGTTCATGAAGTCGGGGAGCACGCCCCAGCCGTAGACCTTCTCGACATCGGGGCTCCAGCCGGCCTCCTTCAGCGCCTCGTGAGCGTTTGCGCACGGATGACCGCCCGGGCGGGGCGTCTGGAAGGTTCCCCAGCAGACGTAGAGCTTCATAGCCGGACCCTATCCCCGCCCGCCGCCGGACGCCGGCCGGAACGCTCCGCCGTGGTTGCCGCGCGCTAGTCGACCAGTGCGGGCACCGCGGAGGGCGCCGGCCGCACGAACACGCTGTCGCCCACCTCGTACAGCTCCAGCGAGGGCAGCTGCACCAGCAGAACCTTGCCGCCCTCGTGGCGCAGCCGGTAAAGCACGTCATGGCCGCGGAACTCGCGCGCGACCACCTCGGCGTTGCCGTTGGCGTCCGCGCGCAGCTCGAGCTGTTCCGGACGGACCGCCACCTGCACGGATCCGTTCGTCGGGACGCGCAGGTCGAACACGCCGAGCTCCGTCTCCACGCCCGTGCCGCGCGCCACGCCGGAGAGCACGTTCACCTCACCCACGAACTGCGCGGCCCAGCGCGTGGCGGGCTCGCCGTAGACCTCCACGGGTGGCCCCACCTGCACGATCTCGCCGTCGCGCATAACCGCAAGGCGGTCGGCGAGCGAGAGCGCCTCCTCCTGGTCGTGGGTCACAAGCAGGGCGGTGGCCTCCGCGTCGCGCAGGATCAACTCGACCTCGCGCCGCAGGCCGGCACGCAGGGTCGCGTCGAGGCTCGAGAACGGCTCGTCGAGCAGCACGAGCTCCGGCTCGGGGGCGAGCGCGCGGGCCAATGCCACACGCTGCCGCTCGCCACCCGAGAGCGCGTGGACGCCGGTACGCGCCCGGTGCTGAAGGCCGACGAGCTCGAGCGTGCGCCGGGTGAGGGCGTCGCGCTCCTCGCGCGGCCGATTCGAGAGCCCGAACGCCACGTTGCCCTCCACGCTCAGGTGCGGGAACAGCGCGTAGTCCTGGAAGACCATGCCCACCCGCCGCTTCTCGGGCGGCACGAGTCGCCCGGGGCCCGCCACCACGTCGTCGGAGACCACCACGCAGCCGGCGTCCGGCTGCTCGAAGCCGGCGATCACCCGCAGCAGGGTGGTCTTGCCACATCCCGACGGTCCGAGCACCGCCATCAGCTCGCCGCGCTCGATCTCCAGGTTGAGCTCGCGCACGGCCTCGATCGCGCCGAACGACTTCGACAGGCCGCGCACGCGCACGTGGCTCATGCCGGCACCGCCTCGGGCTCCTCGACCCACGCACCGACGGCGGGCGACGCCTCGACCTCAGCGCCGCCGCGTCCGGACAGCCTGATCATCAGGGCCACCGGCAGCAGGCCCACGAGCACGATCAGGAGCGCCGGCAGGGCGGCCGTCTCGAAGAGCGACTCGGTCGTGGCCTGCCAGACGGCGATGGCGAGCGTGTCGCCGCCCAGCGGGCGCAGCAGCAGCGTGGCGGGGAGCTCCTTCATCACCTCCACGAACACGAGCAGCGCCGCGGTCACGAGCCCCGTGCGGAGCAGCGGCACGTGCACGCGCGCGAGCACGTCAAGCCGGTCGGCCCCAAGCCCGCGGGCGGCGTCGTCGAGCTGGCGCGGTATGCGCATCAGGCTCGCCTCGATAGCGCCCCAGGCGAGGGCGAGGAAGCGAACGACGTACGCGTAGAAGAGTCCGATCACTGTGCCGGTGAGCAGTAGTCCCGTGCCGGCCACCCCATCGATGCGCCGCTCGAGCCAGCCGAGCGGCACTATCACCGCCACGGCGACGACGGAGCCCGGCAGCCCGTACCCGATCGTAGCGGTGCGCGCCGCGACCGCGGCGGCGCGGGAACGGCTCGCCCGCACGCCGTACGCGAGCAGCAGCGCCACCACCGGCACCAGGATCGCGCTCATCCCGGCGAGCAGCACGCTGTTGCGCGCCGCGGTGCCGAACTCCGGCGCCAGCAGACCCTCCCTGATCGACTGCAGCGACCAGACACCCAGTTGCGCGAGCGGCGCGAGGACCACCAACGCGACCAGGGCGAGCGGCAGGATCGCGGCGGCAAGGGCGGGCACGCCGTGCAGGCGGACGGGCGGCACGAGGTCGCCGCGGGCCGCGACCTGTGCGTGGCGAGCCCGTCCGCGCGCGAGGCGCTCGAGCACGAGCAGGGTGAGCGTGATCGACACCAGCAGCATGGCGAACTGCATGGCGGCCTCGCGGTCGAAGGCGTTGAACCAGACGCGGTAGATCGCGTCGGTGAAGGTCCTCACTCCGAGCAGGTTCACTGTGCCGAAGTCGGCCAGCGCCTCCATCAGCGCGAGCGCCACGCCGCCGAGGATGGCCGGCCGCGCGAGCGGCAAACCCACGCGGAGGATCGCCCGCGCGCGCGAGAGCCCCAGCCCGCGCGCCGCCTCGAGAAGCGTGCGCGACTGGTTGAGGAAGGCGGCTCGCGCAAGCAGGTAGACGTACGGGTACAGCACCAGGGTGAACACGCAGACGGCCCCGAGCGTGGAGCGGATGCCTGGCAGGTCGAGGCCGAGGGCGAAGAGCGTGAACACGTAGCCCGGCATGGCGAGCGGCAGCACGAGCGCCCACTCGATCCAGCGCCGGCCGGGGAACTCGAAGAAGGAGACGAGCGCGGCGAGCGCGGTGCCGAGCAGGAAGGTCCCGGCGCCCACGCCCACCAGGAGAATGGCGGTGGCCTCGAGGGCCTCCGGCAGGAAGCCCGAGAAGCGCGACAGCCCGCCCGGAGCGACTATGAAAGACAGCGGCAGGCCGATCAGCGGGCCCGCCACGAGCAGCGCGCAGAGGACCGTGCCGACGGCGAAGCCATCGAGAGACCGCGGCCTCAGCCCCACCCCACCTCGTCCATCAGGTTGAGCGCCTCCTTGAGGTGCGCGCCGGCGCCGTCCACGTCGATCGGGTCCTGCTTGAAGTCGCCGAACTGGGCGATCTCCTTGGACGGCTTCGCGCCCTCCACCACCGGGAACTCGTGGTTGTTCTGGGCAAATACCTCCTGCTGGCCCGGCTCGAGCAGGAACTCGATCAGCTCGCGAGCGGTCTCCGGCTGATCACTGCCGCGCACGACCCCAAGGCCGGACAGGTTCACGTGCGTGCCCCTCCCCTGCTGGTCCGCCCACTCGAGCGTGACCGGGAAGTCCGGGTCCTCCTCCAGCTCGCGGCCCAGGTAGTAGGAGTTGGCCAGGCCCACGTCGCAGTCGCCGTCGGCGATCGCGTCCAGCACGTCGGTGTCCGAGCCGAGGATGTCGGGGTCGTTGGCCATCCAGCGCCGCAGCATCCGCTCGGTGGCCGAACGGCCGTCCTTGGCGAGCCGGTCGGCCACGAGCGAGACGTTGTACTCGCTGGTCCCGGAGCGCAGGCAAAGGCGGCCCTTCCAGCGCGGATCGCCGAGGCCCTCGTAGGTGCTCACCTCTCCACCCTTCACCCGCTCGGTCGAGCGCATGATCGTCCGCGCTCGCAGCGTGAGGCCGTACCAGGTGCCGTCCGGGTCGCTCACGGCCGGTGCCGCGTCACCGATCTGGACCGGCTCGAGCAACCCGGCCTGCTTGGCGCGCCAGAGGTTCGCGGCATCGACCGTGATGAGCACGTCCGCGGGGGTGTTGTCGCCCTCCGTCTTGAGTCGCTCGTAGAGCTCGGACGCGTCGCCGCCGCGCAGTCGCAGATCCGTCCCCGTGTCCTTCGCGAAGCGCTCGAACGGCTCTTCCTCGCCGTAATGGGAGCGCGCCGAGTAGATCACCAGCTCGTCAGAGGAGGAGCCGGAGGTGGCCACGATCACCCCGGCGAAGGCCAGCACCACGAGCGTGGTGGCCGTCTCGGTGCCGGTGCCGTCCTCGAACTGGACGTCGCCCTCGCGGTCCTCGCCACAGGCTGCGATGCCAGCAGCAGCGCCGGTTCCGAGCACGGCGGCGATGGCCAGCGTGGCCGTCTTTCTCAACATTGGGCGTTAGGGTAGCCTAACTCCGACCTCGGGGGTCTGGAAAGCCGCTCGGCGCGCTATCCTGAAGACGTATGGCAGCCACTGACAAGACCCGTCTGCAGAAGCCCAGCCCGATCAAGGAGAACGAGCAGGGACAGCTCGTCGCCAAGAAGGGGATCTCCCGCGATGTGATCGCGGAGCTTTCCAAGATCAAGGGCGAGCCGGACTGGATGCGCGATAAGCGGATCAAGTCCTACGAGATCTTCGAGCGCAAGCCGATCCCGACCTGGGGCGTCGACCTCT
>OBLS010000499.1_pt1 | contig 14192 bp, 12 predicted proteins | sample 1519901 | NCBI WGS metagenome assembly OBLS01 (sample SAMEA3113585, study PRJEB22503) | soil metagenome | reverse complement strand
CCGCCCCCGAGGTCACCGACCGCAGGTAGGCCGTGTAGCTCTCGCTGTAGGCGCCCAGGACGGCCCGGAACTGGGCGGCGCCCCGCCCCATCTCGCTGGCCTCGGCGCCGCGCTTGCCGGACACCATGAACAGCGCCCCGAAGCTGGTCACGATGAAGAACCATTCGGAGATCGGCACGTCGGTCGCCGCCGCGCCGGCCACCGCCCGCAGCACGAACCCGGCGGCCACGGCCACGAGGTCGACGACGGCGACGTGCTTGAGCACGGCCGAGTAGGCCGTTGTGAGCGCCACGTAGCCGGCGATGGTGGCGGCCAGGTCGGCGTTCGCCACGAACGCCAGCGCTACCGCCGCCGCGATCAACAGGGCGCCCCCGGCATAGGCGATGCCGACCGGCACCACGCCCGAGGCCACCGGGCGTGTGCGCTTGTCCGGATGGAGCCGGTCGGCGTCGGCGTCGCGGGCGTCGTTGATGTAGTAGGTGCCGGCGGCCGCGAGGCAGAAGGACGTGAACGCGACCAGCGAATCGATCGCGGGACCGCGGTTGTCGAGCACGCCGGCCGCCGCCGGCGCCGCGAAGACCAACACGTTCTTGGCCCACTGCTTGGGGCGGGCGAGGCGGATCAGCCCCGAGGCGAGCGATGACGGCGCCGCACCGTCGGCTGGCGCGCCGGCCCGCGCCGCCGCGTCGGTGGCGGCGCTGGCGCCCGACGGAGACGTAGTGGTCATGACATCTTGGCCGACAGCTTGCGCCACAGGGGGCGGGGCAGGTGTCGGAGGGCGGTCATCACGTAGCGGAACGTGCCGGGCACCCACACCGTCTCCTTGCCCGAGGCGATCGCACCGGCAACGGCGTCCGCGACGGCGGCCGGCGTCGTGGCCAGCGGTGCCGGGTCCTTCCCGGCGGTCATCGACGAGTGGACGAAGCCGGGGCGCACGACGACGACCCGCACACCGGTGCCCACCAGCGAATCGGCGAGCCCCTGGGCGAAGGCGTCGAGCCCGGCTTTCGACGAGCCGTACACGAAGTTGGATCGGCGGGCGCGCTCGCCCGCCACCGAGCTGAGCACCACGATGGTGCCGTGGCCCTGCTCCTCGAGCCGCCGGGCGACGTGGAGCAGCGTCGACACCGGCCCTGCGTAGTTGGCGATCGCCAGCTCGGCGGCCGCGCCGGGGTCGTCGGCGAGCTGGTCCTGGTCGCCGAGCACGCCGGCGGCCAACACCACGCAGTCGACATCGACGGCCGTGCCGCTGCCGGCACCAGTACCGGGGGGCAGCGCCTCCCAGGCCGCCTTGACGGCGTCGGCGTGGCCGCCGATGTCGGTGGCGTCCCATGCCGTGACGGCGACCTCGGCTCCGGCCGCCCGCAGGCGCTCGGCCACCGGCTCCATGGCCTCGGGCCGGCGTCCGGCCAGCACGATGCCGCGGCACCCCCCGGGCACGAGCCGCTCGGCGATCGCCGCACCGATGTCGGACGAGCCGCCCAACACGACCAGCGATTGGACGCCTCCGAGGGCATTTTGCACGGCAGACCTCTTGGATCGAACGCTCGTCCGGCGGGTTCTCCCGGCCCCGCTGCCCGCCGGGTGGGACTGGGTTCACGTCCTCGGGCGACGTCTGCCGCCGGAGTAGCTCGAGACGAGGGACAAGGCTAGCCGCCGACCCCGCGCGCGTGGTTGGCCACCGGAGGGCGCCCGGGCGCTACCGTGTTCGCTCCGTACGGGTGGCTCGGAGGAGCAAAGGTCCGGCTGGGCCGAGTCGCCGCAACAGTCGCCGGATGGAGGATCGACTTCATGGCGCAGATCGCCGTCATCGGGGCGGGTTACGTCGGTTTGACGACGGCTGCCTGCTTCTCCCACCTGGGGCACGACGTCGTCTGTGCCGACATCGACGAACAGCGAGTCGCCCAGCTCACGAGGGGCGAGGTGCCCATCGTCGAGGCCGGGCTCGACGCCATGGTGCGGGAGGGCCTCGAGGGCGGTCGACTGAGCTTCGTCGTCGGCGCGGCCAGCGCCGCCGCGTCGGCGGAGTTCGCCTACCTGTGCGTGCCCACGCCGCAGGGCGACGACGGGTCGGCCGACCTGTCGTACATCGAGTCGGCGGCCCGCGAGATCGGCCCGGTGCTGCCTTCGGAAGCCGTGGTGGTCAACAAGTCGACGGTGCCGGTGGGGTCGACCCGGGTGGTCGAGCGGGTGCTCGGTCGCGACGACGTGGTGGTGGTTTCCAACCCCGAGTTCCTGCGCGAGGGCTCGGCGGTGCACGACTTCCTCAACCCCGACCGCATCGTCATCGGCAGCGACGACCAGTCGGCCGCCGTGCGGGTGGCGGCGCTGTACATCGGGGTGACCGCGCCGATCATCGTCACCGACCCGGCGTCGGCTGAGACGATCAAGTACGCCTCCAACGCCTTCCTCGCCACCAAGGTCAGCTTCGTCAACGCCATCGCCGCCGTGTGCGAGGCCGTGGGCGCCGATGTCAAGGACGTCGTGCTCGGCATGGGCTACGACAAGCGCATCGGCCACGAGTTCCTCAAGCCCGGCCCCGGTTTCGGTGGTTCGTGCTTCCCGAAGGACTCCCGCGCGCTGGTCCACATCGCCGACTCGGCCGGGTACTCGTTCGACCTGCTCCAGGGCGTCATCACCGTCAACGAGGACCAGTTCCAGCGCGTGGCCGCCAAGGTGCGTGAGATGGCCGGGGGGTCGCTCGTCGGCGTGAAGGTCGCCGTCTGGGGCCTCACGTTCAAGGCGCGCACCGACGACGTCCGCGACTCACCGGCGTTGCGCATCGTGTCGCTGCTCACCGAGCAGGGCGCCACGGTGCAGGCCTACGACCCCGCCGTCAAGGCGCCGGTCGACGCGGTGGTGCCGGCCACCGACCCGTACTCGGTGTGCGAGGGGGCCGACGTGCTGGTGGTGCTCACCGAGTGGGACGACTTCCGCTGGCTCGACTTCGACAAGGTCGCCGACCTCATGGAGCGGCCGCGGGTCGTCGACGCCCGCAACCTCCTCGACAAACCGGCGCTCGAACGCCGAGGCTTCACCTACGTCGGCATCGGCCGCTGAGCCCGGCCCGGGGAGGCGGCGCATGGCACGGATCGTCGTCACCGGGGGAGCGGGGTTCCTCGGCTCGCACCTGTGCGAGGCACTGCTCCACCGCGGCGACCAGGTGATCGCCATCGACAACCTGCTCACCGGGTCGGTCGACAACATCGAGCACCTGTTCGCGCAGCCGGGCTTCACGTTCGTCGACCACGACGTGAGCCAGTACGTGTGGGTGCCCGGCGACGTCGACGCCGTGATGCACTTCGCCAGCCCCGCGTCGCCGGCCGACTTCGAGCGCATCCCCATCCAGATCCTCAAGGTGGGCAGCCTGGGGACGCACAACTGCCTGGGACTGGCCAAGGCGAAGGAGGCCCGGTTCTTCCTTGCCTCCACCAGCGAGGTCTACGGCGACCCGCAGGTGCACCCCCAACCGGAGTCGTACTGGGGCCACGTCAACCCCATCGGCCCGCGGGGCGTGTACGACGAGGCCAAGCGGTTCGCCGAGGCCATGACGATGGCGTACCACCGTTCCCACCGCCTCGACGTGAGGATCGTTCGCATCTTCAACACGTTCGGCCCTCGCCTCCGGGTCGACGACGGCCGAGCGGTCAGCAACTTCCTGCACCAGGCGCTGCTCGGCAAGCCGATCACGATCTTCGGCGACGGCTCGCAGACCCGGTCGTTCTGCTATGTCGACGACGAGGTCCGCGGGTTCCTCGCGCTGCTCGACGGCGACGTCACCGGTCCGGTCAACATCGGCAACCCGGATGAGTTCACCGTGCGGGAGCTGGCGGACCTGGTGCTCGACGTGACCGGGTCGTCGTCGGAGATCGTGTACGAGCCGCTGCCGGTCGACGACCCGACCCAGCGTCGGCCCGACATCACGCTGGCGCGGCAGCACCTCGGGTGGGAGCCCACGGTCCCGCTGCGCGAAGGCCTCGCGCACACGGCCGCCTGGTTCCGGCGAAGCCTCGGGCTCGAGGCACCGCCCGGGGAGTGAAGCCGCGTGCCCGCGGCGGTGACCTACGACCAGGTCCTGGCCTGGCGGCTGCGGCAACAGAGCCTCGTTCCTCGCACCGACGCCTCGGCGCCTCCCCACCGAGGCGCTCGAGGCCAAGGCCGAGCACGTCGCCGTCTGCACGGGACGGGCCCGGTCGCTCGCGGTCCGCACGATCTGACGCCGGAGACCCGCCCTAGTGGTCGCGGGACTCGGCCTCGGTGCGGTGGGCCAGGTACCAGTCGACCGTCGAGCGGAGACCCTCGGCGAAGTCGGTCCGGGCCTCGAACCCGAACGACGCCGCGGCGCGTGCCGGATCGACCCGGCGGCGGGGCTGACCGTCGGGCTTGGAGGTGTCCCAGCGGATCTCACCCTCGAACCCCGTGGCCTCGGCGATGAGCTTGACCAGGTCGCGGATGGGCAGCTCCTCGTCGGTGCCCAGGTTGACCGGCTCGGCGCCGTCGTAGCGCTCGGCGGCCAGCGCGATGCCCTCGGCGGCGTCGTCGACGTAGAGGAACTCCCGCGACGCCGACCCCGTGCCCCACACCTCGATGTGGTCGGCCCCGGCCTCCTTGGCGTCGACGCACTTGCGGATCAGCGCGGGGATGACGTGGCTCACGGCCGGGTGGAACTTGTCGCCCGGCCCGTACAGGTTGGTGGGCATGAGGTAGACGACGTTCTGGCCGTACTGCGCCCGGTTGGCCTGGGCCTGCACGAGCTGGGCCAGCTTGGCGATGCCGTAGGGGGCGTTGGTCTCCTCGGGGTAGCCCTGCCACAGCGAGTCCTCGCTGAAGGGGACCGGCGTGTGCTTGGGGTACGAGCAGATGGTGCCGGCGACCACGGTCTTGGGCGTGCCGGACAGGCGGGCCTGCTCGATGACGTAGGTGCCCATGAGCAGGTTGTCGAGGTAGAGCTCGGCGGGACGGGCCATGTTGGCGCCGATCCCACCGACGCGGGCCGCCAGGTGGATCACGAGGTCGGGACGCACGTCGGCGAACAGCCGGGCCACGTCGTCGAACCGGCGCAGGTCGTAGTCGGCCGACGTCGGAGTCTCGAGCCGGCCGACCCCCCGCTCCCGCAACCTCGCGCAGACCGCCCGGCCCAGGAACCCCCGGCCCCCGGTGACGAGCACCGAAAGCGCGGACCAGTCGTCGATCATGGCGCGCCACTCTAACGGTCCGGCCCCCGGCTCCCCGGCGCCGTGGAGCCCCGCCACCGCGATCTGGCATCCCTCGCGCCGGCATGTGCGTGCCGCAGACGCCAGAGCGGGGGTGAGCGCGCGGCTCGGGTATCGCCGCGAGGTCACCGCGTGCCAGGATCACCGGCCGTGCGTGTGGCCGTGGTCGTCGAGCAGTGCTGGCACGAGGTGCCCGGTGGCACCGCCGGCGCGGCCGTCGACCAGATGGCGGCTGTCGCCGCCACCGGTCGTGTCGAGCAGGTGGGCGTGGCCGCGCGGCACACCGCACCGCCGGCCGAGCCGTGGCGCCCTGCCATCCCCGTCCGCCACCTGCCGTTGCCCCGCACGCTGCTGTACCAGACGTGGCACCGCTGGCGGCGACCGTCGGTCGAGCGCGCCACCGGACCGGTCGACGTGATCCACGCCACCGGCTACGCGATCCCGCCCCGCGCCCGGCCGCTCGTCGTGACGATGCACGACCTGGCCTGGCGCCGTGACCCGTCGATGTTCACGCGCAACGGCGTCCGCTTCTTCGAGGCCGGGCTGCGGTGTGTGGTGGACGACGCCGACCTCGTGCTGTGCCCCTCGCGGGCGACGCTCGACGACTGCGCCGCCGCGGGCATCGAACGGGCGCGCCTCCGCCACGTGCCCTGGGGGATGGCCGCCGCCGACGTGGACGACGGCGACGTGGCGCGGGTCCGTTCGACCTACGGGCTGGGCGACGGGCGGTACGTGCTCTCGGTCGGCACCCTCGAGCCGCGCAAGAACCTGGGCGGCCTCGTCGAGGCGTTCTCGTCGCTCGCCGGCGACACGGCCTACGACGACGTCACGCTCGTGATCGTGGGACCGGACGGGTGGGGGGAATCGGCCGCCGGGACGGCCGCGGGGCTCGGCGACCGCGTCCGGCTGGTCGGCTTCGTCCCGCGCGTCGACCTGGCGCCCCTCTACCGGGGTGCCGCGGTCGTGTGCTACCCGAGCCTCTGGGAGGGATACGGCCTGCCGGTGGCCGAGGCCATGGCGGCGGGCGGCGCGGTGGTGACCTCGGCGGGCACTGCGACGGAGGAGCTGGTGGAAGGCGGCGCGGGCCTGGCCGTCGACCCCCGGGACACGGGGGCCATCGCCACCGCCGTGGCGTCGGTGCTCGACGACGACGACCTGGCGAGCCGACTGCGCCGGGCGGGCCGGAAGCGCGCGGCCGAGACGACGTGGGAGGCGACGGCCGAGCTGACCATCGCCGCCTACGATGAGGTGGCTGGGACATGAAGGTGGGGACATGAGGGTCGGGTGCAACCTGCTGTGGCTGGTGCCCGGCGCCGTCGGGGGGAGCGAGACGGCGATCGTCGCGTTGCTGCGCGAGCTCGGGCGGCAGCAGCCGGCCGACCTCGACGTGTCGCTGTACGCGCTCGACGCCTTCGCCGCCGAGTACCCGGACCTGGCGCAACGGTTCCCCACCCGGGCGATCCCGCTCACCGGCCGGCTCAAGCCCCTGCGGGTGGCGGCCGAGAACACCTGGCTCGCCACGCAGGCCCGGCAGGACGGGCTCGACCTGGTCCACCACCTCAACGCCGTGCTGCCCCTGGTGCGACGCACGCCGGGCATCGTCACGGTGCACGACCTCCAGCCGTTCGACATGGCCGCCAACTTCCACCCGGCCAAGCGGGTCTACCTCCACCGCTCGGTGCCGCGCTCGATCCGCAGGGCGCGGTTGGTGCTCACCCCCAGCGAGTTCGTGCGACAGGGGGTGATCGACCGGTTCGGAGTCGCGCCCCAGCGGGTGCGGGCCATCCGGTGGGGGGTCGATCCACCGAGCACCCAGATCACCGTGGGGCAGGTGCAGGCGCGGTACGCGTTGCCGCGGCGCTGGTTCGTGTTCCCGGCGGTGACCTGGCCCCACAAGAACCACGAGATGCTGGTGCGGGCGTTCGCGACGGTGGCCGCGAAGGAACACGATGTGATGCTCGTGCTGACCGGGGGCGAGGCCCAGGCCGAGGAGACGCTGCGCGACGAGATCACGCGCCTGGGCCTGCGCGGCCGGGTGCGCCGCACCGGACGCATCCCGCGCGCCGACCTGCTGGCGATCGTGCGGGGCGCGACGGCGCTGACCTTCCCGTCGCGCTACGAGGGCTTCGGGCTGCCGGTGCTCGAGGCGATGAGCCTCGGGACGCCGGTGCTCTCGGCCGACGCCGCGTCCCTGCCCGAGGTCGTGGGCGACGCCGGGCGGCTGATCGACGCGGGCGACGTCGACGCCTGGGGCCAGGCGATGCTCGAGCTGCTCGGCGACGGCGACGAGCGCGAGCGCCTGGTCGCCGCCGGCCGCGAGCGCGCGGGCCAGTTCTCGTGGGCGGCGACGGCCCAGGCGACGGTGGCGGCGTACCGTGACGTGCTCGCCGCCGACGATCCGGTGACCGCCGACGGTGCGGCCGGCGCGTACGGTGCGGCTGCCGCCGACGGTGCGGCTGCCGCCGACGGTGCGGCCGGCGCCGACGTCGACGATCCCGCCGGGGAGGGTGCGCCGTGAGGCTGCTCGTGCTGTGCCCCCACTTCGCGCCCGACACCGCGCCCACCGGCGAGGTGATGACCAGCATCGGCACCGAGCTGGCGGCGCGGGGCCACGAGCTGCACATCGTGACCTCGCTGCCCTGGTACCGCCACCACCGGGTCGAGCCCGAATGGCGCGGCCGGGTCGTCCGGCACGAGCGGGTCGACTGGGGCCGCGTCACCCGGGTGCACCCGTTCCCCACCGACAAGCGCAACATCCCGGCCCGAGCGCTGGGCTTCGCCGGGTTCACCACGCTGGTCGAGGCCATGGCCCTCAAGGGGTGGAAGGGACATCGGCCCGACGCCGTGCTGGCGATGTCGCCACCGCTGACGCTGGGGGCCGCGGGCTGGCTGGCCGCCCGTCGGTGGCGGGTGCCGTTCGTGTTCAACATCCAGGACGTGTTCCCCGACGTCGCCGTCGAGCTGGGGGCGATCACCAACACGGCGGTGATCCGGGCGGCGTCGTGGCTCGAGCGTTGGAGCTACCGGCGGGCCGATGCCGTGACCGTGCTGTCCGACGACCTGCGCGACAACCTGGTGGCCAAGATCGAGGGCACGGTGCCCGACGCCCACGACCGCATCCGGGTGATCCCCAACTTCGTCGACACCGTGGGCATCGCCCCGGCCGAGCCCGACGGCACGCCCGGCGGCGGCGCCTACCGGCGCGAGTTCGGGCTCGAGGGCCGCCAGGTGGTCATGTACGCCGGCAATGTCGGCTTCTCGCAGTCGCTCCACCTCGTGCTCGCCGCCGCCGGCGAGCTGTCAGCCCGGACCGACGCGGCGTTCGTGATCAACGGCGGCGGCTCGGCCAAGCTCGACCTCCAGCAGCGGGTGGCCGAGGCCGGCCTGGCCAACGTGCACTTCGTGGACTTCCAGCCCAAAGGGCGGCTGCCCGACGTGCTGGCCGCAGGCGACATCCACGTCGTGCCCCTGCGGCGGGGACTGGCGCGGTCGAGCGTGCCCTCGAAGACCTACTCGATCCTGGCCGCCGGGCGACCGGTCGTGGCCAGCGTCGACGAGGGCACCGAGGTGGCACGGGTCGTCGAGAAGGCGGGTGCCGGGCTGGCCGTCCCGCCCGACGATCCCGACGCCTTCACCCATGCGATCACCGCCCTGCTCGACGATCCGGCCCGGGCGCGGGCGATGGGTGCGGCGGGGCGCGCGTTCGTGGAGCGCTGGGCCTCGCCGGCGGCCGTGGCCGAGCGGTACGAGGCGCTGTTCGAGGAGCTGAGAGCCCGCTGAACGCCGCCCGGCCCGGTTCCACAGCTGGGGGTGCGGCGGGATAGCGTAGAGCCCTTATGGGTAAGGCATCGTCCTCCAAGAAGGTGGCGCGCGCCGCGCGTGCCGGTGGTCGGTCCTCCGGCGCCCGCCAGCGCAACCTGCTGTTCCCCGGCGTGGTCGGCGCCATCGTGCTCCTCGGCTCGGGCCTGGTGGCCTTCGCGGCCAACGAGCGCAAGGGCGACACCCAGATCCCGCCCGTCGCCAACGCCGACCACTGGCACGCCGCCTACGGCATCTACGTGTGCGGCGAGTGGCAGCCCGAGATCCCCGAGTTCGAGAACGACCTGGGCATCCACACCCACGGCGACGGCGTCATCCACATCCACCCGTTCTCGCAGAACGCGGCGGGCGAGGACGCCACGCTGGGCGTCTTCCTCGAGGGCACCGACGTCGAGCTCGATGGCGACGAGCTCACCATCGGCGAGAACGAGCTGACCGACGGTGCCAAGACGTGGAAAGAGGGCGACGACCAGTGCGACGGCGAGGATGCCGAGCTCAAGGTCGCCCAGTGGCAGGACGTCTCCGACCCCGACGCCAAGCCGGCACTGTTGACCAGCGGCTTCGACGACATTCGCTTCCGGGAGGACGGCGAGGGCTACACGATCGCGTTCGTCCCCGAGGACGAGACCGACATCCCCATGCCGGAGACCGCAGCCAACCTCGCCGAGCTGGGGGCGGTCGACGCCGATCCCAGCGCAACGACGACCACCACCGGCGAGGGCGAGGGCTCCACCACCACGGCGGGCGAGGGCTCGACCACCACCACGGCGGGCGAGACCACCACCACGACAGCCGGCGGCTGACATGCGCGCGGTCGTGCTGGTCGGCGGCTTCGGGACGCGCCTGCGCCCGCTGACCCACCACCGGCCCAAGCAGATGCTGCCGATCGTCAACCGGCCGATGATCGAGCACGTGGTCGGGCATCTGGCCAACTACGGGGTCGACGACGTGGTCCTGTCGCTCGGGTACCGGCCCGACGCCTTCAGCGCGGCCTACCCCGACGGGCGGTGCGCCGGCGCCACGCTCCACTACGCGATCGAGCCGGAGCCGCTCGACACGGCCGGCGCCATCCGGTTCGCGGCGCTCGACGCCGGCATCGACGAGCGCTTCCTGGTGCTCAACGGCGATGTGCTCACCGACCTCGACATCGGTGCCTTCCTCGCCTTCCACGAATCCCGGGGGGCCGAGGCCACGATCGCGCTGCATCGGGTCGACGACCCGTCGCGCTACGGCGTGGTGCCCACCGACGGCGAGGGCCGCGTGATCCAGTTCGTGGAGAAGCCGCCGCGGGGCGAGGCGCCCACCGACCTCATCAATGCCGGCACCTACGTCTTCGAGCCGGCGGTCGTCGACCGCATCCCCGCCGGACGGCGGGTGTCGGTGGAGCGCGAGACGTTCCCGGCGCTGGTCGCCGACCGCAGCCTCTACGCCCTCGACGACGGCTGCTACTGGATCGACACCGGCACGCCCTGCGAGTACGTCCAGGCACAGATCGACCTGGTCGACGGCGTGCGGGGGGCGCCCGTCGAGGGCATCCATCGGTCGGCCGACGTCTCGGCCGACGCATCGGTCAAGCGGGCGGTGGTAGGGGCGCGGGCCGTGATCGCCGCCGGTGCCCGCGTCGAGGCTGCCGTGCTGCTGGCCGGCGCCGGCGTCGAGGCCGATGCGGTGGTCGACGGCTCGGTGATCGGCGAGCGCGCCGTCGTGGGCGCCGGCGCGCACGTGACCGGCGGCAGCGTCGTCGGCGATGGCCATGTCGTCGGTCGGGGCGAGCGCCTCGACGGCGTCCGTGTCCCTGGGGAGTGACACGCGGATGAGGACCCTCGTGACGGGCGGGGCCGGGTTCATCGGGTCGACGTTGGTCGACCGGTTGCTGGCCGAGGGCTACGAGGTCGACGTGCTCGACGACCTGTCGTCGGGCTCGCTGACCAACCTGGCCGAGGCCCGCGGCGGTGCCGGCGACCGCACCAACCGGCTCATGTTCCACCAGATCGACATCCGCGACCCCCAGCTCGTCGACCTCATCGCCCGGCGCGAGCCCGAGGTGGTGTTCCACCTGGCGGCGCAGGCCGACGTGCGGGTGTCGGTGGCCCGGCCCGCCTTCGACGCCGAGGTCAACGTCATCGGCACGATCAACGTGCTCGAGGGCGCCCGCGTGGCCGGGGCCCGCAAGCTGGTGTTCGCGTCGAGCGGCGGCACGATCTACGGCGAGCCGTCGGGCGACGACCTGCCCTGCAAGGAGACGCTCCCGCAGGGACCGCTCTCGCCCTACGGCGTCAGCAAGCGGGTGGCGTTCGACTACCTCAACGTCTACCGCGAGCTGTACGGGCTGGAGTTCACGGCGCTCGCGCTGGCCAACGTCTACGGGCCCCGGCAAGACCCGCACGGCGAGGCCGGGGTGGTCGCCATCTTCGCCGGGCGCCTCGTCGCCGACGAGGTGTGCACGATCTACGGCGACGGCGAGCAGACCCGCGACTACGTCTACGTCGACGACGTGGTCGACGCGTTCGTCCGTGCCGCCACCAAGGGCAGCGGCCTGCTGCTCAACGTCGGCACGGGCGTCGAGACCTCGGTCAACCAGCTCTACGCGGCCATGGCCGGCGCCGCCGGCGTCGACCGTCCGGCGGCGTACGCCCCGCTGCGCACCGGCGAGCTGCTCCGCTCGGCGCTCGACCCGGGGCGGGCCGCCATCCACCTGGGTTGGAGGCCGTGGACCGATCTGGCCGAGGGCACGGCCCGCGTCCTGGAGTGGTTCAAGCAGCGCGACCGCTGACCCGCGATTGCCGCCTAGCGGAACAAGTCTTCGGCAGGGGTGCGTACCACGTCGGCGCGTACCTCGCCGCGCCCGAGCCACGCGGGGTCGACACCCCGCACGATGGCGGCGCAGATGCCAGACGCCTTGCCCATCACCAGCTCGGCCGCGCCCGCCAGCTCGTCGACGATGCACACCTCGGTGACGCTGAGCTCACGGCCGAAGGCGTCGGTCGTGCCCCGCAGATCGACGACGGCGCGGACGCCCGCGCAGCCGATGGCGACGTCGGTCAGGCCACGGCGCCAGACCCGGCCGAAGGTGTCGCTGATGACCACGGCGACGTCGACGCCGAGGCGATGCCGGAGACCGTCGCGCAGGCGCCGGGCCGATCGGTCGGGGTCCTCCGGCAGCAGCGCCGCCCAACCGTTCTCGACGTTGGACAGGTCGACACCCGCGTTGGCGCACACGAACCCGTGGCGGGTCTCGGAGATGACGAGGTCGCCACGGCGGCGCAGGACGCGCACCGACTCGCCCTCGACGATCTTGGCCTTGCTCTCGGGGTCGTTGGGGTCGATCGGCACCAACTGCGCCTCGGCCTTCGACACGACCTTCTGGGTGACGACCACGACGTCCCCGTCTCGCATGTCGCCGGCGGCCTTGGCCAGCAGGCCGGCCAGATCGTCGCCCGGCCGGACCTCAGCGATGCCCTCGACGGGCAGGACCTCGATGCCGGTCCGTCTCTCGCCACCTGTGGCTGCGCGGCTCATCGTCGAGCCACCTTTCCGTTGCCTCTCGGGTCACCGGCCGAGGACGACGTCGCACAACGCTGCCGCGGCGGCCGGGTCCCGCATGATCGTGTCGGTGACGACGCAGCGCAAACCCGCTGCTCGCACCGCATCCGCGTGGTCGGCGTCGGCGTCGTCGATGACCAGCGTGCCCACGAAGGGCGCGTACAGCCGCGCGACGCCGACCACCGAGTCGTCGTGGCCGAGCTCGCGGAGCAGGCGGTCGGCCGGCCCCTTTAGCGCCCGGCCGCCCACGAGCGGTGAGACGGCGACGACGTCGTCGCGCCGGGCCTCGACCGCCGCGCGCATGCCCGGCACGGCCATGACCGGGCCGATCGAGACGATGGGGTTGGACGGCGCCACCACCACCGTCTCGGCACCGGCGATCGCATCGAGCACGCCGGGCGCCGGGCGCGCCTGGTCGACCCCAGCGAACCGCACGTTGCCGACGCGCACCGCGTGCCGCCGCCGCACGAAGTAGTCCTGGAAGGCCACCTCGTCGCCCCCGCCGGGCGACTCACCCTCGGCCAGCGTGATCATCGTCCGGAGAGGGTGCTCGGTCACCGGCAGCACACGCAGGTCGAGACCCCACGACGCCGCGATCTCGGCGGTCACGGTGGCCAGGCCGAGTCCGTCGGCGAGCCGCTGGGTGCGGTACAGGTGGGTCGCCAGGTCGCGGTCACCGAGTCCGAACCAGGTGGCTCCGCCGTAGCGGTCGAGCGCCTCCATGGCGTGCCAGGTCTCGTCGCGCAGCCCCCAGCCGCGCTCCGGGTCGATCGCGCCGGCCACGGTGTAGACCACGGTGTCGATGTCGGGGCTGATGGCCAGACCGTGGAGCACCAGGTCGTCGCCGGTGTTGACGATCGCGGTCACGTCCGCCGGCGGCACGACCCGCACCAGGCCCGCCAGCAGCCGGGCGGCGCCCACGCCGCCGGCGAGGACGGCGACGCCCCCAGACATCGTGCTCCCCGCTCTTGGCCTTCGGCCGGGCCGCTCGGGCTCCGACGCCGTATCTCCCGCTCCTGTCGCCTCCGGCGACGGGCCGCTCGGGCCCTGGTCTCGCTGCATTGCGGACGCTCGCTCAGGCGATGCCCTTGAGCTTCCCCTCGAGCAGGGCGACGTCGGCGTCGACCATGAGGTTGACCAGGCCCTCGAACGTGGTCTTCGGCTTCCAGCCGAGCACCTTGCCGGCCTTGGCCGCGTCGCCGACCAGCAGGTCGACCTCGGCGGGCCGGAAGAACTTCTCGTCGACCACCACGTACTTCTCCCAGTCGAGGCCCACCCGCCCGAACGCCAGTTCGCAGAACTCGCGCACCGAATGGGTCTCGCCGGTGGCGACCACGTAGTCGTCGGGTTGATCCTGCTGGAGCATGAGCCACATCGCCTCGACGTAGTCGCCGGCGTAGCCCCAGTCGCGCTTGGAGTCGAGGTTCCCCATGCGCAGCTCGTCGGCCAGCCCGAGCTTGATGCGGGCGGCGCCGTGGGTGATCTTGCGGGTCGAGAACTCGAGGCCGCGGCGCGGGCCCTCGTGGTTGAACAGGATGCCGCTGGAGGCGTGCAGGTCGTAGGACTCGCGGTAGTTGACCGTGATCCAGTGGCCGTAGACCTTGGCCACGCCGTAGG
>OBLS010000498.1_pt1 | contig 14194 bp, 14 predicted proteins | sample 1519901 | NCBI WGS metagenome assembly OBLS01 (sample SAMEA3113585, study PRJEB22503) | soil metagenome | reverse complement strand
CAGCCGTGATGTCCACGGGGATTACGTTGTAGGGGAGCCCCGCCTCTTCCAGGAAGATGGTGATCTTCCGACCGTTGGGGGTGGGCCAGTAGTAAAGGTCTATCGCCTCGGCCATCGGTAGTTTCTCCACTCTCTAGCGTACGTCGCCCGATATTGTATCGGCCCGGATCGAAACCGGACCCGGATGCTGGAGAGATCGTACTTTCGGGCAGTCAGAAGCCTCTTTTCGTGCCTGTCGCCATGCCTGTATCTACCATAGTAGTTATGCCCGAAGCGAGTACCATATGTAGAGAGCGGTGCAAGGCTTTTGGGGAAGGGTTAAGCTTTCGGTGTGGTGGCGAACCTAGAGAGGCGGCGCGGACAGAGTCCTTCGGGCGGCAGGATCATTCTCGGGATAGACCCGGGGACGGCTACGATGGGGTGGGGCGTTATTCGCCAGGAGGGGAACCGCCTCCACTACCTACAGCACGGGGCTATCGTCACGCCGTCCTCCTGGGAGATGCCGCGCCGGTTGGGCAGGCTTTTTGACGGGGTTACGGAGCTCGTGAAAGGGTATCGGCCAGAGACGGTCGCGGTCGAGGAGCTCTTCTTCAACACCAACGTGACCACGGCTATCACGGTCGGTCAGGCTCGAGGGGTGGTGCTACTCGCGGCGTACCGGGCGGGGGTGGAGGTGGCAGGGTACACACCGCTCCAGGTCAAGCAGGCCGTTACCTCCTACGGGCGGGCCGAGAAGCGCCAGGTACAGGAGCTGGTCAGGTCGCTGCTGAACCTGCGTGAGATCCCCAGACCCGACGACGCCGCCGACGGCCTCGCCATCGCCATCACCCACGCCTTCTCTTCCCGCACCGGGGGTCGTAGGGGCAAGGTGGGGGTGGGGAAATAGACGTATGTGGGGGATAATCAAGCGATGATTCACAGGCTGCGAGGACAACTGGTAGAGAAGGACGTGGAGGGCGTGGTGGTAGACGTCGGGGGGGTGGGCTACCGGGCCTCCGCCTCGTCGAATACGTTGAGGGCGCTGCCCCCCGTTGGGGAGGAGTGCGTGCTGCACACCCGGATGGTGGTGCGGGAGGACGCGATGCTGCTCTTCGGCTTCGCCGATAGGGAGGAGCGGGCGGCGTTCGACTCGTTGACCACGGTCAGCAAGATCGGGCCGAAGCTGGCGCTCTCGATCCTCTCGGCGCTCTCGCCGCAGGAGGTTGCCGAGGCGGTCGGGCGAGGCGACATCGTCAAGCTCGCCTCGGTGCCAGGCCTGGGGAAGAAGACGGCCGAGCGGCTGGTGCTGGAGCTTCGGGGGAAGAACCTGGCGGCGTTTGATCCCGGTATCAACGGTGGTAACGCTGGCGGGCCGTACGTAGAGGCGCGGGAGGCTTTGACGGCTCTGGGGTACTCGCTCGAGGAGGCGGAGGGCGCGCTCAAAGAGGTGCCGCCGCAGGACTCAGTGCAGAGGTATGTCAAGGAGGCGTTGCGACGGATAGGTGGTTCGAGGCGTCGATGAGCGAGGGTGGCAAGTTCGAGGGTATGGAGGAGATGGACGACTTCACGGTGCGTGGAGCCGAAGGCGGGGCGTTCGGTCCCGAAGAGGACATAACGGGGGCGGCGGGGATCGAGCGTCCCCTGGACCCGGCGGAGGACGTGGAGGATGACGAGCCTACCCTAAGGCCGCGCACGCTCGACGAGTTCGTCGGGCAGGAGGAGCTAAAGCAGAACCTGAGGATCTTCGTCGAGGCGGCGAAGAGGCGGGGGGAGGCTCTGGACCATATGCTGCTCGCGGGGCCTCCGGGTTTGGGCAAGACCTCGCTGTGCCGGATACTCGCGGGCGAGATGGAGGTGGACATCCAGGTCACGAGCGGGCCGAGCCTGGAGCGAGCGGGGGATATGGCGGCGATCCTCACCCAGCTCGAGGAGGGTGACTTCCTGTTCATAGACGAGATCCACCGCCTGAACCGCCAGATCGAGGAGGTCCTCTACCCGGCGATGGAGGACTACGCAATGGATATCGTGCTCGGGCAGGGCCCGTCGGCCCGCACGATCCGGATGGACGTGCCCCGCTTTACACTGGTCGGCGCCACGACGCGCACGGGCCTGATGACGAAGCCCCTCCTCGACCGCTTCGGCTTCAACGCCCGGCTCGACTACTACGCGCCCGAGGACCTCAAGAAGATCGTGGTCAGGAACGCGGGGATCCTGAAGATCCCGATAACCGAAGCGGGCGCGGACGAGCTCGCCACCCGAAGCCGCGGCACCCCGCGCATCGCCAACCGTCTCTTGAGGCGGGTGCGCGACTACGCCGAGGTGGTGGGCGACGGGACGATAGACGAGGAGACGGCAAGGGCGGCGCTGGCGATGCAGGGTGTGGACGGACTCGGGCTCGACCGGATAGACCGGGAGTACCTCTCTCTCATCATCGAGAAGTTCGACGGCGGGCCGGTAGGGGTCGGTACGATCTCCGTGGCCCTCGGCGAGGCGCGCGACACGGTCGAGGACGTCTACGAGCCATATCTCCTGCAGAGCGGCCTGATGCAGCGCACCAACCGGGGGCGCGTCGCCACCCGCCGCGCCTACAACCACCTCGGCGTCCCCGTCAGAGAGTAGAGCACCGCAGCCCGCACGTCCGGCTCCGAGCGGTACCGGCGCGGGTCAAACGGCGTCGCCGGCCCGAAACTCCTCCACGTCCCAGCCCGCGGTCTTCGCGCCCGCCTCGTAGGCGCTCTGGAGGAACTCCAGCAGGGTCTCTCTGGGAGAGCTGCTGCTGCGTACCTCCTCGTACGTGAGGAGCGCCGTACCGCCCTCTTGCCAGGACGCCGCCGGTGGATGCAGAGGCTGTTCGGCGAGGTTCTCGGGCTCAGGTGCGGTGTAGGAGTAGAAGGCTGGCTCGCGGAAGGACGGGTCGCCAGGCCAGAATCCGCAGGAGATGACCTCGTGAGAGTAAGCCTCGCGCGTTACCAGGTCCGCGCCTGGCCTGACTGGGGCACGCCTGCCGGAGAAGCGGGTAACGGCGAGATCGAAGCTGTGCCAGTAGAGTTGAACCGGGCTGGTCTTGCCGTTGAAGCGCCCGGCGAACTCTTTAAAGACCTGGTCGACCCATCCCAGCACGTGGTGGTAGCGCCTGACGTATCCCTCGGCGCAGGTGCAGTGGTAGGTGTTGGTGTCCAGGGTGTGCTCGTCGTCGAGGCCGAAGGATTCAGGGTTTATGGAGGCGTCTATCTCCAGCGACCTTAGCCCCTCAAAGAGCCTCCGGTAGAACTCCGCCACCGGCAGGTCGTCCAGGGCGAAGGAGAATGCGCCCTCGCCGGTGGTTACGGCGAGCCGGTTCTCCAGCAGATCGAAGGAGATGTCGAAGGTCGTGCGGCCGTAGGGGATGGGGCCGGTGGTGAGTCCGCGGGTGGTGACGTAGAGCGTGACGTGCCACCAGTGATTTCTGTACGGTGAGTATTCCATCCTCACCTTGCCTGCTATCTGGCAGTAGCGGTGCAGGGTCTCCTTGGTGTCCTCCCACTCCTTCAAGGGGAGCGGTGGAAGCGTCGGTGCTTCATGAGGAGTAGCGATCTCATCCTCCTTTTTTGGCGTACCTTTGCAAGAGCGAGTGTGTCACGCTAGTAGGTAAAGTGCTTGATCGGCTCGCCTTTCACGCCTATCTCGGTCATCGCTTGGATGCCGATGTCGAGGTGCAGGTCGATGTAGCGTTCGGTTACCACTCTGTCGCTTCGCTCGGTCTTCACGCCTTCGGGTGTCATCGGCGTGTCGGAGACGAGGAGCAGCGCGCCGCGTGGGATCTGGTTGGCGACCCCGACCGCGAACACCGTTGCCGTCTCCATGTCTACACCGATGACGCGCAGCGATCCGAGGCGTTTCTTGAACCGCTCGTCGTGCTCCCAGACGCGGCGGTTGGTCGTGTAGATGACGCCGGTGCGGTAGTCCATCTCTGCCTCGACGATCTTCGACGAGACGAACTTGTGCAGCTTGAAGGACGGCATCGCCGGCACCTCAGGCGGCAGGTAATCGTTGGAGGTACCTTCGCCGCGAATCGCCGCGATCGGCAAGATGAAGTGCCCAATCTCGGTCGAGCGCTTCACGCCGCCGCACTTGCCCAGAAAGAGCACGCCTTTTGGTTTGATCGCCAGGAGAAGATCCATCACCGTCGCGGCGCTGGCCGAACCCATGCCGAAGTTGATGATGCTGAGCCCGCTGTCGGAGTACGTCGCCGTCTGCATCGGCCAGTCGAGACCGCGCACCGGCACGTCGAAGCGTCGCGCGAATTTCTCGACGTAGTTACCGAAGTTGGTGAGCAGGATGTACTCACCGAACTCTGCCAACGGCGTGTTCGTATAGCGCGGCAGCCAGTTCTCAACGATTGCGTCCTTGGTCTTCATAGCCCTCCTTTCTTGGTGGAGAATCCGTTACCTCTCGCGAGCCACGTAGTAGAAGATTATGGACGATGCGAGCGCCGTAGGGGGAACCCTCGTAGGCGCCTACGGAACCCAACCGTGGCCGGTGCGGGTCGTGGCCGCAAAGCCTATCGCTGATAGCGTAGTCGGGGTGGCGACTCTGACCCCACAGGCGTTCGCGGAGAAGTGGGCGAAGGCTGCCCTCGGAGAGGGCGGCCTCCTACCAGCAGCGCTTCGTCGACCTGTCGTCCATGACATTACCCTGGGTACCGACCGGGCGAGATGGAAAGATCCGAGGATGCGGCCGATGCCGCTACTCAATTACGTACCACCTCTGGATGGGGGACTCGCACCACTTGTGCGAGCCGTACCGGTAGTCGTAGTAGTGAGCTACGCCTTTGGACCTGTAGTCCGTGCCTTCTCCGTTGGTCTCGAACCACCCGCAGAACGGGAAGGGGTCTTGGGCCGCAGCCGGAGAAGCGGTCGTCGCCACCATCGTCGCCACCACGGCGGCCACCGCGAGAACCAACCTAGATACGCTTCATCCCGCAACCTCCGTTCGCTGCTGCAACCCCGGGTGAGTCGCTCCTGCCAGAATGTTGTACGCTCCGGGGACGCCCGTGTATAGGACATCTGTCCCGGGACATCTACCTAAGGTTTCGAGCCCGAGCCCCGCGGTGACCTTTCGAGAGGAGATTTCGCAGAGATAGAGCTCGGCGAGACGACTGGGGCTACGAAACGCCTTATGATTAAGAACCTCTGAAGAGAGTCGCTGCTTCTGACCTCGGGACCAGGAGATGCGCGGGAGAAGGAGGCGTGGTTGAGCGAGACTGGGAACGGCGCAGGCCAACTCGAGGGGTGGGTCGCGCTGGTCACCGTGGCGGATTCATGAGCGGCTGGAGGCGTAGCCTCGTTGCGGTGGGACGTGCGGTAGAGGAGCGGTTCGACCGGCTGAGGTTCGGGCTCAAGCGACGCACGGGATGGCTGGGCCCTATCGAGATTCTGCCGTACCGTGGGTACGGAACGCGAGACGTGCTCTTCCTCAAGGGCCGCGTCCTAGAGACGGCGAGCCTCAAACCTTCGAGCACCGACGACTCCCGGCGCCGCAACTTGAGAAACATGGCCCGCCGTTTCTTCAGCTCGGAGGTGCCCCACGCTCGGGTACGGGCCTCTCATGGCGGCTATGAGCTGGAGGCAACGGCGGACGAGGAGGGGTTCTTCGATCTCCGTTTCGAGCTCGCGGAGCCGCTTAAGAGTGAAACGGAGTGGCACTCGGTCGAGATCGAGGTTACGTGGCCCCTTTCGGGGGAAGGAGCGCGCGCTACGGGGAGCGTGCTCGTCCCGGCCGGGGCGCGCTTCGGAGTGGTGAGCGACCTCGACGACACGGTGGTGCACTCGAGTGCTACGGACCTCTTGAAGATGGCCCGGATCACCTTGCTGAGCAACGCCCGCACGCGGCTGCCGTTCGAGGGCGTGGCCGCCTTTTACCAGGCCCTGCAACGCGGCCCGAGCGGCGGGGACTTCAACCCCATCTACTACGTCTCGAACGGCCCCTGGAACCTCTACGACATGATCGAGGAGTTGCTCGACGTGCACGAGATACCCGCGGGACCGTTGTTCTTGAGGGACTGGGGTCCGACGACTCTGCGGGAACGTGGGAGGCACAAGCTCGGCGTCATACGGACCCTGCTCTCGACGTACCCGGACCTTCCCTTCGTCCTAATCGGCGACTCCGGCGAGCGAGACCCGGAGATCTACCACCAGATCGTTCAAGAGCATCCCGAACGTATCCTCGCCATCTACATCCGCGACGTTACCACCAGAGAGCGCGATGCCGAGGTGCGCAAGATCTCCGAAGGGCTACGAGCCCTCGGGGTGGAGATGCTGCTCGTGACCGGCACGGTCGAAGCCGCCGGGCACGCCGAAGGTCTGGGTCTCATCTCACCCGGCGCCTCGCGCGGTGTGGGGCCGGAGACCCGTGGCTAAGGGCCGCACAGCGGCTAACTCCATGTTGGCGTCGGCATACTGCTCGTCGTGGTCGTCCTGGGTGCCACGCTATCGACGAGATCGAAGAGACCTACCAGAGGATCGTCGCGGACGCCCGAAAGCCGTCCGGGTTCGGATAAGGGCTACGGCCTGTCGCCGCGGCGCACGCTGGGCACCACGATGCTAGCCAGGGCGCGTCCGTAGACGGCGGTCGTCGCGTAGACCGTTACTCCCAGGGCGAGGCCGAGCAGCATTATCGGTCCACCGTCTCGCCACCAGAGATCGTCGAACGAGCCGTCGCGCTCGACGAACAGCGAGAACAGGAATAAGGTTACGAGAAGGCCAAAGGCCAGTAGCGCCAGGCCGAGGACCTGCCCGGAGGGGGTAGCGCCGCGCGGGGCCAGGTACGGCAACACCAGCTCGTAGTAGGCCACGGCTGCGCCGGTCAGCAGCGCCAGCAGGACGACGTACAGGAGCAGGAGGGCGAGGCCCACGTCGAGCTCCAGGCCGAGCAGCAGCCAGCCTAGCAAGGCATAGGTGACGTTCAGCGGGTGCGATGCTCCGAAGAGCTCGGCGACGGTAGCGGTGGCGGAGAGAGCGGCGGTGAGTGCTACGGTTCCGGCGAAGCTACCCAGCAGTACCGCACCTCTTAGCCGCCTGCGCGACGGGTCCTCCGGCTGCCGGGAGCGTACGCGGCGGCTCCACCGCACGATCAAGAACGGCAACCCTATCGCCAGCGGCAGGAGCCAGAGCAGGCGCAGAGCGTGCACCGGCAGGTGTATTCGTTCCAGGAGCGCCGGTCCGAAGACGGCCCCCAGTGCCAGAAAGACGGCTATATACACCGACGAGCCGACGATGTGGGCAGTGACGTAGCGCTTGAAAGGCACCTTTAAGAGGCCGCAGGCGATAACCGTGGCGTAGCGCACGCCCGGGATCGCTCGACCCAGGGCGATGCTCCACCAGCCGCCGCGCGCGAGCAGCGCCTCGGCGCGAGCAAGTTGCTCCGGCCCCAGATGCACGTAGCGGCCAAAGCGGTCGACCAGCGGCCGTCCACCGCGACGCACGATGGCGTATAGCCCGCTACCCCCGACCGCGGAGGCAAGCGTCAGAGCGACGAAGTACAGTGCCAGCAGCGGCACGGAACCCCCGGCAGTCGTGCCGGCAAAGACGATCATGAGGTCCGTCGGGATCGGCGAGGGGAGACCGAGCTCCTCGATCACGACCGCCAGTAGGATCGCCACGAAGCTATGCTTTACCAACGTACTTAGCACGACATCCTCGCCAGAGAGCTTCATTCAACGGCTGCACCCGAAACCAGGGTAACAGAATACCTCTTCGGTGAACGGTCCTCCTCGAACGCCTCGAAGACCCGCAGCTTGTGTAAAATACGTGTTAAATCTAGGTTAAATGTAGCAGAGAGCGAGGCATGAGTACGGAAGAGTTGATCGAGGAGAAGACCGGGGAGAGCGAGTACGAGCGCACGGCACGGGAGCTCGGCGAGCTTCTGCAGGAGCTGCGGGTGGCATTACCCGGGGTGCAGGTGTTGTTTGCCTTTCTGCTCACGGTGCCTTTCTCGGCGCGGTTCGGGAGCGTGACCCCGTTGCAGGAGGCGATATTCTTTGCGACGCTCGTGTGCACGGCGCTTTCGGCAGGGCTTTTGTTGGCGCCTTCGGCTCATCATAGGCTCTTGTGGCGCCAGCACGCTAGGGAGCACCGCCTGCGGGTGGCGAACCGGTTCGCAATCACGGGCATGATACTGCTTGCGCTGGCCATGATGGGAACCGTGTTCGTAATCACCGACGTCTTGTTCGGCTCGATCTCCGCCTCCGTGACGGCCGTCCTAATAGCCGCCTTCTTCCTCTACGTGTGGTTCGTAGTCCCGATGCGGTACCGCCTGAACGGGGAGTAGCCTTCCGGGAGGCCCTCCGAGTAAGCAACTACTCCGGGGAGCGGCTAGGCGCAGACCAGAGACGGAACTGGCCCGAAAGGTGCCTAGCGGCTGATTGCTAGAGGTGGTACTATTTTGGACGACACTGCACCACGGGTAGGAGGAAAGGGTCCGATGGATTAGGATTCCTATAACCCACCACACGTTAGGTGTTGTGGACCGGGCCGGTGGCCGCTCAGATGGGGGCGGCAGAACATACCGGCCCGGATTTTTGTTTTTAGTTCGCAGCCTTGCTGAGAGCTGAATGCTGGGTGCTACTAACCCGAAGGGCGAGTAATCGCGCCTTCGGAGGCGGAGGAGACGAGCGCAGCGTACTTGGCGAAGACACCAGTTTCGTAGCGAGGTTGGGGGTCCGTCCAGTCTCTGAGGCGGTCTTCTATCTCCTCGTCCGAGAGCGCGACCGAGAGGGTGCGGTTCTCTATGTCGAAGGTGATGGTGTCGCCTTCCTTTAGCGCCGCGATAGGGCCCCGGTGGGCCGCTTCGGGGGCGACGTGGCCGGCCATGAGGCCGCGGGTAGCGCCGGAGAAGCGGCCGTCGGTAAGGAGGGCGACCGACTCGCCGAGGCCCTGACCGACGATCGCCGCGGTGACGCCGAGCATCTCGCGCATGCCGGGGCCACCTTTGGGGCCTTCGTACCGGATCACCACGACGTCGCCCTCGACTATCTGGCCGCTCTGGGCGGCCTCCATCGCCTCTTCCTCGGACTCGAAGACGCGGGCAGGGCCTTCGTGGCGCAGGCGAGTGTAGCCCGCCACCTTGACGACGCAGCCCTCGGGGGCGAGGTTGCCCTTGAGTATCACGAGCCCACCGGTTTCCCTCAAAGGGCTCTCGACGGGGACGATCACGTCCTGCCCCGGCGCCTCTTCGGCCTCCTCGACCTCCTCGGCTATCGTGCGGCCGGTGGGGGTGAGCTGGGAGCCATCTACAAGGCCGCTCTCCACTAGGCGTTTTCCGAGGAACCGAGTGCCGCCGGCACGGTCCAGGTCCACTGCGGTGTAGCGGCCACCGGGCTTGAGGTCGGCGATTATCGGGGTACGGTCGCTTACCCGGTCGAAATCGTCTATGTCGAGCGGTACCCTCGCTTCACGGGCGATGGCCAGGAGGTGCAGGACCAGGTTCGTAGAGCCGCCCGTCGCCGCCCCGGACGCGATAGCGTTCTCGAACGCCTCGCGCGTCAGGATATCCTGTGGCGTCAGGCCCCGGTGTAGCAGGTCCATCGCCAACTTCCCGGCCTCGACGCAGACCTCGTCCTTGCGCGGGTCGTTGGCGGGGGGGCTCGCGGAGCCCATCGGCGAGAGGCCCAGGAACTCCAGGACCATCGCCATCGTGTTGGCGGTAAACTGCCCACCGCAGGCCCCGGCGCCGGGGCACGCGTGATCTTCTATGTCCCTCAGGTCCTCGTCGCTCATACGCCCGGCGGCGTTGGCGCCAACGGCCTCGAAGACCTCCTGAATAGTCACGTCGCGACCTTTGAAGCGTCCCGGGGCGATGGAGCCGCCGTAGACGATGCAGCCCGGCACGCCGAGCCTCACGAGGGCCATCGCGGCGCCAGGCAGCGTCTTGTCGCAACCGACGATGGAGACCACGGCGTCGAACAGGTGGCCGCGTCCGACGAGCTCGATGGAGTCGGCGATCACCTCGCGGCTCACCAGGCTCGCCTTCATCCCCTCGGTGCCCATCGTGATGCCGTCCGAGATGGCGATGGTGTTCAGCTCCATCGGCGTGCCTCCGGCGGCCCGGACACCCTCCTTCACGCGCTCGGCGAGGCGGCGCTGGTTATAGTTGCAGGGCATCGTCTCGATCCAACTGTGCGCCACCCCTATTATCGGCTTGCTCAGGTCCTCCTCGGAGAAGCCCATCCCTTTGAGAAAGGATCGCGCTGGGGCGCGGTTACGGCCTTCGAGGATGGTACGGCTCTTATGACGGGTGTCGGTGATCTCCACGGTCTCTCCTTCTATCCGTTTGGCGAACTTCTCTGATCGGAGCATAACACCGTTCGAACGAGCGGGCGCTCTATTTCTGGCGGTACTTTAGAATGGTCGCGTGAAGCCTCTCTCCGACGCCCGTGTCCTTCTGGCCCTCGGGGCGACTGTTTTTTTCTGGGCCTCGGCCTACGCCGGCATCAGGGACGCCCTAGAGGTGTTCGGGCCGGGAGAGGTGGCTCTCGCGCGCCTGCTCGTGGCCGCCGTGGTACTAGCACTCTACGCGGCCGCGACCGGGATGCGGCTGCCGGAGGCGAGAGATCTGCCGATGGTCTTCCTGGCAGGGTTTCTCGCGTTCGCCGTCTACCACGTGGCATTGAATTATGGGGAGATCACGGTCAGCGCCGGGGCGGCGGGGGTGTTGATAGCCACCGCTCCCATCTTCACCGCGTTGTTGTCGACGGCCTTTTTGGGGGAGAGGTTAAGGTCGTTGGGTTGGGCCGGAATGGCGGTGAGCTTTGTGGGGGCGGCCCTGATCTCCCTGGACGAAGGAGGGGGATTCGCCCTGGACCCGGGGGCGTTCCTGATCCTGCTCTCCGCCGTCTGCGTGAGCGTGTACTTCGTCTTTCAGAAGCCGTACCTGGCGAAGTACGGAGCGCTGCCCTTTACTACCTACGCGATCTGGTCAGGTACGCTCTTTACTCTACCCTACCTGCCTGGGCTCTTTTCGCAGAGCCTGACGGCCTCCGCCGGTACAACCCTCGTTCTGGTCTATCTTGGCCTCTTTCCGACCGCCCTCGGGTACGTTACGTACGCCTACGTCATGTCGCGCATGGACGCCTCGACCGCCGTCAGCTTCCTCTATCTGATCCCGGTCCTGGCGTACCTGATCGGATGGGCCTGGCTCGGCGAGGTCCCCATGCCCCTCTCCGTCCTCGGTGGCCTCCTGGCCCTCGCGGGCGTCGTGCTCGTGAACCGGCGGGGGCGCAAGAGCGACCGGTAGTAGAATCCCGGACGAACGAAGAGAGGAGAGTCAGGAACGATGGAAGAGCCTAGCACTCAGCCCCTAATACACCCTGCAACCCGTATCGGACACGTCCACCTGAAGGTAGCCGACATCGAGCGTGCTTTGGGCTTCTACCGCGACCTGTTGGGGTTCGAGGTAACCCAGTGGTATGGCGAGGACGCCGTCTTCCTCTCCGCCGGAGGCTACCATCACCACATCGGCCTCAATACCTGGGCCGGACGCGGTGTTCCGCCCGCTCCCCAGAGGTCGGCGGGCCTCTTCCACCTCGCCATACTGTACCCCGAGCGGCGCGAGCTGGCAAAGGCGCTCAGAAGCCTCATCGACGCAGGGTATCCCCTGGACGGCGCCTCTGACCACGGCGTCTCTGAAGCCCTCTATCTCCGCGACCCGGACGACAACGGGGTAGAGCTGTACTGCGACCGTCCACGCGAGGAGTGGCCCCACGACAGAGACGGGGGCCTGGCGATGGTGACGCGACCGCTGGACCTCGGGGGGCTTCTCGCGGAGCTGCAAGCGCCGGGCTAGGGGCGCGAGGCCAGCTCTTCGGCCAGCTAGCCAGTCACTCGCAGGGCGCGTAGCGGCCCGGCCACAACGAGCGTACGAAGCACGCGAGGGGAGGTCCGCCGGTACCCGGCAGCTTCTGACGTGTTTTCTGGGGTGTGCCCTGGCGCGCGGCTCCGGCGCCCTGGCCGACCGAGGCCGCCGGCTCATTGCTGCGCGGGTCCGTGGCGGCGAGGCGTTCCCCGGTCTCGGGATCTATGCCGGCGGCCTGGACGCGCGGGAGCTTGGCGTACTCGCCCTGGCGCTCTTTCCCGGACTTTATCTCGTGTCCGCGGACGGCGAGCCCGGCCTGGGCCTGGGGCGTTACGCGCCCCTGCTCGATGGTCATCTTCGTGCCCGAAGGTTCGTCGATCCGCTCGGCGTCTATCGCCTGGGCCGGGTCGAGCCCATAGTCGACGGTGTTCACGACGGCGAGGAGGGAGCCCATGATTATTTGCGCTCCGCCGGCCGCGCCGACCACGAGGACGGGGATCCCATCCTCGACCACGATGGTCGGGCTGATAGAGGAGCGGGGACGCTTGCCGCCTTCGGGCTCGTTGGCGGAGCCGGGCTCGCCGAAGTCGGTCAGTTCGTTGTTGAGGAGGATACCCGTACTGGGAGCGACTACGGCGCTGCCGAAGGTCTGCTCGATGGTGCAGGTGAGCGCCACGGCGTTGCCGGCGGCGTCGATGACGGAGAGGTGCGTGGTGCTGCCCCCGGTGTCCTCGCCCGAGCCGGAGGAGGCCTCCGCCTCTCCGAGGTCGCCCGGCCCGTAGGAGCCGGCCTTCTCGGGGTTTATCTCAGCTCCCCGACTCTCGGCGTATGCTTCGTCGGTTAGCTCCTCGGTCGGCACGTCTTCGAAGTCGGGGTCGGCGACGCGTTCGTCTCGGTCGGCGAACGCGAGCTTCTGGGCCTCGGCCAGGAGGTGCAGGGACTCCGCCGACGACTGGCCCTCGGCGGCCAAATCGAAGTCTTCGAGGATGTTTAGCATCTCTATTACGGCGATGCCGCCGGAGGTCGGAGGGGGCATCGCCAGGATCTCGCGCCCCCGGTAGTCGCCGATGAGCGGCTCGCGCCACACGGCTCGGTAGCCGGCGAGATCTTCCCCGGTCATGAGCCCTTCGTCCCCTTCGAGATCGCCTGCATTCTGCATGTCCTCGACTATGCGGTCCGCTATCTCACCCTTGTAGAAAGCGTCCGGCCCCTCCCTGGCGATGAGATCCAGGGTCTCGGCGAGCTCGGGTTGTACGAGGATCGAGCCCGGTGGGTAGGGCTCCTCGCCGCTTACGAGGAACTGCTCCCTGGTCTCCGGAAAGAGCCTCAGGCGCGAGCCGTGGTTGCCCATCTCCTCCGAGAGGGATTCGGGCACCTCGAACCCCTCGCGAGCGAGTTGTTCGGCGGGGGCGATAGCGTCGGCCAGGCTTATGGTGCCGTAGCTCTCGAGCGCGGCCTGCATCCCCGCCACGGTCCCCGGGACGCCGACGGTGGTGTGCCCGGTGAAGATCTTGTGCAGGCCCTGCCCGGCGAAGATCTCGGGTGTGATGGCGGCGGGGGCCGTCTCTCGGAAGTCTAGCGCCGCGGTCTCGCCGCTCGCGCCGCGGTAGACCAGGAAGCCGCCCCCGCCGATGCCGCAGGACTGGGGGCGGGTGATGCCGAGGGCAAAGGCCGTCGTGATCGCCGCGTCCATCGCGTTGCCGCCCGCGTCGAGCATCTGGAGACCGGCTTCGGAGGAGGCGGTGGATTCGGAGGAGATCACACCACCGCCGCTCCTGACGACCTCCTCGTACCGCGAGCCCTCGACCGCCGACGCGCCGCCCGTGATCACGAGCATCACCAGCACCGTCGTCGCGGCGGCAAGAACTCGTCTCATATTCCGCTCCTCCCCGGCTCGGCGGACCCCTTCGCCCGACCCCGCGGGCGTTCCCCTGGAGTGAATATTACTCCTGCCGCGCTCGTCGGGGCAACAGGAGAGGGGCCCGGCTTTGTAGGAGGGGGAAATCGTGCCGGCCCGGTAACGCTACTACTTTGCCCCTAGAACAAAGGCTACAAACACGGTAAAGCTCTGGGCTCCGGCGCCGACCGTTGGTTATTATGCCGGTCCGGCATAAAATAGTGGTATGGGCCTGGAAGGAATCGGTAAGCTGCTCATCGGCGGGGCCATTGTGCTGCTCGTGCTCGGCGGCATCTTTCTTTTGCTCGGGCGGTTCGGGCTCGACCGGCTGCCGGGCGACCTGGTCTTCCGGCGGGGAAGCTTCACCGTCTACGCCCCGATAGGGTTGATGATCCTGCTCTCCATTGTGGGTACGGTCCTGCTGAACATCTTTTTGCGGCGCTAGGCGCTGAAGCGTGCTGACCCGAGAACTCGACTACGAGCTACCCG
>OBLS010000497.1_pt1 | contig 14207 bp, 13 predicted proteins | sample 1519901 | NCBI WGS metagenome assembly OBLS01 (sample SAMEA3113585, study PRJEB22503) | soil metagenome | reverse complement strand
CGCCAACGCCGCCTGGCTGCTGGCGGCCACCCTGGCCCACAACCTGCTGCGCTGGGTCGCCGCCATCGGGCTGGGCGCCCGCGGGGAGCTGGTGGTGGCCAAGACGCTGCGCCGCACCCTGCTCAACCTGCCCGGCCGCCTGACCCGCTCCGCCAGACGATGGACGCTGCATCTGCCCGCCGGCTGGCCGTGGGCGGCGTGGTTCGAGCTGGCACTGGCTCGGCTGCGCTGCATCGACTACGCCACCTGACCCACCACTGCCGGACCGCGCAAGACCCAAGCCAACCCGGGCCAGCGTGAGCCTGCCCGGGCATGCCTGGCCGGCGGCTCGCGCCCCCCCGATCGCGCAAACCGGCTGCCACGCCATCTCGATCATGCCCCAGAGGACACCACAGCCCTCTTCAAACCGGCTCCAACCGGCTGGGAATTCGGGCGTCGGTGGATCTAGGCTCAGGGCTCGTGTTCACTTGGGGGGACGGCCGCCCGCTCCACCCGGAGCGGTTCTCGCGCTGGTTCGAGCGGCTCGCCCGCGAGGCGGGCCTGCCCAAGATCCGGCTCCACGACGTGCGCCACAGCTACGCGACCGCAGCACTCGCTGCCGGCGTGCCCGCCAAGGTCGTCAGCGAGCGCCTCGGCCACGCCAACATCGCCATCACCATGGACACCTACAGCCACGTCCTGCCCGGCATGGACGAGCGCGCGGCCAGCGTCGTGGCCCGGCTGATTCTTGACGACGAGCCGCCCGGCGAGGCGGCCCGTTGACAAAGCGTTGACAACGCGCCGCCAGGCGCCCGATCAGAAGGAAGGAGGGAAGCGCGAAACCGCTGTTCAGCGGTGGGGTGACCGAGGGGACTCGAACCCCCGACCTTCGGGACCACAACCCGACGCTCTAACCACCTGAGCTACGATCACCATGATGAGCGAGGGAAGGATACCGGGGCCGGCGGGGGTGTGGCCAGCGGGAAGCGGGTCGGCTGGGTGGGTGGATGGGGAACCTGATCGGGAGTGAGCGGCTGTGGCTCCGGCAGCTGGAGGCCTCCGAGGCGCGGGCGCTGCTGCAGGGGAAGGCCGACCCGGAGCGGCCCTGGATGGCCGGGTATCCGATGCAGGGGACGCTGATCGCGGTCGAGGCGTTCGTGCGGGCGATCGACAACGGGGCCGACCCGGGGGCGTACGGGGTCTACCAGGTGGTGCGGTCCGGGGACGACATGGTGGTGGGGGACATCGGCTTCCACGGGCCGCCGGACCAGCGGGGGTCGGTGACGGTCGGGTACGGGCTGGCCCCGGGAGCCCGGGGGCGGGGCTATGCGACCGAGGCGCTGCGGGCGGTGGTCGCCTGGGCGCTGGAGCAGCCGGAGGTGGCGGCGGTCGAGGCCGACACCACCCATGCCAACCTGCCGTCGCAGCGGGTGATGGAGCGGGCCGGGATGCGGCTGTACGACCGGAGCGACCAGCTGCGGTTCTACCGGGTTCCTTGAGCGGCGGGCGCTGGGCGTGGTTCCATGCCCACCCGCCGCCAGATGAGAAGGGAGCTCGGGGATGCGCATCGTCCTGGTCGGCCCGCCCGGGGCCGGCAAGGGGACCCAGGCCGGCCGGATCGTCGACCGGTTCGGGGGCGTCCACATCGCCACCGGCGAGATCCTCCGCTCCAACGCCGAGCGGGGCACGGAGCTGGGCCGCACGGCCAGCCGGTACATGGACCGGGGCGACCTGGTGCCCAACGAGGTCATGATCGACATGGTGCTGGAGCGGATGGGGGAGGGCGACTGCGCCGGCGGTTTCGTGCTCGACGGCTTCCCGCGAACCGTCCCCCAGGCCGAGGCCCTCGAGCGGCGGCTGGAGGAGCTGGGGTGCCCGCTGGACGCGGTGGTCAGCTTCGAGATCGACGAGGACGAGCTGCGCGACCGGCTGGCCGGCCGGGCCGAGGAGCAGGACCGGGCCGAGGACGACGACGAGGGCGCCATCCGGCGGCGGCTGAAGCTGTTCGGGGACGAGACCAAGCCGCTGCTCGACTTCTACGACGACCGGGGGCTGCTGGTCAGGATCGAGGCCAAGGGCGACCTGGACGAGGTCACCGGGCGGATCGCCGCCGCCCTCGCCGAGCGCGGCGGCCGCGCGGGGGCGGCATGATCGCCCTGGTCACCGGGGCCTCCAGCGGGCTCGGGGCGGCCACGGCGCGCCGGCTGGCACGGGAGCCAGGCGCCCACCTGGTGCTGGTGGCCAGGCGCCGCGACCGCCTCGACGAGCTCGCCGGCGAGCTGGGCGGGGCCACCGTGATCGCCGCCGACCTGCTCGAGGAGGCGACCCCGGCGCTGGTCGCCCAGCGGGTCACCGACGAGCACGGGCGCCTCGACCTGCTGGTCAACAATGCCGGCGTCGGCGGGCGGGGCAGCTTCGCCGAGGGCGGCTGGGCCGAGGTCCGCCGGGTCATGGCGATCAACTTCGACGCCCAGGTGCGGCTGACCGAGGCCCTGCTGCCGCTGCTGCGCCGCTCGGCCCCGAGCGGGGTGGTCAACATCGGCAGTGTGGCCGGGCGGGTGTCGCGCCCGCGGGTCGGGTCGTACGCGGCCAGCAAGTTCGCCCTGGCCGGCTGGACCGAGGCCGTGGCGATGGAGGAGGCGCGCCACGGCGTCCACATCGGCCTGGTCCAGCCCGGGTTCGTGTCCACCGAGGGCTTCCCGCAGCGGGAGCTGCAGGCCCGGCCCTGGACCCGCTGGATGCTGTCGACCGAGGACAAGGTGGCCGAGACGATCCTCGACGTCTGGCGCAACCGCCGGCCCGAGGCGTATGTGCCCAAGCCGTACGGGCTGGTCCCGGTGGCCCGGGTGCTGCTGCCCGGCCTGTACCGCCGGGCCGTGGGCGGCGGCGCCTTCACGGCCACGCCCAAGCCCTAGCCCTCGGCGTCCGCCCAGCCCAGCTCCAGCTGCCCGCCGGCGAAGGCGGCCAGGCGCTCGGCCTCGGCCTCGGCGGCCCGCCTGGCCCAGGCGGGCAGGGGACCGGCGAACGGCTCGACGGTGACCTGCACGCGCTGGCCCTTGACCTCCTGGCGCCAGACGCCCTCCATGCGCCCCCCGACCAGCAGCACCGGCGACAGCCAGCCCTGGGGCCGGTAGACGCGGGGCTTGTAGGGCCCCGGCATGAGCCGCTCGGCGTGGAGGGTGGCGGTGACCACGTACTGGTCGAAGGCGGGCAGCAGCCGCACCGTCCGCGACCCGCCACCCGCGCCCCGGGCCCGCCCGCCGGCCTTGGCCAGGCCGGTCACGTCGGCGGCCAGGGCGTAGGCGGCCGCGCCCTCGACCTCGACCCGGGCCACCTCGTCGCCGAGACGCTCCAGCAGCTTGCGGCCCTGGGCCGGGCTGGGGATGCCCCACCAGCGGGCGAAGTCCTCGCGGGTGACCGGGCCCGAGGCGGCCAGGAACCGGCGGGTGACCTGGTCCATGGCCTCCTCGGGGTCGTGGCTCGTCCAGCCGCCCAGCCAGGTGTCGGGACGGGTGAAGCGGACCTGCTGGCCCTGGCTGGGGGCGAAGCAGATGAGGCCGAGGGCGGCGGCCGGCTTGAGCAGCGCGCCCCAGCTCTCGCGGAGCTTGCCGCCCAGCTCCTTGGACCGGGTCAGCTTGCCGACCCGGTCGGCCAGCTCCTCACGGGTCAGCAGCTGGCCGTCGAGGGCCTGGGCCACGGCGTCGTTCAGCCGCTCCAGCTCGTCCAGGGTCACCCCGAAGCCGCGCTGCCATGACCCGGTCTCCCACCAGCGCCTGGTCGAGCGGGCGGCCTGCCACATGGGGAACTCGGCCGCCGGGAGCAGGTGCAGGGTGCCGCGCATGGCCCAGGTCTTGACCAGGCTGCGCTCCTCCCAGAGGGCGCGGCGGACGGCGCCGGGCTCCAGGCCCTCGACCCGGGCCTCCAGGGTCAGCTCGGCCGAGGACATCACCTGGGCATGGAGCCCGGCGATGCCGGCGACGACCTCCAGCATGGCCTTGGCCGGGGCGCGCTCGTCCAGGTGGTGGCGGGCCACCCGCCAGGCGGCCACCTGGTCCCAGCCGAGCTTGGCCGCGGGCGCGGCCGTGGCCGCCATCGTCAGGCCAGCAGGGGCCGGAGGGCGTCCTCGATCTGGGCGGCCGTGACCGGGCCCTCGTAGCGGGCCCGGATCACGCCGTCGCGGTCGACCACCAGCATCCACGGCTCGGTGGTGAAGCCGTACTCGGTGAGGGCGGGGACCGGCTTGGAGGTGTCGCGGCTCGGGTAGATCTCGACGTGCACGAAGCTCGCCCTGTCGCCGAGCTTGTCGGCCACCACCATCTGCTCGTCGACCACCGGGCCGCAGATCCGGCTGGTGCAGAGCAGCGGCGTGCCGAAGTTGACCACCGTCGGGCGGCCTTCCTTCAGGGCGTCGTCCAGCGAGACCTCGTGCAGCGGGCAGGCCGGCTCGCGGGTGCAGATCTTCTTGCGCCCGGCGGCGGTGGTCGCCACCGGGGTGGACAGCGCCTTGGCCTTGCTGCCGACGGCGGCCGGGACCTCGGCGGCCACCGGCACCCCGCCCGAGCCGACGGCCCGGCCCCCGTCGACCTCGGTCGTGGCCGCCACCATCCAGTTGCCGGCCTCGGGGAACTCGACCTCGGCCCCGTAGAAGCCCCGGAGCGGGCTGCGGGGCGAGGTGTCCTTGGTCTCCTCGTAGGCCTCGAGCTCGAACCAGCGGGTCGGGAACGGCCCGGCCGCCCGGCCGGTGTCGTTCAGGGCCACCCAGACCTCGGGGGCGCCCCCGGTGACGAGCCGGTTGTCGGGGGTGGCCAGCCCGAAGGTGTACAGGCCGGTCCCGACCGGGAGCTGGCTCTGGGCGCCGAGCAGCGACAGCTGGGTGGCGTCGGCCTTGAGGGCCTGCAGCGAGCCGGCCGGGGCCGCCCCGCCCGGCTCGTCGTCGCCGCCGCAGGCGGCCAGCAGGGCGGCCAGCCCGGCGGCGCTTCCGCCGGCGCCGGCGAGACGCAGGAAGTCGCGTCGGGAAGGCAACGGCTAGACGCGCTCGACGGTGGTGCCAGAGGCCGACCCGCCGGTGGCCTGGCCGCCGCCCGACCCGAACAGCCCGTTCAGCTCCTCCTGGAGCCGCTGCAGGCTGGGCTCGTCCGCGATCCGCTTGGCCGACGCGGTGAGCTGCTGGTAGCGCTCGCGGCCGGCGCGGGTGCCGAGCACGTAACCGGCCGCCAGGCCGACGGCGATGCCGAGCTTGCCCTTCATCGATCGATCCCCTGCCCTTCGGGTGGTTGGAGGAGGTTTCCCTCTAGCCTACCCGGCGGCGCGACGGTAGCGGTTGACGGCCAGGGGCACGAACACCAGCAGGATGCCGGCGATCCAGGCCAGGGACTGGAGCAGGGGCTTGGTGATCGGCCCGCCCAGGGTGAGCGCCCGCAGCGCGTTGACGGTGACGGTGACCGGGTTGACCCGCGCGAACGCCTGCAGCCAGCCGGGCATGCTCTCCACCGGGACGAAGGCCGAGGAGGCGAAGACCAGCGGGAACACCCAGACGAACCCGGCCGCCTGGGCCGACTCGACGTCGCGCACCGACAGGCCGATGAAGGCCGAGATCCACGAGAAGGCCAGCCCGAAGGCCAGGGCCAGGGCGACCGCGCCCAGCGCGGGCACGAACCCGGCGTGGAAGCGGAACCCGACCAGGGTGCCGACCACCAGCATCAGGCCGACCACGAACAGGTTGCGGACGGTGTCGGACAGGGTGCGGCCGGCGAGCACGGCCGAGCGGGCCATGGGCAGGGAGCGGAACCGGTCGATCATGCCCCGCGACATGTCCTCGGCCAGGGCGACGCCGGTCTGGGTGGAGCCGAAGATCACCGTCTGGACGAGGATCCCGGCCATCAGGAAGTCGATGTAGTGCTCCACCCCCGGCACCTGGATGGCGCCGCCGAACACATAGGTGAACAGCAGCACGAACATGACCGGCTGGATGGTCGAGAACAGCAGCAGGGTCGGGACACGGACGTAGCGGTAGAGGTTGCGGCGGGTCACGGCGGCGGCGTCGGTGAAGGTCCAGCGCAGCGGGCGCCGGGGGGCGGTGCGGGAGGCGACGGTGCTCATGCGCTGCTCCTCGCCGGCCGGCGGCCGCGGCCCCGGGGCGGGACTCCGGGGCCCTGGTCCTCGCCGGCCTCGGCCTCGGCGACGTGGCCGGTCAGGGCCAGGAACACGTCGTCGAGGGTCGGGCGGCGCAGGGCCAGGTCGGAGATCTCCAGCCCGGCCGCGTCCAGGCGCCGGACCACCTCGGCCAGCAGGGAGGCGCCCTTGACGACCGGCAGCGAGACCTCGCCCGCCTCGGCCACCACCTGGGGCGCGCCCGAGCCGAGGTCGGCGATGGCGTCGGCCGCCTCGGCCGTCCGGCCCCGGTCGGCGACCCGCAGGGCCAGCAGGTCGCCGCCGACCCGCGACTTGAGCTCGTCGGTGGTGCCCTCGGCGATCACCCGGCCGCCGTCGATCACGGCGACATGGTCGGCCAGCCGGTCGGCCTCCTCCATGTACTGGGTGGTCAGCAGCAGGGTGGTGCCGTCGCTGACCAGCTCGCGGATGACGTCCCAGAGCGAGAAGCGGCTGCGCGGGTCAAGGCCGGTGGTCGGCTCGTCCAGGAACAGCACCTGGGGCCGGCCGACCAGGCTGGCCCCGAGGTCGAGGCGGCGGCGCATCCCACCCGAGTAGGTCTTGACGGTGCGGTTGGCGGCGTCGGTGAGCTCGAACCGCTCCAGCATCTCGTCGGCCCGGCGCTGGGCCTCGTCCCGGCCCAGGTGGTAGAGGCGGCCGACCAGGTCGAGGTTCTCGCGGCCGGTGAGGTTCTCGTCGACGGCCGCGTACTGGCCGGCCAGGCCGATGACCGAGCGCAGGGCCTCGGCGTCGCGGACGACGTCGTAGCCGGCCACCCGGGCCGAGCCCCCGTCGGGCGTGAGCAGGGTGGTGAGGATCCGGACGATGGTGGTCTTGCCGGCTCCGTTGGGGCCGAGCAGGCCGAGGACGGTCCCGGCGGGGGCGGCCAGGTCGACCCCGTCCACCGCCTTGATGGAGCCGAACGACCTGCGCAGGCCCTCGGTGAGGATCGCCTCGTCGCCCACCCTCGCCTCCTCTGCTGTCGAGAGCGGCCCATGACAGCACAGAAGCTTGAACTCTTCAACTACAGAGGTGCACCGTGACCCGGGGGGTGGTCACCCGGGTCACGGGACTACCTGGCGCTCAGGCGCGGCTGGCCCCAGGCGGAGGCTCCGGCGCCGGCGCCGACCGCCACCACCTGGTGCTCGAGGGCGAACGCGACCGCCTCCAGCTTGGAGTGGACGCCCAGCTTGACCAGGACGTTCTGCACGTGGGTGCGGACGGTGTTGAGGGAGAGGAAGCACTCCTCGGCGATCCGCCGGTTGGACCAGCCGTTGGCCAGCAGGCCCAGGATCTCCCGCTCGCGGCCGGACAGGGTCCGCACCCGCAGGTCGACGCTGGGGTCGCGCACCGGCCGGGCGGCCGGCTCGGCCGCGGCCACGATGCTGCCCTTGCCGTCGACCAGGGTGCGGATGGCCCCGGCGACCTGCCGGCTGGAGGCGTCCTTGGCCAGGAAGCCGTCGGCCCCCGCCTCCAGCGCCTCGGCGATCGTCTCCCGGCGGGTGTCGGCCGAGAGCATCAGCACCTTGGTGCCGGGCGAGGACGCCCTGACCGCACGAAGGGTGGTGGCCAGGTCGGGACCTGGCATGTGGGCGTCGAGCAGCAGCACGGTCGGCTCGTGCCTGGCCGCCAGCTCGATCGCCTGGTGGCTGTCGTGGGCCACCCCGAGGACGGCCAGGTCATCCTGGGCGTCCAGCATCACTCCGAGGCCCTCGGCGAAGACCCGATGGTCGTCCGCCAGAACCAATCCGATCATGTTCGTCACGTTACGGCCTCCCCCGGCGCGCCTCAGTCGCTTCGGCCCGTTTTGCGACCGTCTTGTAAGGCGTCGCCGGAGCCGCAAACGGTACGGCCGACACCTTGCCCGTGACCGACCCGTGATCGGTACGTGATGGTCCGCGGCGGGGAACGTGCCTCCCGGTCTCCCGGGCTGCGTCGAGCGTACGACGGACGTCGCATGGTTCTCATCCGGAGAACTCAGTACCTGCCGTCACCGAACTCGCCGATGGCCCTGGGCAAGGTGCAACGTAGGTGAAGTTGCGCCGATTACCGTAATATCCGGCACTACAAGACCCGTACCAGCCCAGCCGGGTGGTGCGGCAAGCTGTTGGAACGACAAGGGACGTCGTCTTGGCTGGCCGCTCGCCGGTCTCCGGAGGAAATCGATGGCTCGCGTGTTCCTGGCCGACTGTCAGCCGCTGTTCAACGAGGCGCTGGAAGCTCTCATCACCCGTGACGGCACCAACGAGGTCGTCGGGCAGGCGTCGGCCGTGCCCCACATCGTGGCCTCGGTGCCCCAGCTCAAGCCCGACCTGTTCGTGATCGACGCCGGTCTGGCCCTGAGCAGCCGTCCGACCCTGGTCGAGACGATCCTCTCCGAGCTGCCCGACACCAAGGTCATCCTGCTCGCCCAGGACACCGACATCGACCTGCTGCTGCACGCCATCCGGGCCGGGGCGGTGGGGGTGGTCGGCAAGAAGTCCGGCACCCAGACGGTGCTGCGGGCCGTCCAGGCGGTGCTGGACGGCGAGGGCGTGGTGCCGCGGGCGATGCTGCCCCAGCTGTTCCGCCGGCTCCTGGACATGGGCGACCGGGCCTCCGACGCCCCCCTGAACCGGCTGTCCCCGCGGGAGCGGGAGGTGCTGGCCCTGCTCGGCCGCGGCTGGAGCAACGCCCAGATCGGCCGTGAGCTCTACATCAGCCCCCACACCGTCCGCACCCACGTGCAGAACATCCTCCAGAAGCTGGAGATGCACTCCAAGCTGGAGGCGGCCACCTTCGCCATGCAGCACGAGCTGGCCACCCGCCGCCCGTCGGCGACCGAGGTCGGCCGCCAGCGCGGCTAGCCGCCCGCGGCGGCCTGGATGGCGCGCCAGACGCGCTCGGGAGTCAGGGGCATGTCGATGTGGGTCACCCCCAGGTGGGCCAGCGCGTCCACGACCGCGTTCTGGACCGCCGGGGTGGAGCCGACCGTCCCCGACTCGCCGATCCCCTTGACCCCCAACGGGTTCAGCGGGGTCGGGGTCTCCATCCGCATGGTCTCGAACGCCGGCAGGTCGGCCGCGCTCGGCATGGCGTAGCTGGCCAGGTTGCCGTGCAGGCAGTTGCCGTCCTCGTCGTAGCCGACCTCCTCGAACAGGGCCTGGGCGACCCCCTGGGCGATCCCGCCGTGCACCTGCCCCTCGGCCAGCACCCGGTTGTGGATCCTGCCGGCGTCGTCCACGGCCAGGTGGCGCAGCAGCCGGGCCAGGCCGGTCTCGGTGTCGACCTCGCACACGGCCAGGTGGGCCCCGAACGGGAAGGTGCTGCGCTCCGGCTTGAAGTCGACGGCCGCCTCCAGCCCGGCGTCCATGCCCGGGGGCCGGCGGTCCGGGTCGGCGGCCGCCGCGGCCAGCTCGGCCCAGGCCAGGGCGGTCGAGGGGGCGCCGGCGACCCCCAGGCCCTCGCCCGGGAACACGGCCACGTCCTCGGCCGGCGCCTCCAGCAGGTGGGCGGCCAGCGCCCTGGCCTTGGACAGCACCTTCCCGGCGGCCTCGGCCACGGCGCTGCCGCCGACCTGGAGCGAGCGCGACCCCATGGTCCCGTCGCCCCTGGGCACGGCGAAGGTGTCGGAGTGGACGACCGCGACCTGCTCGGTCCCGACCCCGAGGGTGGCCGCGACCAGCTGGGCGAAGGCCGTCTCGTGGCCCTGGCCGTGGGGGGAGACGCCGGTCCGGGCCGTGACCCGGCCGTCCGGCTCGACCGCGACCTGGCCGTATTCGGACCCGAACCCGGCGACTTCGACGTAGACCGACAGGCCGATGCCGAGCTGGCGGACCTCGCCCCGCTGGCGGCGGGCGGCCTGGGTGGCCCGGAGGTCGTGGTAGCCGGCCGCCTCCAGGACCCGGTCGAGGGCCACCTGGTAGTCGCCCGAGTCGTAGCGGGCCCTGGTGGCCGTGGTGTACGGGAAGGCCCTGGCCGGGATCAGGTTGCGCCGCCGCAGCTCGGCCGGGTCGATGCCCAGCCGGGCCGCCAGCAGGTCGACCGCCCGCTCGACCATGGCCGTGGCCTCGGGCCGGCCGGCCCCCCGGTAGGCGGCCACCGGGGTGGTGTTGGTGGCCGCGCACGCCCAGGCCACCTCGACCTTGGCGATCCGGTACACGCCCGAGGCCATGTAGCGGGTCGAGGACGGCATCGAGGGGGCGTCGGCCGGGTAGGCGCCGCCGTCGGCCAGCAGCCGCGCCCGCAGGCCGGTGATGCGGCCGTCGCGGGTCGCGGCCAGCTCGACCTCCTGGACCTGGGCCCGGCCGTGGGTCATGGCCAGCATCGTCTCCGAGCGGCTCTCGACGTAGCGGACCGGGCGGCCCAGCCGCCGGGCCAGCGCGGCCACCGCCACCTGCTCGGGGTAGGTGTGGATCCTGGCCCCGAAGGCCCCGCCGACCGCCGGGACGACCACCCGGACCTGGTCGGGCCCCAGGCCGAGGGTCTCGGCGACCGTGTCGCGGGTCCAGAACGGCGCCTGGCAGGGGGCGTACAGGGTGAGGCCGTCGCGCTCGGGCTCGGGCACGGCCACGGCGGCGTTGGGCTCGATCGGGGCCGCGGCCACCCGCTGGTTGACGAACCGGCCCCGGACCACCACCTCGGCCCCCTCCAGGGCCCGCGACGGCTCCGGCCAGGGGCGCTCCTTGGCCAGGTTGCCCGTCCCCTCGAACAGCTCCGGGGCGTCGTCGGCCAGGGCCGCCCGCGGGTCGACGACCACCTCGAGCGGCTCGTAGTCGACCTCGACGGCCTCGGCCGCGTCCATCGCCTGGGCCCGGCTCCCGGCCACCACCACCGCCACCGCCTCCCCGAGGAAGCGGACGGTGCCGGTGGCCAGCACCGGGCGGGCCATGGCGGCCGGCCCGTCCCCGGGCGGCAGCGGCGGGAGGCCAAGGTCGGCGGCGGTGAACACCCCGGCCACCCCGGGCATGGCGGCGGCCGGGGCCGGGTCGATGGCCAGGATCCGGCCGTGGGCCAGCGGGGCCCGGACGAACACGGCGTGCAGCGCCCCCGGCGGGGCCAGGTCGTCGCAGTAGCGGGCGGCCCCGGTGACCAGGGGCGGGTCCTCGCGCCGGGGGACGATACCGTCGGTGGTTGGGCTGGCCATGGGCAGAGCCTACGGCACGGCGCGATCACGAAGCTCGGCGAGAACCGATGTCAACAACCTGCGTACATAGCAGTAGGTTTTTGGGAGGATGTTTAAGCCGACTAGGCTATACGTACAGTATGTCCGGTCGGCTTCGAGGGTGGGGCACGAATACAGGGGAGGGCAGTGGTGATCGTCGGTTCGTTTGGGCTGCAGCGCGGAAGGGCGCTGGTCGTTGCCGCGCTGGCGGTGCTGGTTCTGGCCACCGGATTGGGGGTCGTCCCCACGGGGACGGCGGCCCGGTCGGGGACGGCCGATCACGTCCGGGTCATCGTGCAGAAGACCGCGGCCGCCGACCCGGCCCCCGAGCTGGCCGTGCGGCGGCTCGGCGGCCAGGTCACAAGGGCCCTGCCGATCGTCGCCGGGTTCGCGGCCACCGTGCCCGCGGCCGCCGTCGACGAGCTGGCCAGGCTGGCCGGGATCCGGGCGGTCACCCCCGACGACAAGGTCCGGGTCCAGGGCGCGGCCAGCGCCGACGCCATCACGTCGGTCTACCCCAAGGTGGTCAGGGCCGACGCCGCCTGGAAGCGCGGGGTCACCGGCCGCGGGGTCACCGTGGCCGTGCTCGACACCGGGGTCGCCTCCGGCCTGCCCGACCTGGCCGGCCGGCTCGTCCAGGTGCGCAACGACCTCACCGGGCGCACCGAGCCGTGCAAGAACCTCTCGGGCGAGCTGGACTGCAACGACCGCTACGGGCACGGCACCTTCATCGCCGGGCTGGTCGCCGGCAACGGGGCCAGCTCGGGCGGCAAATGGAAGGGCGTGGCCCCCGAGGCCAGCATCCTGTCGGTCAAGGCCGCCGGGGCCGACGGCTCCGCCGACGTCAGCAACATCCTGGCCGCCATCCAGTGGGTGGTCTCCTTCAAGGACCGCTACAACATCCGGGTGCTCAACCTCAGCCTCGGCACCGACTCCACCCAGGACTGGCAGACCGACCCGCTCAACTACGCCGTCGAGCGGGCCTGGGCGGCCGGCATGACCGTGGTCGTGGCCGCCAGCAACGAGGGCCCGGGCGCCGGGACCATCACCAAGCCGGCCGACGACCCCTGGGTGGTCACCGTCGGGGCCACCGACGACCGCGGCACCGCCGGCCTCAGCGACGACCGGCTGCCCGACTTCTCGGGCCGCGGGCCGACCGCCCACGGGCTGGCCAAGCCGGACGTGGCCGCCCCCGGCGCCCACGTCGTCTCGCTGCGGGCCCCCGGCAGCACCATCGACACCCGGTTCCCCAACTACGTCGACGGGTCCTACCGGCAGGGCAGCGGCACCTCCATGGCCACCGGGGTCGTCTCCGGGGCGGTCGCCCTGATGCTCCAGGCCAACCCCGGCTTCACCCCCAACCGGGTCAAGCACGCCCTCTCCGCCACGGCCAGGGACGCCGCCTCCACCGACCCGATGGCCGTCGGGGCCGGGGTGGTCGACGCCTACGCGGCCGCCTTCTCGGCCCCGCCAGGGGCCGCCAACCAGGGCCTGGCCCGCTCCAACGGCCAGGGCAGCCTCGCCCTCAGCCGCGGGTCGGTGCAGGTGCAGACCGACGACCCCCTCGGCACCGTCCTCGGCCCGGTCCTCGGGGCCACCCTGACCGCCCAGCTCCTGCTCTGGAACCCCGGCGGCTACACCGGCGCCCCCTGGGTCCCCGCCGACTGGTACCTCTCCACCTGGGAGGTCCACCGCTTCTACCGGGTGAGCTGGTACGGCAACGACTGGCCGGCCAGCCGCTGGCACGGCTCGAGCTGGTACGGCCAGGAGCAGAACGACTCGTACGGGTCCCCTCTCTCCGGATCGGCCTGGTACGGCGCCTGGGAGTAGCCGATGTCCCCAGCTCCAGGCGGCACCGTCGAGAAGCCACCCGTCGCGGGTGGCTTCCCGACGAAGGTGCTGCTGTTCACCCTGGTGCTGTCGGCTGCCGGCGTGGCCAGCGGCATCCAGGCCAGCTCGCTCGCCGGGGACACGACCAGCTCGTCCCTAGGCGTCTTCCTGATCTTTGTCTGCATCCTCACCGTCGCTGGCTTCCTCAAGCTGAACTTCCGGTTCCGCGACGAGGTGAACGCCTTCGACCTGTTCGAGGCGGTCCTGACCCCGGCCGTGTTCGTGCTGTCCGGCGTCGGCGTGGTGTTCGCGGTCGCGCTGTCGGTCGCCATCTCCGAGGCGATCATGCGGGTCCGGCCGGTCAAGGCGCTGTTCAACATCGCCCAGCTCACCAGCGCGGCCGGGGCCGGTGCCCTGGTGCTGGCGGCCCTGCGCGGGCCCGGCCAGCCGGTGGCACGGGACCTGGTGGCCCTCTGCCTCGCCATGGCGGTGATGATGACGGTCAACGAGCTGTCGCTCATCGTCGTGCTCTGGCTCGCAGAGCCGCAGCCCCTCGGCCGGGTGCTCGCCGAGCTGCGACCCATGGTGGTGCCCGTCTGGCTGGTGGGCGGGGCCATCAACCTCGCCTTCGGCCTGATCTTCGTGGCCGCCTACAACTGGACGCCGCTGGCGGCTCCGCTGTTCCTGGTCCCGCTGGCGGTGCTCCACTGGACCGGCCGCGCCTATGCCGGCGTCCGCACCGACCGGGCCCGGCTGGCCGGGATGCAGCTGGCCACCCACGCCCTGGCCGTGCCCATCAACCCCCGCGACGCCATCCCCGACTTCCTGGTCGAGGTGCGGCGCTGCTTCGAGTCGGAGGTGGCCGAGCTGGTCATCCTGCTCGAAGGAAGCCGGGTCGTCCACCGCAGCCGTGAGGACGTGCCCGACGGCGAGCAGCTGATCGAGAAGACCGGCCGGGAGACCCTGGCCGCGGCCCTGATGCGCACCGGCAGGGCGGTCAGGGTGAGCGCGGACGACGGCGACCATGAGCTGCCTGGGCGGCTGCGCGAGGAGGGCTGGCGGGACTGCCTGGCCGCCCCGGTGCGGGTCGAGGGCAAGGTCATCG
>OBLS010000496.1_pt1 | contig 14242 bp, 13 predicted proteins | sample 1519901 | NCBI WGS metagenome assembly OBLS01 (sample SAMEA3113585, study PRJEB22503) | soil metagenome | reverse complement strand
AGACTCTTGACCTTCTCTCCATCTAACCGAATGCAGTATCTTAAGTTTGAATGACAGATAGCTGAGTGAGTCAAATTGTCTAGTTTCACTTGACCTAAGAATTTTATACTAGAAAGACATAACAACACTTAACGTGATGAGGAATAGGCATCGAAGTAGAGGAGAGATTATAGCATCTATCCTTCAGGCAGTTAATGGAAATAGTCTTAGGCAAACAGAAATACTTTATCGTACATATCTATCACATAATCTACTGAAAGAATACCTGGTTCTTTTGCTCGAAAATGAATTAATAGAATATACAGCGGGAGAACGAACGTTCAAAACTACTGGAAAAGGGATGAGATATCTTCAGATGCATGCCCAGTTGGGTCAGCTCATAGTAAAAAACAATAGTAAGTTTACGCTGTCTGATCCCAGCCCTGTGTGGGGATAGCTTTAGTAGTTAAGTCGTCTAGTACGCATGCAACTTGTGGGAAAGCCCAATAACGATACGGAATATCGAGATTGGTGGGTAGACTATCTAAACATCAATTCAAAGCAATTACACTGTACCACCAAGCATTATTGCCTAACATGAGAATATTAGTCTAGCAAAAATAGTGAAGCGGCAGGAGACCGGTTCTAAGCTTTTGCTTGCTGTAACCTTTTATCCACATCATCCCAGTTCACAACGTTCCACCAAGCAGAAACGTAGTCAGGTCTTTTATTTTGATATTTGAGATAGTATGCATGCTCCCAAACATCGCACCCTAGTAGAGGGTCTAATCCTTCAGTGCTTGGGCTTGTTTGATTTGGCATTGCCTTATAATCTACTTTCTTTGTGGATGGATTATAGACCAGCCATCCCCAACCACTCCCTTGGATCGCTACAGTGTTTGAAGAGAATTTCTCCTTAAATCCTGAAAAATTTCCAAACGATGAATTTATTGCATCAGCGACTGCACCTCCTGGCTCTCCACCACCATTTGGTTTCATATTATTCCAAAATATTCGATGATTATCGAATCCCCCTCCGTTGAAATTAATTGCGCCTTTTTGAGCAGGCGGAGCTTGATCCAAATTTGATAATATTTCTATGATGTCCCTTTCTTGAATTTCAGGAGGACATTGTTCAAGCGCCGCATTTAATTTGTCTGTATAAGTTTGATGGTGTTTCGTATGATGGATCTCCATAGTTCTTGCATCAATATGTGGTTCAAGCGCATCGTAACTATATGGGACTGGTAGCAATTCATATTTTTTCATACATTTTAAAGTAACTCTTTTACTATTAACTGTTCTGTTAACATATCCTGATCAGAAGTCGTATCGAATTGAATGAGATGACAGTCAGAAGGTCATTTGTTCTTAGATAGGTATCGACTATACTAAGTAATTAGAATTAAACTAGTTAATTAGAATAAATCTACACTGAACAAAAAATAAAAATTAAGGGGGTCAAATGACATAATTATCCCACTGCATTTCGTCTATAGCAAAATTGGCCCGGCCGAAATCTAAGTATGCGTCAGGATTTATTGGGAAACGTATTTATTAAAATCTGTAGCATTTGAGGGTTGAATAACGATTGCCAATAAATGATGATTTATTACGTGCTAGGAAGAAGGTGTCTGCAACTCGACCAAAGTTTGTAAGGCAAGAGAGTTGGAGATATATCAGGCTTGCAGAAAATTGGAGGAAGCCAAAGGGTATTGATAATAAGATGAGAAAACAGGTATCTGGAGTCCCGCCGCTCGTCAAAGTGGGATACAGAGGCCCTAAGAAAGCAAGAGGTCTACATCCTTCTGGATATAATGACAGGTTAATCCATAACATCAGAGATCTGGAAAAACTGGATCCCAAAGTTGATGCTGCAAGGATAGGTCGCACTGTGGGCCGTCGGAAACGAATAGATATTGTGAGTAAGGCCACCACATTAGGCATCAAAGTTCTTAATAAGGGTAATATAACGCAGGAGAGTATTCAAAAGGATAAGAAAGAGGAGTAAACCTAGATGGTAGTTAATATTCGAAAGAAGCGAGAACTCGTCGCACGGATTTTGGGGGTAGGGGTGAATAGAGTTAGATTTGAACCAGATAAGCTTGAAGATGTGGCTGACTCTATTACAAGAGAAAATCTGAGGGCGCTAGTCAAAAATGGGGCTATCTGGACCGCTAGACGGCAGGGAACTTCTAGGTACAGGGCTAAACTAAAGCATCTTACAAGAAAAAAGCGTGGAATAGGAAAAGGGTCTAAGAAGGGCAAAAAAACCGCTAGAGCAGGAAAGAAAGAGCTTTACGTTACAAAAATCAGAGGCATGCGACATTACTTAAAGGTTCTAAAGGATCGGAACGACATAGATAGAGAAACTTATTGGTCGCTCTATAAGAAAGCCAATGGTGGACAAGTTAGAACGTTAGCGCATTTGCGAGATTTGGTAAAAGCGTCTAAGGCTAGATAAGTAAAAAGAATTCTCTCTCTCGGTGTGGCAAATGCTTTTCCAGTATAATCATGCATAACCGGTTCCAATTCGTCTCGAACTTCAAGCAACAGATTACCTTTACATTTCCGTTTACAGCCTCAAATAGTATTCGTGTGTAGCAACAGAAGATGTTTAGAGAAATTCGCATTTTTAAGCGTATTCTCCCGCCAAGAATTGAAAGAAGTGGCGAGTTCGCAGATTAATCTGATCACTCCAGCGAATAATATAGTACTAAAGTTAATGTATACCCATAATGTTTGTCAACCTTTGATGAATCCAAGAATAAAACCCGCGGCTAAGCTGCCCACCAGAGGAATTCCGAAGGCTGCCATTATGGAAGAAATACTTTGTTCGGTGCCTGGGAGTTTCGTGTTGCTGACGTTGCCCATCAGACCTGTACCCGCATCTTGTATTTTACTCCAATCAACTGAAACGTATTGTTGATACCCAAGGGCAACAACGGCAACTATCATCAATCCAGCGATAATAAGGACGATCTTGATTACCTTTTTTATTGCGTATCCCGCAAGAAATCCGGCTATGCCTCCTACTGCTATTGGGGTAGCACTAGAAGCTAGAGAACTTAGATCCATACTCATTCTGTTTGCCTGTTATTAAACAGGCTAAATATCTATATGGGGTCTGATAGTTTGTATCATAACCTTGTCCCTATAAAATTCGCTCCTTCCTTGTTCATGGATTTTAGGGGGAGGAATTGTAATTGCAAGAACATCTACGCGACACATATCATTATGTCCCAGCAGAGTGAGACGCCATTCTAGTATCAAACGGGAACTACTCAGAGGTTAGAGATCAATAGTGCAAGGGCATAAGCTAATTAATGCAGCCTTCGAAAAAGGGAACGATATCTTTTCGCACCATCTGCGTCGGTATACGTTACTTTATCATAGAAACAATATTCAAAGCCATTTTCCCGTAACATACGAATTATCTCTGAGGGTATAGGTTGTATGTGCCCCAAAATCAAATCCATGTGAAATTGATCTGGTTTGAGTTCAGCTTCGAACCCATGCCTGGCCATCATGTACAAGATTCCAGCTAATAAAGTAGGAGTTGATTTATCATCTGATTTATTCACGTGATGATTCAACTTCTACTTATTCAATCTCCAGCCAAACTACTAGGCTTGACATAATTCTCTAATTCGCGAGATGTGTGCATTGGAGGGGAACAGACAAAGTCCTTGCAAACATAGGCTCGGGTTGAGCTATTAGCTTGTGAACCTCTAGGTTCCAACTTTCCTTTGAAGAATGGTAGTAGTTCCAGTTGGCCAAAGTCCGTATTCGACCTTACGTACGCAAAAATACCGTTGGGAATATAAGCCTTATTTAGGAGCGTCAGCATACGGCAAAAAGTATCATCGCCTAATTCCTTTCCCCGTACCACCGTGAATTCGGTCGGCCTTTTCACGTACATATATAATGAGATAAGGAAATGCCCGAAACCGAATGGGTTATCTCTGGCACTAGAAGAAATAGACCTAAAAATGTCCTCCGATTTTTTCAGATAATCATTTTTTTGAGCAAAATGATATAGTCTCATCAAATTCATTGCTGCGACAGAGTTACCGCTAGGAATCGCAAGGTCATAATAATTTTTAGTTCTTATTATGAGTGCCTCATGGTCATCCGATGTGAAAAAAAAACCATCATTTCTCTGTTTATCCCAGAAATGATCTATCATAAAATCTGAATGTCTGATACCGGAATTGATATAACGTGGGATAGGAAGGACTTCGAATAGATCAATTAATGAATTCACATAGAAAGCATAGTCATCAAGATAACCATTCAATTTGGCCTGGCCGTTTTTGAAAACCCTATGAAGTCTGCCATCAGGCGACGCCATTCTGCTTTCAATAAAATCCACGGCTTTGACAGCTGCTTTTAGATAAGTCTCTTCTGATGTAACTCGATATGCCTTTACTAGTGCAGAGATCATTAGTGAATTCCATGAGGTAATTGCCTTGTCATCCTTTCCTGGATGCACACGACGTTTTCTTGCTTCCAATAATTGTACCTCAGACCTTCTAATGAGATCGTTTATAACCTGAACAGGTTTGTCGAATTTTTGTGAAAGAAACAGCTGATTATTTTGGCTATTTAGAATATTTTTACCCTCAAAATTCCCTCCTTCAGTAACGCCATAGTATAAACAAAATATTTCAGCGTCCGCCTTGTCATCCAAAATTTCCAGAATTTCTCTTTTTGTCCATAGATAGTACTTCCCTTCCTCTCCCTCAGAATCAGCATCCTCAGCGGAATAAAAAAAGCCACCATCCTCTGCGGTCATCTCGCGGAGAACGTACCTAATGCTTTTATTCAAAACTTCAATATACTTCTCATCTCGGCTCACCTGATAAATTTCCGAGAAGAGTTGGATGAGTAATGCGTTGTCGTAGAGCATTTTTTCAAAGTGAGGAACTAGCCATTTTTGGTCTGTAGAATATCTAGCAAACCCTCCCCCGAGATGATCGTGGATACCTCCTGATGCCATCTTATCAGCAGTGAATAAGACGAAGTCCCTGAATTTGGAAATCTTCGACAAATCATAATATCGTAACATAAACATAAGATTGGACGGGTTTGGAAACTTGGGAGCTTGTCCAAATCCGCCATATGTTGAATCACCAAAATGCAAGAGGCTAACTGCAGCTTCATCCAGTATAGAGCGTTCAGGTTCTACCTGAAGTGGACGACTACCAGAAATATCATCTGCAGCACCTGATAGTGCATTCATGAATTCAGAGCTAGCGCTAAGTACCTCCTTCTTATTGTTAACATATGTATCGGCAAGCTGTTTAAGGATAGACATAAAGCCCGGCATTCCATATCTAGAATTCTTTGGGAAGTATGTTCCGATATAGAATGGCTTCTTATCAGGCGTCAAGAAGACAGATAGTGGCCATCCCCCAGTGCCTGCCGCTAGTTGGCATACACGTTGATAGACATCGTCGATGTCAGCTCTTTCTTCTCTGTCTACTTTAATATTTACAAAATTTTCATTCATAATTTTTGCAATCTCTTCATCTTCAAACGATTCGTGTGCCATAACATGACACCAATGACATGAACTGTAACCGATGCTCAAGAATATTGGTTTATCTTCGACTTTTGCCTTCTCAAGTGCTTTCTCGCCCCAAGAATACCAATCTACTGGATTGTAAGCATGCTGCAAAAGATAGGGGCTGGTTTCGTTAATCAACCTATTGGCATTTCTATTATGCTTCTTAATGTGATTGTCATCCATGGAATGAGAGCAAAATGTCTTTGATATTATATAAATACTAGCAGAGATGCTCTCCGAGCAGAGTTTACCTCATGATTATCAAGGACCTTGAACCTTCAATCTCTTATTTAAATAGGCCTGAATATCTCTGGTCTGATCATATTCCAATTAGGTAAATAGAAAAAGGTTACCGAAAATCGTATGTCGCCAAACGCTAACTTCGATTCGGGATAATGATTCTTGTACAGAGGTATGAAATGATCAGCGTCCTTTCCAATTGGGGGATGCAGCGCAGCAACTATTGGGTCGCCTCTGGCATCAGACGCGGCTGCAATAAGTCGAAGTATTTCGTGCCCTTTTACCCTTGGTATCCTTCTTGATGATTTCACCTGTATAAGCCATTTTTTTTGTTCTTTCTTAGAGTCTATCTCTGCAACTATGTCGGCAGGCCCTCGACTATTCTTTGACAGACAAACCCGCCAACCAATTAATCTCATGTATAAAGCCACTATGTACTCCGCTTCTCTGCCAAATGTTCCAATCGAATAAGATAGTCTCAATCCCCAAGAGGGATAAGGTCCTCAGGTCAGCTTTAACTGTTGTTGTGAAAACTCTCTGATCCGATTATGAAAAGTCTCTTCTGTATGCCTATCAATTGCAGACGATTTGGGATTATTCATTTGACATGGTATCTTGCTAAACACTTACTGAAGAATATGAATATATTTCCATTTGTAACAAAATTTCTTAATGATCACAAAGAATACTGATCCATATAAGTTAAAGAAGTGCGCGTCTTGCAAAAACTCAATTCCACTAAATACTAAATATTTTACTATGTCACTATCGCTTCAACATTTTTGTCTCGTATGTGCTGATAGAGAAATCCCTAAACTAATTCAGAATCTACAGCAGGACCTTCGTAAGATAAAGGAAGAATTGAAGTATAATTAAATCAAATGGATTACTCAGGTTTACCCTTGTATGGAATATAGGGAGTCATATGCCCATAAAAGCTGACTATTTTGATCCAGAATTGACAATTAATAGTGGGCAGATGTTTTTGTGGCAAAAGAAAAGGGATGCATGGTATGGAATTCACACCGATCGTGTGTTGAAACTTTCTTATGAAAGACAAGATAATAATCAGGATAGGAGCCGCATAAGTTATGAATCGTATCCTCAGGATCACGGATGGGAAAAGAAGCTATTTCGAATGGATGACGACATTGACAAAATACTAAACACTATTTCATTTGATCCACTCGTACGCAACTCTATAATGATATTTCGTGGCCTTCGAGTCATGAGACAGGATCCTATTCAATGTATGTTTTCGTTCCTATGTGCTAGTAATATTAATATTCAGCGGATTCGCACAGTACTTTTTAATTTATGCCGGCAGTTCGGAAAACAAATGACCGTTAAGGGGGACCAATTCTTTACATTTCCAAGACCAAGAGATCTACATGAAGCGAACATATCCGAATTAGTTGCTTGTGGTGTGGGCTACAGGGCGAAGTCGATCAAGATGCTTGCAACAAAAATATTTAATGGAGAGATCGTTCCTGACGAGATCCGTCACATGAGCTACGAAGACGCAAAACGAGCTCTGCTAGATATACATGGAATAGGCAACAAGACTGCTGATTGCATACTACTATTTTCACTTGAAAAATTGGAAGCATTTCCTATAGACACTTGGATAGCGAGAATAATATCTCAGAATTATATATTTCCTATCAATGAAAAACAATTTGGAACTAACAGCCATGAGCATCATCTGAGTTCTAGGCGGTATCTGTATTTGTCTAATTATATGAGGATGCATTTTGGTATTTATGCAGGCTATGCCCAGCAATATCTATACTATTACGGTAGACATATCGCTGGAAGAAAGTGGTAAAGGATCTGACCTAAGGGAAAATATCACATAACCTTGAATGCTAAAAATATGTTCAGGTGGTGTTAACTGTAGGGGTCAAACGACTATCCTACTCGAGTATTAAGTGAATCCTAAACTCTGAGCCACTGGGGCATCTAGTATAGTTATTGAAGTTCTCGATCTTTTATATTGCAATTCATATACAAGAGGATAGAAGAGTATAACCCCATGGACACAAAAAATGAATCCCATTCAAACTTGTTAGGTAGCTATACTAAAGAAGAGACCAAGGGACGGTATCTGTACGGAGATTATACACCGTTGGAAGAGAAGAAGAATATTATCCATGTGTTGAAGGACTTTGTGTCTACTTCTGCAAATATAATTGAAATTCACAAAAAAGTAGGCACCCTTCGGTTCGTTTTGGAGAATATTGATCTTTTTCAAGACGAGATTATAAGAAAGATTGGGAGCTTGCAAATTTCAGTAGAAGCGTCGCTAGACGTATTTCATTCCAAGTATCACGAGAAAATTGTGAGTTCCCCCGACGTTAAGAAAGAAGCCGAGTCTTCCTTTTTTAGAATGAGAGCTCCTTTAATTAACTCAATAGGGGATATCGAAAAGCAATTTACAAAGTACACCAATGAATATAGAGAAGAAATACAGGAAAGGATTATTGGTTCGTATAGTAATGCCATTACCCTACTTCAGCTCTGGCTTTCGAAGGACAGCTATAATCTTCCCGATACTATCTTAGGAAGGCGAAATAAGGTACTGACGGCAAAAATAGACAGGGATCCTTATTCGTATAATATTACGTCTTCGAATGAGATCATCGGCGTCAACTACACTGGTTCCTCTAGTTCTGCAGATGCCAATGTTGACGGTCTCGAAAGGCTTCCAGCATCTACATTTTCGTACCACTTCACAATTGACTCCAAGTTTTCTGAGTTCTGGAAACATCGAAGAAAAGTATCTGATCTAGGAGTAGACGATCTGTTGATCCCAATCGGGTTCAAGAAATCAATATCAGAAAAACTACGACGGTCCCTCAGGCTCGGATCAAACCAAGAAGACCATCAAGACTCCTCTGAGAGAGAGATCGAGTATATCCATGCTAGTAGTCTATACATCACCTACGTCAAAATGGATACTGGCAAGACGTTGGCTGTGAAGCTCTCAGGAGATCCTTCAAGAAGCGACGAAAAATCAATCGAGCTCGAGTATGAGTTGTCTGACTTGCAACCGCAAGAAAACAACGCTAGTAGCAATAACAGTATTACCACAATAGCGTACTACAATGGGCTCAAATCGGAGGGCAGATTGCCAAGACTCAATTACGTTGACAGGGAGGAACGAAGGAAAATAGATCTCGCTCAGAAAGAATTTCAACAGGCGACAGACATCCTCAGAATTGTAATGATGGGAAAAATGTTAGCAGATAAAATAAATGAAATCTCGAATACGTCTGCAGTATCACATCACATGAAACTAGACTCAATTAGAGTAGGGGATAAGGAAGCGATAATGAGCTCAAGTAATTTAAGCAAGACGCTACTATATTACGAAGACATTGTAATGTCTTTTCTTGAGCTTGTTGCGGTGGGATTTTCGCCTTTGATCCAACATATGTCCGAGAAGAGCCCAATAAAGGGAGAATTAATTTTGAGGTACGAAACTGATGAAAAGGTAAGAACGGAGTATGTACTCAGAACCGAGGAGCTGAGTGCACCTTTGTCAGATGACGAAGGTCGAAGATTGTTAGAAAGACTCAAACTTTAGTTCATATTTTATAATTTAGTATCGCTATCTATTTTAAAAGAAAATAGTGTATGCCTGATAGCTCGTGTAGCGAATTATGCTAACCGAAGCTACAAACTTTAGTTAGCAACTATTTTCAAAAACTGATTATACTCCGTTATCAATTTCTTGCGATCGATCCATTCACAAAAGTCCGGTAAATCTTTAGAGCATCAGTTTCGCTTGTTGCTCCCACAATGGTAGCAGCTCCACTGGTGAGGATACTGATTGATACATTCCCCTCGACCCCACTGCCTGAGGCGGTAATCCCTAAATTTCCACGAGACGTCACATCATACCCAAGATGCTCGGCATTTTTTATTATCATAGAGAGACTAATGGAAGAGAGTCCAAACGGTGCTACTGTATAAGTTCTCTTACCCCTATCTCGCCCACATAACTCTTCTACAAATAATTGATCCCCTGCAACTACCTTAGCCTGGAGAGACTTTGAGATACTAGCAGCTGGGCCACATGATGGACAGGCTTCTTGTCGTAATATTTGTACCTTTTCCATCGTCAATTCGTTCAGATCTATATACAGGAGCTTATCAACTAACGATGGCCTTTGACCGGTGATTATTTTAACGGCTTCAGACACTTGTGTTCCTGCAACTAAGTATAGTATCGATGGATGAACACCTTCTGTACTACAAGTAGGCATGTCTTCCTCTTCTAATTGAGGGAACATACACCTCAGACATGCTGACTCGCCAGGAAGAATCGTACACACAGAACCAAGCATCCCCAAAGCTCCAGCATATATGAACGGTATTTTTTGCTTTATACATGCATCATTCAACGCGTATCTCGCATCTACGCTGTCAAGCGCATCAATAACTATGTCTGCACCCTCCACTAGGCTTTCTGCGTTATATTTGGTAACGGAGATTGGTATTGCCTCAATTTTGGCAGTTAGATTTAATCTCTGCAGGCGCTCAGCAGCTACCTCTACCTTAACTTTACCGATATCGTCCTCTCTATACAAATGCTGTCTGTGAAGATTAGAAATTTCGATAACATCCCTGTCTATTATTCTGAGTTTACCCACACCCATAGCGCTGAGCATAGTAGTGACAGGATTGCCTATTCCCCCGACGCCGACTACGCACACGGTAGCCTTTCGTAGTTTTTCCATGCCAGTGAAACCTATTTCTTCGAGCATGATCTGCCTTGAATAGCGCTGCATGTCCTTCCCAGAAAACTGCTCATCATCTTCCCGTTCTCCCCCGCCTGCGACTGCAGGAAGAATGTAGATAGTATCATCTTTGTTCAGTGAGGTGGACATGCCATCGCTACTGAATCTTATGTTTTTTCCATTTAGGTAGATATTGATCAGTGACCTTGGCTTACCATTGAGATCAAATACTCTTCTCTTGAAATCTTCGCCCATTGTCTCTGACGCCTTTTGAAATGCGTCACTCAAACTTTCAGCATCGATGGGTAATTTACGTTCTCCTCCCCCTTTGTTTAGGACTGACGGAATTATAAATTCAATCTGGACCATACTCTCGGTATCAGCTCCACTCATCTCATCAGCGCCGATACTACCTGTATATCTGGCTTTACAGCATCTAGTTTTGGAAGTACGTCCACAATTGCTTCGGTCGCTTTAAGTCCGTTACCTGTAACATAGCACACAATATTTTCGTCCTTATCAATTCTGCCATCCTGAACCAACTTTTTAAGTGCCGCTACAGATACGCCTCCAGCCGGTTCTGTAAAGATTCCCTCTGTCTTTGCAAGAGACAGAATACCATCTACAATCTCTTCGTCTGTGACCTCCTCTGCAATACCGTTATACTGAGCGAGACGTTTAAGTACATACAATCCATCGCCAGGATCGCCGATCGCCAGACTTTTAGCTATCGTTTCAGGCTTCTCTATTGGCCTGACTTCATTGCTTTTGTTTTTAAATGCGTCGACTATCGGTGCGCAACCATGTGGCTGAGCTGCAATAATTTTCATTTTTGACACATTATCTACCAACCCCAAGTTTTCTAGTTCCTCAAATCCCTTACAAATTGCATTTAGCATAGCCCCACTACCTACCGGAATTATAAGAGTGTCTGGAACTTGCCAACCTAATTGTTCTGCAACCTCGAAGGCGAGCGTCTTTGAACCTTCAACATAATATGGACGCATATTGATATTGACTACTCCAATACCTTTGGAATCACCTATTACAGATGCAACTCTGTTGGCGTCATCATAGGTTCCGTCTACTGCAACAAATTCTGCACCATATGATAATGCTTGAGAGATTTTTACTCTCCCAATATCGGAAGGTGCAAAAATAAAGCATGGCAACTTAGCCTTGGCAGCATGCGCGGCTGTTGCAGAAGCTAGATTGCCAGTAGATGCACAACCGACTGCACTTAACCGAATTTCTTTCGCTTTAGATACCGCAACGCCAGCCGGTCTATCTTTGAATGAATATGTGGGATTGACAGAATCATTCTTTATGAATATATTTTTCAAGCTCCCAATTTCCTCCCCTAGCCTATCTGCTACTTGAAGCGGAGTGAATCCCGCGCCTAGACTAATAATATTACTTTTGTTTGCAATCGGCAAGAGTTCAAAATATCGCCAATACGACTTTTCCTGCCTCTTTGAAAATAGATCCCTTGTTAGGTCAGAAGGGATCTCGTACTCAACATCTATAGGGCCAAAACAATCTTCGCAGATATATCTAAAACTTGGCTCATATTCTCTGCTACATTCCCTGCACTTAAGACATCTTACAATACCCATAAGAACCAAACTATTATCTATTAGTGGTATAAATAAGTCTCTCTAACAATAAGTTTAGTGTGACTGAACTTTGCTAGGGACGTAATTTGTTAGTCAAATTATAAACTTTGTTGAGCGAATTGTTATAACATTACCATAAACCACTGATTTTCTCATAAGTAATCAAAGAATTTGCTTTTATTGCAAAAGGTCTTTGGTGAAATATCGGGCACAATTTTAGTATCCATATTGGCTTCATCATGGACAATCAGAAGTAAATATAAATCGCAATACGATGAATTAGAATGGCTCCATGGGTATATAAAAATGCAGGTTTCTTCCAAGCCTTCTGTAGAGGCACAGACAGTTCATGTCGGGCTAGACGACACAGATTCAACGCGAGGCAAATGCACAACCCATGCTGCGTATACGATTATTGACTACCTGTTGAATAAAGAGTCTGTCGAATTTATTGATTATCCTCTACTTATTAGGTTGAATCCTAACATTCCTTGGAAGACTAGAGGCAATGGGGCGGTATGCTTGAGATTCAGAACTTCATACCACGAAGGTCTCCTAGACAGGATAGTAGAGCTGATTCATAATGAAGACCTAATAGCAACTGGCGCTAATCCGGGAATAGCGGTCTACTGTGGGGACACGGTACCACACACTATTCAGTATTTTGCCCGTAGGGCGTTATACGACATAGTTAGCAGGAAGACGGCAGAAAAATTAGCTACACATAATCAGATTCGGTTTTTCACAGACGGTAATGGACAAGGGCTGGTTGGCTCTATAGCAGCCATTGGGACGCTTCTACAAGAAGACCACACTTTTGAAGCCGTGGCCTATCGAAAAAGGGAAAAATGTGGAACTGTAAGGAAACTTGATAGTGCACAGGTAGTTCGATACGACGCAGAAACGTTTCCCTATACATTCAATAACTACGACAAAGCTCATCATAGAGTCCTAATTCTTCCTCACGGTCCTGATCCTGTTTTCTGCGGAATAAGAGGGGAAAGCGTAGAGATCGTGTGCTCGGCACTCAGAAAGTTAAAGATTGTAGAGAAACTTGAAGGGTATATGGTATTTAGAACAAATCAAGGAACGAATCTACACCTTCAAAATGAGACTGGATTCACAGACATTAAGTGTTACAAAGCCGGTTTCAGCCTATGCAGAGTGAATTCAAGGCCTACGGTGATTGAGGGGGGCCATGCAATGTTCAGCGTTAAGGATTCAATTGGCGCGGTTGTTAATGCTGCGGTTTATGAACCGACAGATATGGTAAACATCGCATCCAAACTAGAAGTTGGTGACGTCATAAAGATAGGGTTTGGTGTCAGGAAGGCCAGCTCAAAGCATCCCAGAGTACTAAATGTAGAATATTTGCAGGTGTTAGAGACAACGGAAATCTTCGAAACTATGAATCCCCTCTGTTTAACTTGCAACAAGCGGATGAAATCGGAGGGAGTTAATAAAGGATTCAGTTGTCGAAGGTGCGGTTTTCGCGATAGAAAAGCAAAGAAGATTTTGATTCCAAAACCGCGAATGATAGAAAATAACCTTTTTGTTCCTACTCCAAGAGCTCACAGGCATTTAACTAAACCCATTCATCGCTATGGAATGGAGAAAAATCTGAAAAATTTCTCGGGAATAAATCTCTGGTCGACGTGGTTCTCCAAAACTTAGTGCCGATTGAGGTCTGAGAAGAACGGTATGGGGTGTCAATATTACATCATTCCTAAATCGTGAATCAAAGATAGCGGGGGGTTGATTTGAACTTACGGCATGTACGTTTGAACGTAACAAGTAACCGCTCTGCGGGTTATGAGCCCGCCGGGATAACCTAGCCTTCTCTTTCGAGAATCTGGCTTCCCCACCCCGCTAAAAATGCATCAGAGATGAGATAATATATCTTTATTTGTCTCACAGATCAATAGAAGAAGAAAGCTTAGTATTCATAATTGGTTCTAGCGAATTGTCTATGAGCATATTTCACTAGCAATTCACCTTGAACCTAAATGAGGTAGACATAGTTATGCAGAATCCTGTTATAAGCCCGCTGAGAGGCATGACTGTATTCAAGACATCACAGAATCTGAATA
>OBLS010000495.1_pt1 | contig 14245 bp, 10 predicted proteins | sample 1519901 | NCBI WGS metagenome assembly OBLS01 (sample SAMEA3113585, study PRJEB22503) | soil metagenome | reverse complement strand
ATACCGCAAATGCCAGCTTACCGTCGATGCGTTCCATGAAGCTGTCGGCGTAGGCGACGACCATGTCCCTCAAGAGAGCTCGTTCTTTAGGGCCAGGATCCAAGGGGCGGGACTCTAGCTCGAGCCGCCTTATCTTTTCCTCATAGCCCTGTTGGCATTCGGGGCGTGGCTCGTTCACCTTGCTCCTCTGGTTGACCGCTCGTCGGATCGAGGATAGCGCACACTGTAAGAGGTCGCTTCGCTCCTGTTGCGTATTCCTACATTACGGAAGGTCGCAGAAGGGTTGTTCTCCGAAATCCGTACCCACAACTCTGCATGAGGACGTATGGCGAGCCTGCGAAAGGACCCGTGCAGGCGAATCCTCACCGCCTTGTACGTTATCGTTTCAGCCAACATCCCGACGGTGCTCCTTACGCCCAGCACAGTCAGCCCAGCGGCCCCGGCCGTTCCGGCCCTACCGCCGCGTGTGCTGAGCACCGCAAACAGCGCATCCGGGCCCATCATGGGGAGTCCAGGCGACAGCGCCGTGCCCGTGCCCTTGAAGAATTCCGCGGAGGCGTCCTGTCCAACGTAGACACCGGCGACCCACTCAGCCGGCAGCCCTTCCTAAACGGCGACGCGTGGGCCAATGGCTAAGTTGAGCAGCCACAGCACAGAGACCAGGGACAGTACCGATACCCTGCTCAACGGTTTACGGCCCGCATCTGCTGCTCGGCGTAGCGCTCGCCGGCGGCCGACCCTTTGGGCATCGCCTCCTCGATGCGCCTCAAGTCCTCGTTGGTAAGCGTGATGTCCGCAGCGGCGGCGTTCTCCTCGAGGTACTTGCGGCGCTTGGTGCCGGGGATGGGGACGATGTCCTCGCCCTGGTACAGTAGCCAGGCGAGGGCAAGTTGCCCTGGAGTTGCGTTCTTCTCGGCGGCGATCTCCCTGACCCGCTCCGCCAGCTCCACGTTCTTGTTGAAGTTCTCCTCCGAGAAGCGCGGGAAGCGTCCGGCGCGGGTGTCGTCCTCGGGCAGGTCCTCGATACTCTTCCAGGCGCCGGTCAGGAAGCCGCGCCCCAAAGGAGAATAGGCGACGAAGCCGATCCCCAACTCGCGAGTGGTCGGCAGAATCTGCTCCTCTGGATCTCGGGTGAAGAGCGAATACTCTGACTGAAGTGCGCTTATGGGATGCACCGTGTGTGCCCGCCTTATGGTCTCCGGTGCCGCCTCGGAGAGGCCCAGGTAGCGCACCTTCCCTGCCTCGACGAGCTCTTCCATCGCGCCAACGGTCTCTTCGATAGGCACCTCTGGGTCCACCCGGTGCTGATAGTAGAGGTCTATCATGTCCACACCTAGCCGCTCGAGCGAGGCATCGCACGCCATCTTCACATATTCCGGCTTGCCGTTGACGCCGACCCAGCTTCCATCCTCGCGCCGTTCGTTGCCGAACTTGGTAGCGAGGACGACTTGGTCCCGTTTATCTGAGATAGCTTCGCCCACGAGCTTTTCATTGGTGAATGGGCCGTACATGTCTGCAGTGTCGAGGAAGTTGATGCCAAGCTCCAGCGCACGGTGGATGGTAGCGATCGACTCCTCCTCGTCGGCGGTGCCGTAGAACTCGCTCATTCCCATACAGCCCAAGCCCAGCTCTGAAACCTCAAGACCCTGAGCGCCAAGTGTTCGAGTGTCCATAGTTACTCTCCGTGGATAGCTGACTAAACTGAAAATTGAGATACCCGATAGGCACTGTCATTTAACGCACGAAACAGAAAAGCACTGGTTACGCAATAGCAGCCATACTTTGGGGTAGATATTCCCAAACCCAGAGATATGGGAGGACAAGTTAAGTAGCCTTACATACCTCCTCTCTGACAAACAGGGCCGTGCCTGACACCACTTTGACACCACCTGGAGCGCAATACGGTGCAACACAGGGTAAGGCAGGGAACAGAACCCGGCTTAAATATGGGGGATTCGCAAACCTGGGCAAGTCCCAGCAACACCCTATTTGTCACACGTAATTAGCAAGTTGGCGCTCTCTTGCGCGAGAGCGTTGCTTCTGCTACTAATGATAAGAACTGGGTGATTAGGTGGGAAAATAGAACAAAACGACCACAAAATACCAGAGAGACAGGCATTGATACCGGAGAAGCGACGTCGGCGGATAGCGCAGCTCGTTCGGGAGACCGGAGGCGTCACGATCGCTCTGTTGGAGGCCGAATTCGGGATCTCGCCTATGACGGCCCGGCGAGACCTGATCGTCCTCGAGGAGGAGGGCCGGGTGCGGAGGACGCATGGGGGAGCGGTACTTCCAGAATATGCGGGACACGAGGACTCGTTCTGGTACCGGTTGGACAAAGCGGTGGAGGCCAAGGAGCGCCTGGCCGACGCGGCCGTCGGGCTTCTGGAGCCGGGCGATTCTGTCTTCCTGGATTGTTCCACCACGACGTACTACCTGGCGCGCAGAATACTGAGGGAGGGACCGCAGGTCACGCTCCTGACCAATTCCGTGCCAGTGATGGAGCTGTTCATGAAGAACGAGGCGCCCAAGACCGGCGTCGTCGGGGTAGGCGGGTTCATGAGGAAGCTCACGCTCTCCTTCGTGGGCCCGCACGCGGTGGCAACTATCTCGGCGCACTCCACGGACAGGGCCTTCGTGAGCGTCAAGGGCGTTACCCGCGAGGGCTTCCTGACAGATCCCGACGTTCTAGAGGCCGAGGTCAAGCACGCCATGATCGAGCACTCCGAGGAGCCCATCCTTCTCGTGGACCGCAGCAAGTTTGAGAGGAGGGGCTTAAGCGTCATAACGCACGCCTCGAAGCTCTCCCGGGCGCTCGTGGTCGACGCTCCCGAGGAGCGCCTGGAGTCTCTCACCATCGCAGAGGTGGACGTACGGCGTGTTTAGGAGAAGGCAATGAGCGAGGGTGCTTACGTCTGGTTGATCCCCGACGGGTTCATCCCGGAAGAGAGTTCGGGATCGCAGGAGAGCCATGAGGCCATCTGTGTACTGAATACTTCGGTGGAGAAGGCGCGGCTCTCGATCTCCTTCTACTTCGAGGACCGGGAGCCGCTCAAGGATGTGATGGCGACCGTCCCGCCGGAGCGCACCCGGCACATAAGAACCGACCAGTTAGGCAGGGCCGAGATTCCGCGCGGCGTGCCCTACGCGATCCGAGTGGAATCGAGCATCCCCGTCGTGATCCAGTGCTCCCGGATGGACACTACTCAAGCCGCCCTCTCGCTCATGACCACCATAGCGCACCCGGTGAGACCGTGAGCGCGAGGGCTGACTTCCTGGCTGTGGATCTCGGAGCCGAGAGCGGTCGCGTCTTCCTAGGGAGTTTCGACGGAGAACGGGTCCATCTGCAGGAGATCCACCGGTTCCCGAACGTGCCCGTGCGGGTGGCGGACGGTCTGCATTGGGACGTGTTGCGCATCGTTCACGAGGTGAAAGAGGGCCTGGCCAGAGCCGCCCGGGAGAGCGGGAACCCGGCGAGCGTAGGGGTGGACACCTGGGGTGTGGACTTCGCGCTCCTGGATCGGGACGGAGCACTCGTCTCGAACCCGTACCACTACCGCGACCCCCGGACCGAGGGAATGATGGAGAGGGCTGCGGAGCGTGTCCCTGAGGAGGAGATCTACCGCACGACCGGGATCCAGTTCATGCCGCTCAACACCCTCTACCAGCTCCTGGCTTTCGAGGACTCGCTGTTGCTAGAAGCCGCCTACACGCTCCTGATGATGCCCGACCTCATCGGCTACTGGCTCACCGGAGAGAAGGCCTGCGAATACACCGTTGCCACCACAACCCAGCTCTATGACCTCGAGGCTGGGGACTGGGCTTGGGAGCTCATGCGGAGGATGAACATACCCGAGCGCATCTTCCCGAAGATCATCCAGCCCGGCACGCAGCTCGGAACCTTGCTGCCGGAGGTACGCGAAGGGACGGGGTTGGGAGAAGTCCCAGTAACGGCGGCGGCGACGCACGACACCGCCTCCGCCGTTGTCGCAATGCCCGCCGAGGGGCCCTTCGCGTACATCTCCAGCGGTACGTGGTCGCTGGTGGGGGTCGAGATGCCCCACCCTGTCACCACGGAGGGTGCGCTGCACCACAACTTCACCAACGAGGGCGGATTCGGCGGGACGGTGCGCGTGCTGAGGAACGTGATGGGGCTCTGGTTGCTGCAGGAGTGCCGGAGGACCTGGGTCCGGAACGGCCGTGATTACTCCTATGAGGAATTGGTTCGCTTGGCCGAGACCGCGCCCCAGTTCGGTGCCTTGGTCGATCCGGATCATTCCGGCTTCCTCGCTCCCGGGGACATGCCCGCGCGCGTCCGCGACTTCTGCACGAAGACGGGACAGAACCTCGGGGAGGAGCCGGGGGCGGTCGCGCGGTGCGTGTTCGAGAGCCTCGCGCTCAAGTACCGGTGGGTCCTGGAGCGAGCCGAGGAGGTGAGCGGACAGCCTGCTGAGACGATCCACATCGTTGGCGGCGGGGCGCAGAATACCATGCTGTGCCGCCTCACCGCCGATGCCACCCGTCGTCCGGTCGTGGCCGGGCCGGTCGAGGCCACGGCCCTGGGCAACGTCATGGTCCAGGCGTACGCCCGCGGCTACGTCGGTTCACTGGAGGAGATCCGGGACGTCGTGCAATCCTCCGCCGAGGTCCAGACCTACGCCCCCGAGGATAAAGCGGACGAGTGGGATGAAGCGTTCGGAAGGTTCTCGGAGTTGATGGACGCCCCGCTCGAAGGCGCGGTGACTTAAGTGAGCGAGGAAGGGAAGGAGATCGGTCGCGGTATGGAGCAGCCTACGAACATAGGGAGTGGCACCGCGACGGGTGATGGATCTCCACCCCTCTTCCAGCTCGCGGGTGTCACGAAGCGGTTCGGCGGCGTGGTCGCCGTGCGCGATGTGGACTTCGACCTGCGGCCCGGAGAAGTCCACGCCCTAGTGGGCGAGAACGGCGCCGGCAAGAGCACGCTCATGAAGATCGTGGACGGACTCTACGCACCCGATGAGGGAAGATTGGAGGTAGGCGGCCAGCCGGCCGAGTTCTCTTCGCCGCGCGACGCCGAGGCGGCCGGCATCGCCATGATCCCCCAGGAGCTCGACCTGTTCCCCGAGCTCTCCGTGGCCGAGAACCTGTTCGTGGGCCGCAAGAGACCTCGCACCCGCTGGGGCGGTTTGGACCGGAACGCCATGCGGGCCGAAGCTCGCCGCTGGTTGGGCTCACTGGGTGTAGACCTCGACGTTACCGCCCGGGTCAAGCGCCTTTCGGCGGCCAACCAGCAGATCGTGGCTATCGCCCGCGCCCTGGTAGGCGACGCTCGGGCGGTGGTGATGGACGAGCCGACCTCGTCTCTGACCGACCGGGAAGCGCGGCAACTCTTCCGCATCATAGAGGAGCTCACTTCCGGCGACGTGGGCGTCGTCTACATCTCGCATAGGCTGGAGGAGATCTTCGAGATAGCCGACCGCATCACCGTGCTGCGGGACGGCCGACTCATCACCACCGCGCCCGCCTCCGAACTGGACGCCGAGGAGCTGGTCCGCCTCATGGTGGGCCGTCCCCTGAACGAGCTGTTCAGCCGGCATCCTCACGACCCCGGCGAGGTTGCCCTTGAGGTGCGGGGGCTGACCCGGGAGGGTGAGTTCGCGGAAGTGGACTTGACGTTGCGCCGCGGTGAGATTCTGGGCCTCGCCGGGCTCGTCGGGGCAGGACGGACCGAGCTTGCCCAGGCGATCTTCGGCATACGTCCGCCGGAGTTCGGCGAAATACTCGTGGATGGGGAAGAGGCCAGGATCCGCTCGCCCCAGGCGGCCATGGATCGGGGCATATTCTACGTGCCGGAGGAGAGGCGCTCTCAGGGCTTGATCCTGCCCTTCTCCATCAAGAACAACATAACCCTGAGCATCCTGGACCGCATCTCGCGGTTCGGGTTCGTACCCTGGTCGGAGAGACAGACAGCCGACCGGTTCGCCAAGGAGCTCTCCATCCGGGGCGCCGAGATGTCCGACCCCGTCGCCCGGCTCTCGGGCGGCAACCAGCAGAAGGTGGTCGTGGCCAAGTCGCTGGCCCGCGAGCCGTCTGTCCTGCTGCTCGACGAGCCGACCCGCGGTGTAGATGTGGGTGCCAAATCGGAGATCTACCGCCTCATAGACGACCTGGCCAGGGAGGGCAAGGCCATACTGCTCATATCTTCCGAGTTGGAGGAGGTCCTCTCCATGTCCGACCGGATCCTGGTCATGCGCGAAGGCCGCATCACCGGAGAGTTCGAGCGAGAAGGAGCCACGCAGGAGAGGGTCATGACCGCCGCCACCGGGGGAGGCGACGGATCCAACGACAAGGGAGAGGAGTCCGGCGATGAGTGAGACACGGGCGCCGACGCCCACAGAACGTGGCGGCGCGGGCGGCGAGTCGGTTCGAAGGTTCCTCGCACGCCCGGCGGCGCCCGCCCTGGCGTTCCTGGCCGTTCTTCTGGTAGCTTTCACGCTCGCTAACGACAGGTTTCTGACGGCCTCCAACCTCGAGTCGATCGTGGACTCGGTAGCCGTGCTGGGTGTCATCGCCCTCGCCGTCAACCAGGTCATACTGTGCGCCGAGATAGACATCTCGACGGGTTCTATGCTCGGTCTCTGCGCGATAGCAGCGGGCGCAGTCTCGCTCTCCACCGGGGGGATCCTTCTGCCGCTCCTTGCCGGCGTCGCCGTGGGTGCTCTGGCGGGTGCGATCAACGGCGCCCTGGTCACGCTGGGACGCATCCCGGCAATCATCGTGACGCTGGGCATGCTCTACGCGCTGCGGGGCGTCATCCTGCTCGTCACAGGGGGTACCTGGATCACCGGTGTCCCCGAACCGACCCGCTTTCTGGGTACGGGGAAGGTGCTGGGTATCAGCGTCCCGGTGTTGATCCTCTTCGGCCTGTTTCTGGTTATGGAGCTGGTCAATCGTCACTCGACCTGGGGCCGCAACGTCTTCGCCGTCGGCGGCAACCGTGTGGCTGCCCGCTTCGCTGGATTGCCCGTAAACCGCGTCCGCTTCGTGGCCTTCACGCTGGTCGGGGTGTTCGTCGGCATCGCGTCCATGATCTACCTGGGGAGGGCCGGGTCCGTGCAGACCAACACGGGGGTCGGGCTGGAGCTGCAGGCAGTAGCCGCCGTGGTGATAGGCGGGACCAGCATCTCGGGGGGGCGGGGTTCGTCTCTGGCCGCGCTCACGGGGGCTGTGCTCATAGGCGTGATCCTCAACGGCCTCATCCTGATGGGGGTGCCCGGCATATGGCAGGACGCTGTGCTGGGGGGGCTCATCCTGCTCGCCGTCGCCACCGACGTGCTGCGCCGGCGACTCGTGGGGGATAAGGCATGAGCGCGCTCGTCGGAACCATGCGCCGTCTGAAGTTCTCCCGGGAGCTTGTCCTGCTCGGGGTGCTGATCGCGCTGGTAGTCGTGATGACCCTGTTGGACCCTTTGTTCTTGACCCCGACCACCATGCTCAACACCTCGCGCTTCTTCGTCGAGGTCGGGCTTATGGCCCTCGGGATGACCCTCATCATCATCACCGGCGGCATAGATCTCTCGGTGGGGTCCAACCTCGCCCTCGCCTCCGTGGCCGTCGGGTTCTCCTTCGCCGCGGGTTTGCCCCTGCCTCTGGCCATCCTGTTCGGCCTCGTGGTGGGCGTGGCCGCCGGGCTCTTCAACGGCCTCTTCATCACCCTCCTCAACCTGCACCCGCTGGTCGTCACCCTAGGCACCCTGGCCCTCTTTCAGGGCCTGGCCTACGGCATCTCGAAGGCCCAGGCGGTCTCCGACTTCCCCGGCTGGTTCGCCTACTTCGGCCAGGCCTACCTGGGACCGATCCCGGGTCAGCTCTTTATCTTCGTCATGGCCGTGGCGGTGGTGTGGGTGATCCTTTCCCGCACCAGCTTCGGCCGCTACGTCTACGCCATCGGCAACAACGAGGAGGCGGCCCGCTTCTCGGGCGTGCCCATCCGAAAGGTCAAACTAGTGCTGTACTCGGGTATCGGCCTTCTGGTGGGCATGGCGGCGGTGATCTACACCTCCCGCGTCTACACCGCCAGGGGCGACTCCGGTGTCGGGCTGGAGCTCGACGTGATCTCCGCCGTGGTCTTGGGAGGCGCGAGCATCTACGGCGGGTCAGGGACGATCGGCGGCACCGTGCTCGGCGTCCTGATCATCGCTACGCTGCGCAACGGCCTGATTCTGGCCGGGGTGCCCAGCACCTGGCAGCTCTTCGTGCTGGGCGTCCTGCTCCTGGCGGCCGTGTTTATCAATGAGTTCTTCCGGAAAGGGGATGAGTAGGATAGGCCTGGGTGATGAGAGACGTTCGTAAAAGAAAAGCGAAACTCTGGGAAGGAGGCGACAGTATGTTACGTCGTGCGTGGTTACCTAAAGCGTTGCGGGCCACCTTGTTGGCGGTCCTGGTTCTGGCCGTCGCCGCTTGCGGGGTGGGCCAGCAGGGTCCATCTCAGGGAGGGGGAGGTGGGGGAGGACCCAACAAGATCTGCATGATGCCCAAGCTGGTCGGCATCCCTTACTTCAACGCCTCCGAGCAGGGGGCAAATGAGGCGGCCAAGGAATTGGATGTCGATCTCGTGTACGACGGGCCCACCGAGGCCAAAGCGGCGCTCCAGTCGCAGATGATCGAGCAGTTCATCCAGCAGCAGTGCGACGCCATCACGGTGGCTGCCAACGACCCGAACGCCCTCGCCCCCGCGATGAAGAAGGCCGACAACGCTGGCATCGCCACCGGGGCCTGGGACGCCGACGTGGCACCCGACGCCCGCGACGTCTTCGTCAACCAGGCCACCTTCCAAGCCATAGGTTACAAACTGGTAGATGTCATGGCCGAGCAGACCGGTGGCAAGGGCGAGTTCCTGGTCGTTACGGGCTCGCTCACCGCACCCAACCAGGTCGCTTGGCTCAAAGAGATGCGCGAACGCATGAAGGAAAAGTACCCCGAGATGTCCATCGCTAGCGTCGAGCCTGGCGAGGAGGACCTCCAGCTCGGCATCGACATAACCAAGAACTACCTCCGGGCCAACCCCGATACAGCCGGCGTCTTTGGCATAACCTCCGTGGCCCTGCCAGGGGCGGCGGAGGCCGTCCAGCAGATCGGCCGCGCGGGAGAAGTGCCGGTGACGGGCCTCTCCACCCCGAACGAGATGAAGCCGTACATCGAGTCCGGCGCCGTCAAGGAGTTCGTCCTCTGGAACCCCGTAGATCTCGGGTACCTGGCGGTGTACGTGGCTAACGCTCAGGTCGAGGGCAACCTGCCCAAGTCGGGCACCTTCAAGGCCGGTAGGCTCGGCGAGGTCAAGTTGCTCGCCGAAGACGAGGTCCTGCTCGGCCCGCCAATCGTATTCTCGAAGGAGAACATCGACCAGTACGACTTTTGACCCTAACCATCCGTCGCCGGTGCATTTTCCGGAAGGTGCACCGGCGGCAATGCCAGGTGGCCGCTCAACCTGGGCTCAAGCAACGACCACTACGCAGCCGAGGTAGTACTGGAATGACATTTTGAGCGAACTTCTACTAGGGATCGACATAGGAACTTCCAGCTCTAAGGGTGTACTGTCTAGGCCCGACGGTGAGGTCGTGGCCACTGCCGAGAGGCCGCATGAGCTCTCGCTACCCCACCCCGGTTGGGCCGAGCACGACGCCGAAGGGGTGTGGTGGGCAGACTTCGTCTCCATCTGCCGGGAGCTCTTGGAGGAGGCCGACGATCGTATAGCTGCGGTCTGCACGAGCGGCATTGGAGCGTGTCTTTTGCCGACCGACGAGGAGGGACGACCCTTGAGGCCTGCGATCCTCTACGGCATAGATACCCGGGCGACGCGGGAGATCGAGGAGCTCAACGAGCGCTACGGTAGAGAGACCCTCCTCGGGCGCTGCGGCTCCGTGCTCACCACCCAAGCCATCGGCCCGAAGCTCCTCTGGCTCCGGCGCAACGAACCGGAAGTCTGGGAGAAAGCCCGTAAGTTCTTCATGGCGAACTCGTTCATCGCGTGGCGGCTCACCGGCGAGTACGTCCTGGACCACCACTCGGCGAGTCAGTGCGACCCGCTCTACGACGTGCACTCCTACTACTGGATCGACGAGTGGGCCGAGGAGATCGCGCCCGGCTTGCCGCTGCCGCGCCTCCTGTGGCCGGCCGAGGTGGTCGGGGAGGTAACGCAGCAGGCGTCCGAGGCAACCGGGATACCGACCGGGACGCCAGTTGCGGCCGGGACCATAGACGCCTGGAGTGAGGGCGCGAGCGTCGGGGTGCAGAAGCCGGGGGACCTCATGCTCATGTACGGCACGACGATGTTCATGATCGAGGTGCTAAGCGAGCCGCTCAATCATCCCGGCCTCTGGGGAACTACAGGCATCGTGCCGAACACCCACAACCTGGCGGCGGGGATGGCGACCTCCGGGGCGCTGACCGGCTGGCTCAAGAAGATCTCGGACGACCTGCCCTACGAGAGGCTCACCGAGGAGGCGGCTAACGTAAGGCCAGGATCGGACGCCCTCGTCGTGCTGCCGTACTTCGCCGGAGAGCGGACCCCCCTCTTCGACCCGCGGGCGCGCGGACTGATCTCCGGCCTCACTTTGAGCCACGGCCGCGCCCACTTATACAGGGCGATGCTGGAGGCTACCGCCTACGGTGTCCGCCACATCTTCGAGTTCATGCGCGACGCCGGGGGAGGGGGAGAGCGGCTTGTAGCGGTCGGTGGAGGAACGAAGGGCGGACTCTGGACCCAGATCGTCTCCGACGTAACCGGCAGCGCTCAGGACCTGCCCGAGCAGACCATTGGAGCTAGCTATGGGGATGCTTTGCTCGCAGCGCGTTCCATCGGCCTGGCCGATCCCGACACTGACTGGAGCAAGATCTCCGAAACCGTCGAGCCCGACGAGCAAAATCGCGGGATCTACGACGAGCTCTACCACATCTACCGGGATCTCTATCCGGCCACCCGCGAGCAGGTGCACAAGCTAGCCGTCTTGCAGAAAGGGGGACGGGATACAGTCGCCTAAGTACAACAGACCGTTCTACGCAAAGTGACCTGAAGTGAACTTGGAAGGCCGACGCAGAGAAGGAAAGAGCTTTGGAAAGAACTACCAGCCAAGCTTATGATGCACTAGCCCAATACGTCTCGACCAAGGGGGTAGACCTAAACAACGTAGAAGACCGTCTGTGCTCGCAGAGGATAGAGACACCATCGTGGGGCTACGGCAACTCCGGCACGCGCTTCAAGGTGTTCCCACATCCGGCTGTCCCCCGCGACCCCTTCGAGAAGTTCGAGGACGCGGCGCAGGTGCACCGCCTCACGGGCGTGTGCCCTTCGGTGGCGATCCACATTCCCTGGGATGCGGTCGAGGACTACGGGGAGCTGAAGGATCACGCTGAGTCCCTGGGACTGCGGATAGGCGCCGTAAACCCTAACCTGTTTCAGGAGGAAGAGTACAGTTTGGGGAGCGTCTGCAACCCCAACCCCGCAGTGCGCCGCACAGCCACCAACCACCTTATCGAGTGCGTCGAGATCGGGCGCGAGGTGGGCTCCGACGTCCTCTCCTTGTGGTTCGCCGACGGCACAAACTACGCCGGCCAGGACGCCTTTGTGGCGCGGCGCCACCGCATGCAGGAGTGCCTCTCGGAGGCCTACGAGGCGATGCCCGAGAACATGCGCATGCTGCTCGAGTACAAGCCCTTCGAGCCGGCCTTCTACCACACCGACCTCTCCGACTGGGGTGCGGCACTCACCATGTGCCAGAGGCTCGGCGAGAGGGCTGAGGTCCTAGTGGATCTAGGGCATCATCTGCAGGGCACGAACATAGAGCACATCGTGGCGCTCTTGCTGGTTGAGGGGAGGCTCGGGGGCTTCCACTTCAACAACCGCAAGTACGCCGACGACGACCTGATCGTAGGTTCCGTCAACCCGTTCGAGCTCTTCTTGATCTACGTAGAACTCGTCGAGGCCGAGGAGAGCACCCGCATCGACTACATGATCGACCAGGCCCACAACATCGAGCCCAAGATAGAGGCCATGATCCTGAGCGTCACCAACCTCCAGGAGGCTTACGCGAAGGCCCTCCTTGTGGATCGTCGAGCTCTCACCGAATCCCAGCTCAGCGGGGATGTCCTCGCCGCTCACCGCATCCTCCTGGACGCCTACAGCACGGACGTACGGCCGCTTTGCGCCAAGGTGCGCGAGGACCTCGGAGGCTCGGCTGATCCCGTAGCCGACTTTCGCCAGAGCGGACATCTGGAGAAGGCAACAGAGGAACGCAAAGAAGGCGCGCAGGCAGGGTGGGATTAACCCCACACAGTATAGTGGGCGGCAATCGATAGTCGACCAGAATAAGGATGCGTACGACAAAAGGAAGGTTTCAGAAAACATGGAGACGAGGATACCAGGAGCCACAGAGAACCTGTGGGACCCGCAGAGAGCCCAGGGTCTCTCAGAGCTGGAGACGCTCACCTACCGCTCCAACTTGCTGGGCACTGACCGCGCGGTGGCCAACTTTGGCGGGGGTAACACTTCGACCAAAGCCAGAGCGCGCGACCACACCGGGCGCGAGGTGGATGTCCTCTGGGTCAAGGGCTCGGGGAGCGACCTCGCGACCATAAAGGCGGAGCGGTTTACAGGTCTTAAGCTCGACGAGGTCCTGCCGCTTGAGGAGCGTGAGGAAATGAGCGACGAGGAGATGGTCGCTTACCTCGCTAGCTGCCAGCTAAGGCCAGACATGCCTCGCGGCTCCATAGAGACGCTTCTGCACGCCTTCGTGCCTTATGCGCACGTGGATCACACGCATCCGGACGCGGTCAACATGATCTGCTGCGCCAAAGGCGGCGAGGAACTCGCGGCCGAGTGCTTCAGCGAGGATGCAGTCTGGATAGACTACATCCGTCCCGGCTTCACCCTCTCCAAGCAGGTCGGCAAAGCCGTGAGGAGCAACACGAACGCCAGGTTCGTCCTGCTCGCCAAGCACGGGCTCGTCACGTGGGGGAAGACCCACCAGGAGAGCTACAGCCGCACCATCGAGGCCATCAACCGGGCTGCCGAGTTCGTAGCGCAACGCGGCGGCGAGCCCTTCGGCGGCCGATCGGTCAAGCCGCTCTCTCCCGAGCGGAGGGAGGCTCTACTCGCCGAAGTCTTGCCCGCCCTTCGGGGGGCGCTCTCGTCGGGTGCCGCGGAGGTGTCCCACAAAATCCTGCGCGCCGATTACACCTCTGAAGATGTCCTCGAGTTCGTCTGCGGGCGCGACTCTAAGGAGCTCTCCCAGGTAGGAGCGGCTTGCCCCGACCACCTGGTGAGGACGAAGGTCAAGCCTCTGTGGGTAGACTTCGACCCGGAGAGTGAAGGCGCCGAGGAGCTAAAGGCGATGCTGCGCGAGGGCGTAGAGGGATACCGCCGGGAATATGAGGAGTACTACGCGCGCAACAGAGAGAGAAACCCGCAGGGCGATGCGCCGATGTTCGACCCCAACGCGAGAGTCGTCCTGATCCCGAGCGTCGGGCTCATCGGAGCAGCGCACAACGTCAAGGAGGCCGACCTCTCCAGGGACTTCGCCTACAGGGCCATCAACGTCATGCGCGGCGCCTACGCTCTTGGAGGCTATGTCTCCCTCACGGAGGAGGAGTCCTATGCAGTCGAGTACTGGCCGCTCGAGCTCTACAAACTCACCCAGGCTCCTCCACCCAGGGAGCTTGCGGGTAGGGTCGCCTTTATCACCGGAGGGGCAGGCGGCATAGGCAGCGCTGTAGCGAAGTCGCTGGCCGGCGAGGGAGCGTGCGTCGTGGTGTGCGACCTCGACGAGGAGGGCGCCAGTGAGGTAGCAGAAGGCCTCCCGCAGCCCGCGATCACTGCAAGGTCTGACGTGACTGACGAAGGAGAGGTAGCTCTCGCCTACCGCCGGGCGGTCTTGGAGTATGGTGGGGTGGACGTCGTCGTTTCGAACGCCGGCCTCGCCTCCAGTGCCCCGATCGAGGAGACGAGTGTCGAGATGTGGGACAAAAACCACGCCGTACTCGCAAAAGGCTACTTCCTGGTAGCTCGCGAGGCGTTCAGGATCATGAAGGAGCAAGGCGTTGGCGGCAGCCTCGTCTTCGTGGCCTCCAAGAACTCCATGGCGGCGGGGAAGAACGCATCAGCCTACTCCTCGGCGAAGGCCGCCGAGCTGCACCTGGCCCGGTGCCTGGCCCAGGAGGGAGGACCCGAGAGCATCCGGGTCAACACCGTCAACCCCGACGCGGTCTT
>OBLS010000494.1_pt1 | contig 14252 bp, 15 predicted proteins | sample 1519901 | NCBI WGS metagenome assembly OBLS01 (sample SAMEA3113585, study PRJEB22503) | soil metagenome | reverse complement strand
CGTGTTCCTCACCTACTCCACGACGGGCCGTGGCAACGAGCCGGTCAACGGGTCCTTGGGCCTGCTCGACATGACGCCCTACGGCCGCGGCGAGGCGTGGGAGGACAAGCCCGAGGGCTGGCCCGAGGGGCGCCACGCGTGCTGGTACTGGCGCTCGGACGCCGACGGCGTCGCCACCTGGGGCCCGACCAGCCGGCCCGTGCCGCAGTGGACCCGCCCCGGCGCGACCCCCGTGGAGACCCTCGGCCGGCACGGCCACCACCACTGACTCGCCTTCGTCGACGGCGTCGGCAAAGGCGCAACCGCCTCACCCGTTGACCCAGTTCACATACGCCCTCTGAGAGAGGCTCATCGATAATCGACGGGTGATCTGGCGACCCGGGTTAGCCGCTGCCCGGCTCTCGTCGGTCGCTGACCTCCGCGTCGTGCGCGTTGACTGCCTCGTACACGTTGCCATGAATGTGATCCATGCCGATTTGCTCGAGCACCCCCTCCCGTTCCAGCGTGGCGGCAACGGCCAGTTTGAGGCGAGCCAGCCGCAGCGTTATACCCGACTCTTCAGTGAGCTGAACGACCTCGGCCACCTTCGCGGAACCTTGTGAGTCGATGAAGTTGATGCCCTCGCAGTCGAGCACAAGGTCGGTCACACTGGTGCTCCCGAGGACGAGGTCTCGGATCCGATCTTCGAGAGGGTCGGCGGTCGCAAAGAACAGGCCACCGTCGAGCCGCACGACGACCACACCGGCGGTCTGTTCATCATCCGGGTAAGCGGAGATGTCGCGGTAAGCCTGGCTTCCCGCCTGACGCCCGAGCACCGGCATGTTGGGATGGGTCGTCACGGCGATCAGCCAGAGCAACGAGACCGCGATGCCGATCACGACTCCGGCGAGGACACCGACCAGCAACGTCGCCACGATGGCTAGTAACGCGATCCAGAAGTCGAAGCGCTGGACGCGTGCCAGCCGCCGCAGCTCGGCGACGTCCATCATGCCGAAGACCACCGCCTCGATGATCAACGCAGCGAGCACCGCCTTCGGCAGCGCAGAGAATAACGGCGCTAGGAAGAGCAGTGTCAGGAGCACGGTGAGGCCAGAGACGATGGACGCGACACCGGTCTTGGCGCCGGCGTGGTCGTTGAGTGAGCTTGCGGAGAGGCTGGTTGACACAGGCATGCCCTGAAAGACTCCGGAGCCGGTGTTCGCGATCCCCTGGGCGATCGACTCCTGATTGATATCGATTTGGTACCTGTGCTTGGCAGCGAACGCCCTGGCGTCGCCCGCCGTCTGCGAGAAGCCGATGAGCAACAATGCCACCGCGGCGGTGAGCACCGTCCCTACGTTGTCCCACAGCAACTCTCCATCAGGCACGCTGAATTCGGGTAGCCCGCTTGGCACATCACCTACCAGAGCCACGCCGTGATCCCCGAGGTTGAACAGCCAGCTTGCTAGCAGACCGCCGACGACTAGGACAAGGGCGCCAGGAACGCGAGGGGCCACGATGCGTAGACCGAATACGACGACAAGTGCGATGACACCGACCACCACGGTGCTCAGATGTGCGTCACCGAGGGTGCCCAGCCACGACCACAGCTCCTGCGGCGCAGTCGATCCCGTCGCATCCGTGCCGGTGAGCTTCGGCAGCTCGCCGATCACGACGTCGAGCGCGGCGCCGAACAGGAAACCAGTGACAACCGCTCGGGACAAGAACTGGGCGATCCAGCCCATCCTTGCCACGGCGAGGACAAGGAAGAGAAGCCCGGACACCAGCGTGATCGCAGCGACAAAGACTGCGGCATCCGCTTCGTTGGCGATCCCGGCAGCTAACACTGCACTTGCGGCAACGGCGGCGAGCCCCGAACTCGGGCCCATCGAAATCTGCCGGCACGTACCGAAGATTGCGTAGAGGATGGCACCGACGGCGGCGGCATAGAGGCCGTTCTGCAAAGGGATTCCAGCGATCCCTGCGTAACCGAGATTCTTAGGAATGATCAAAGCCGCTACGGCCACCCCCGCGATCAGGTCACCACGCAGCCACCCGCGGTTGTACGACCGCAGCAAGCCGAGGATCGGTAACCAGCGCCCGATCGGCGCTGAGCTCGGCTCCCGACCAAGACGCCCTTCCGTGCCGCTCACGGCATCGCACCTCCGGCCGACCCTTCAGATCCGGCGACCCGCCGCCTCTGGAGAGCGGGGGTCGACCTCCAAAGTGGCCGCCCCCCGGTTGGCGGCGCCTCACCCGTACAGGGTGGAATCGGGTGGCCAGGGAGGAGCCGCCCTTGAAGGGCGGCGGGTTCCATCTCCTCCGATCAGTCCTTGACGGTCAATGTCACGCAGCATCGATTTTCGCCCGCTTCGAGGCGGGCATCGAGCAGGCCTGGCGCGATGGATTGGGTGAGTGACGTGATGACCGTGTGGTTGATTTGGCAGACGAGTTCGGTGTGACTGCGGGCCAGAGCGTGGAACGGGCAGTTGGCCAAGATGAAGGTGCGGCCGTCTCCTCGCGGTTCGTATCCGTGCTCGCTGAGGATTTTGAGCACGAGGTCGACAGGGGCACCGGCTGACGATGGCCGGTCCGTCGCGGCTTCGGCCATGGCAGTTCCGTGCGCGGACGCGGCTTCGCTGACAGCCTCAGAGATCGGGATTCCAGTCCGAGTGGCATTGGTGATGGCCTCGGCCAGGATCTCGCCTGCAAGCTCGTACTCGCGCGCCGGAAGAGCGACGGTGAACTCCTTGCGGCCGCGTCGGTACCGCTTGGCAGGTCGTCCTGCGCCTGGTCCGGTGCGTCCAGTGAGCCGGACGTAGTCGGTTTCCAGCAGCCCCTCGGCCTCGAGCCGGTCAAGGTGGAACTTCGCTTGATGGCGGGCGATGCCGACTGCCTCAGCGGCCTGGTCACGACTGACGGGTTCGGCCTGCGAGCAGACGAATCGGTACAGGTGGCGGCGAAGGAGTCGGCCAGCACGCCGATCCCGGCCACATTCCGATCGAAGTTCTCCACGAGAGGCCTCACTAACGGACGAATATCTTGACGTTACACCTCGAGCGGTCTAACGTTGACTTCATTATCCGATAATGCTCGCCGTTGGAAAGGCCGTTGGATGCAGATCGCCGCTCTTGTCATCACCAGGATGATCACCGCCGGATTCGGGTTCTTTCATGCTGATCAGGTCGGCGGAGGAGAAGACTGACATGCCATCTGCGACGGCTTCCGGAGCTGTGGTTGTCGATCTGGAAAGAGGCGGGCTGCATGGCCGCGCCGTTAGAGGGCAGCCGGACATCGAGGAGGCAGCCCGGGCGGCTCGCGACTTCCTTGAGGCCTTGGGGGTGTCCTGCGCCAGCCCTGGCATGGCCAGAAGCGCGGTGCGGATGGCGGAGGCGTACGCGGAGATGCTGACCCCCCGAACGTTCGAGATGACCACCTTTGGCAACGACGAGGGCTACGACCAACTCGTGGTGGTGAAGGCTATCCCCGTCCAGTCGGTGTGTGAACATCATCTGCTGCCCTTCCTTGGGCTCGCCCATGTGGCGTACCTGCCCGCCGAGCGGATCCTGGGACTGTCCAAGGTCGCGCGAGTAGTGGAGATGTTCGCCCGCCGGCCACAGGTGCAGGAGCGGCTGACCCAGCAGGTCGCCGACTGGCTCGACACGCACCTCCGCCCAAAGGGCGTCGGCGTGGTGGTTGAAGCAGAGCACACCTGTATGACCTTGCGCGGCGTCCGCGCGAGCGGTGCTTTGACCCGTACGTCCGCCCTGGCCGGGGTCCTTCGCGAAGACGCGTCGACCCGCGCCGAGTTCTTCGCCGTCTTGAACCGCTAGTGACGCGACAAGTCGTAAGCAAAGGAGGAAATGGATGTCCAGTGACGGCAGAGGGTGTGTGGTGGTGGGTGCAGGACTCGCGGCCGCGACCGTTGCCCAGACCTTGCGAGAGGGTGGCTTCGACCATCCGGTGACGCTCATCGGCGACGAAAGGGAGCGCCCGTACGAGCGACCGGCCCTGTCGAAGGATTACCTCCAGGGCAAGACGGGTGCCGCTGACCTCTACGTGCATTCCAGCGACTGGTACGCCGACCACCAGGTCCGCACTCACTTCGGCGAGAAGGTGCTGGGCATCGACCGCGCAGGATGCAAAGTACGGTTGCGGTCGGTCGAGGCGGTGGCATACGACCATCTCGTGCTTGCCACCGGCGCGAGCCCTCGGCGCCTCAGCTTGCCGGGCATCGATTTGGCCGGCGTCCACACGCTCCGGCGGATCGAGGACGCCGACATCCTCCGCGCTGCACTGGCTGAAGGCAAGCGATGGGTGATCATCGGCGCGGGCTGGATAGGCCTCGAGGTCGCCGCCGCTGCACGCCTGGCTGGCTGCGAGGTGTCCGTGCTGGAATCCGGACCGATCCCGCTGCGGCGGGTACTCGGCGACGAACTGGGACAGTACTTCGCGGCGCTGCATCGCAGCAATGGAGTCGACCTCCGCACGGGCGTGACTGTGTCCGCCATTCTTGGCGATGCCGGACAGGTCACCGCGGTTGAAACCGACGGCGGCCTGCTTCCTGCGGACGTCGTTCTCGTTGCCGTCGGCGTCACCCCCAACACCGGCCTTGCCGCGTCCGCGGGCCTTGAAATCGACAATGGAATCGTCGTCGACGAGCAACTACGTAGCAGTGACCGCTATATTCTCGCCGCCGGCGACGTCGCCAACGCTTACCACGCGATCCTCGGCCGGTTACGCGTCGAACACTGGGACAACGCCATCCGACAAGGCCAGCTCGCCGCCCACACCATCCTCGGCAAGGCCGACCGGTACGACTGGCAGCCTTACTTCTACACCGACCAGTACGACCTGGGCATGGAGTACGTCGGCCACGCGCAGCCGGACGACGAGGTCATTGTCCGTGGCGACATTCACAGCGGTGCCTTCATCGCGTTCTGGACCCGCGATGAGACAGTCACCGCGGCCATGAACGTCAATATCTGGGACGTCATCGACCAGCTCCGCAAGCTGGTCGGTCGCGCGGCCTCGCCGGCACGCCTACGCGACACCGCCATCCCGCTGAATGACCTCTGAGTCCTTGCGCGTGTGGCGGCTCGAGTAGCGAACCTCGCGCTGAGCTGCTCGCCGTCCCGAGGTCCAAGCTCTGAATTCCATCAGGCGGGGATGGTGTGTCCCATTCCTTCCACCAGTCGGGCAATTGCCCCTTCGGCGGTGGGCATCTCGCCGAACACTTCCCGCTGACGCGTCGGATCGGCGACGTACCGCCCGGTTTGAAACCACCGCAACATCGACCCCAGGTCGTTGACCATGGGGCTGAATCTGCCGACCACCGTGGACAGCCCGTTGATCACGCCCGCCGGGATCGCGCGCACCCGAATCTCGCGTCGGAGCAGCCGCCCCGCCACTTGAGCGACCTCCTGAATGTTCAACGGCCGGTCCCAGCCGATGTCGATGCGCTCGCCCTCGACGCCAGCCACATCGGCGGCGTCGGCAAGATAGCCAGCCACGTCCTCCGTGAGGACGAATGTCAGCGGAATCGTCGGCGAACCGAACCACATGAGCCGGCCTTTGGCGAATGGATCCCCTCCCATCCGAATGATTCCGTCAAGGAACGCCCCCGGTCGCAGCGAGACGAACGGCACCCCCCGCTCCTCCAGCCAATCCTCGGCGAGTTTCTTATTCCAGAAGTGTGGAACCCCCGGAGTCTGGTCAGTGGTGAGAATGCTGGTCAGCACAAATCGGCGGACCCCCGTCTGGCTCGCCGCGTCGATCAGGTTGCGGTTACCGATCGTGTCGATCTCGGCCGTATCGCCTTTGCTATGCCGGGTGTAGCCGGCTGCCGTGGTGATGACCGCATCCGCGCCGTCCATTGCCCGGACCAACGACTCCGGCACCATCATGTCACCGCGAGCGATCTCCACCCCGGCTCGCTCCAGTGCTGCCGCGTTCGACGCCGGCCGCACCAAGGCGCGAACCCGCTTTCCGCGGGACAGCAGGGCTGTGACCACCTGCCCGCCGAGCATCCCGGTGCCTCCGACCACGAGCACGAGGTTGTCATTGGTCATGGCAGGCGCCTCCTCCAAACAGGAATCCTGTGTTAGCGAACCCGGCACCGTCGTAGGTATTCCCAGACCGAACCCCGCTTGGTGGGGAGGCGATCATTTCTGATCAAGAACGACGCTGCGGGATGGCCAGCGCGGCTTGTTGAGCACGGCGACCGCGGCCGCTAAGAGTGCGCCCAGCGCCGCGCCAAGAAAGGACCAGGACAGCCCGGCCATGTCGATCACAATGCCGGCGATCGCCGTGCCCACCGCCGCGCCCGTGGTGTTCGAGGCTGAAAGGAAGGCCTGAGCCTCATTCAGCCGGTGCGCCGGCGCCAAGTGATCCAGCAGCCCCTGCTGCATGATCAACGTCGGAGCGATAGTCAGCCCAGTGAGGAATAGCAGCGGCAGCAAGATCAGCAGGCTCACAGCGCCTACGCTCAACAGTCCAGCCAGCAAAGCAAGGAACAGCCCGAAAAGGCAGAGAAGTACGGCTACCGCACGGCGCTCATCGAAGGGCCAGGACCGCGCACCGAATGCGAGCCCGCCAACGGTGCTGCCGCCGGCGATGGCCGCGAACAGGACGCCCACCTGCTCGGTGCCACCCAGCGCAAGATCAGCGGTCGCCGCCATCGAGGTGTCGAGCTGCCCGAAGCCGATGCTGAGCATCAACATCACGGCAAGGACAGCCACCACCCCCGTCGAGGCCAGAGCTGTACGGGGGCCCACGGGGGTGGTCCTCGGGTCGTGCCCCGCCGCTACCCGCTGCACTGCCGCACTGGCCCGGCGGGCGACTCCCGTCGCGCAGTAGCCGAGGCCGCCGCCAGCTATCAGCCCGGCGGTGACCAGGAGTGGAAGAAGCGGGATTCGGGGCAGCAGCAGGGCCGACAGCAGCAGCGGGCCGCAGACAAAGGCGAGTTCAACGGAGGTCGCGTCAAGGGCGAAAGCCACCCTCCGGGCCTGAGGGTCGGGCAAGACAATCCGGAAGCTCGAGCGCAGTGCTGGGCTGATCGCCGGGTAGCTGAGCCCAACGCCGGCGGCGATTGCGATGAGGGCTTGGTCAGGCGCTCCGCTCGTGGTGGCGAGGGCCAAACCGACGAGCAGCGCGGCGCTGGTGACCGCGGTCGGCAGCAGCACCGCAACCTGACCGAATCGGTCCATGAGCCGGCCCCACAGCGGTGTCCCCACCGCGGCACCGATTGCGTACGCGCCGCTCACCACACCGGCGATCGCGTATGTCTGCCGCTCTTGTTCCACCAAGATCAAAATGCCGAGCGGGACCATGGCCAGCGTGAGCCGTGCCAGTGCGGCGAAGGCGAACGGCCGAGAGGCGGGACCGTGCCGCAGGAATCTTCCGTACGCCCGCACGCCGGTGCCAAGCTGAACATCAGTCACCTCGGCCCCTGCCGTCCTTGGCGGCATCAGAAGTGATACCTCTCAAGAGCGACTGGTGGTGTGGCGGCGATCCAGGTGACGTGCGAGCGGGAGGTCGAAGCGCATGACCTCCCAGCATAGGGAGCGAAGCAAGAAAGTGCCGTCGGCGAGCGGCAGTCGAGATCGAGCGACACAGGCCGCTGCAGCAACCGCGCTAGTCGCTCGCGGCGTCCGGCAACCCTGTCGGCCAGCGGCCGGCGGCGGTGGTGCTTCGACGCTAGATGACCAGGTGGTTGGCCACCTCGAGCCGATCATGGTCGATCAGCCAGCGGATGCCGTCCAGCACCGCGGCTTCCGGTTCGAAGGTCGGGTCGTAGCCGAGCAGGGTGCGGGCCTTTTCTATCGAGGCGTACTGGCTGCGCGATAGGTGCTGCCAACTGGAGTCGGCGAATTCCGCGGTCGTGCCGGACCGGAACTCGGCCCAGCTCACCGAGCGGATGCTGGCGGTCTTTCCGAACCAGCCTGCGGCGATCGCAAGGAAGCCGCGGGCCGTCAGCGCCGACGGCGCGACCACGTTGAACGACTCGCCGGCGGCCGCGTCGCGGTGCTCGACTGCGAGCTGGAACGCTTGCGCCACGTCGTCGGCGTGGACGTGGTGCAGAAGCTCGGTGCCCAAGCCCGGAACGGCGATCTCCTGGCCGGCCGAGAGGGAGTACCAGACCGCAGGGTCAAGATTCCCCAGCGGCCCGATCGGTGCCCAGCCGGGACCGCTGATGTGGCCAGGCTGGAGCACCGTGGTGACCAGGCCGCCGGATCGGGTCTCTGCTGCGAGCAGCTGGGCAATGGCGGCCTTCTGCGTGCCGTACTCGCCAAACGGCGGTGAGGTGTCGTCCTCTCGCATCGGCTGTTTGACGCTGGCGCCGTAACGCCAGATCGTCCCGCAATGAATCAAGTGCCCGCTGAGTCCGCGCAATGCCTCCACTAGCGCGGTCGCCGAGTCGGGGGTGAAGCAGATCATGTCCACCACTACCTCGGCTTCGAGCTCCGCGACCCTTTTCCCGAACGTCCCGGCCGCGTCCTCGGCCGCTCGGTCCACCGAGATCTGCTCGACCTCGGACCACGTCTCGTCATCGAGGTAAGGAGCGCGAGCACCGCGGGTCAGGTTGACCACCTCATGCCCGGCCCGGACCAACCGCGGAACCAGGAAGCTGCCGACGTGTCCACTGCCGCCGATCACCACGATGCGCACGATTCGTAACCCTAGCCATCGGCGGGCTACAGCGCGCGGGCCAGTACCGGCAGTACTTGTTGGGGTTTGTCAGCGGCCGGAGACGCGGAGGATCACTCGCACACACAAGTTCCTTGTGGCAGACGGCGCTGCTCGCTAACCCGTCGATTATGGAGATGACCAGGCGTCGTCGACCGGACGGTAGCCCAGTTGCTGCATCGTCTCCGTCAGGTCCGCACGACGGTAGCGATTGGCGGAGATGCCGTTGGCCACGACGAAGTCAAAGCCAACGGCTTCCACGGCAGCACGCACTAGCTCGGCGGCATCACGCGGACTCAGCCACGCGGACAGCTCACGAGCTGGCACGCTCGCGGGATCCGGACGCTCTGGGGCGAAATATCCGATCCGCAAGGCCACCACCGATGTCGGCGTGGTGCCCGCGACCCACGCGCCTAACGCCTCGGCCCAAGCTTTCGTTGCTCCGTAGAGATTGGCCGGCCGTGGCGGGTCACCTACCCTCACCTGCGTTTGGTCAGACATGGCAGAGACCACGTGCAGGCTACTGGCCAGCACGAGGCGGCGGACGCCGCAGCTGACGGCGGCCTGGGCCACCTGGTAGACCCCCACGACGTTGGCGGGCAGCAGTCGCGCCCAAGACGCTTCGGGGTTTGGAACCGCGGCCAGGTGAACAACGGCATCGGCGTTGGCGAAGGCCGCTCGACAGGCGTCCGGGTAGGTGATGTCCAGGATGCTGATGCCCTCACTGGCCGTGAGGTCTGTGCCCTGCACGTCCCAGCTTCCAGGAAGGCGCGGAGTGATGGCCCGTCCGATACGGCCGCCAGCCCCGGTCACGACAACGCGGCGGCGGGTCTGCGTCATGACTAAGACGCTAGTGGTGAAAGGCTGCGCATATGGACTTCACCTATCTCGGCCGTACCGGCCTTCAAGTCTCCCGGCTCTGTCTCGGCACGATGAACTTCGGACCCAGAACCTCGGAGGAAGACTCGCACGCCATCATGGACATGGCCCACGATGCGGGGATCAACTTCTTCGACACCGCCAACCGCTACGGCAGCGAGCCTGGCGAGACGGAAACCATCATCGGCAACTGGTTCGCGAGCGGCGGCGGCCGGCGGGAGCGGACCGTCCTTGCCACCAAGGTCTACGGCGAGATGGGCAGCTGGCCCAACGAGGGCAAGTTGTCGGCGCTCAACATCCGCCGGGCACTCGATACGAGCTTGCGCCGGCTGCAGACCGACTACGTCGATCTCTACCAGTTCCACCACATCGATCGGAACACCCCGTGGGAGGAAATCTGGCAAGCAATCGAGGTGGCGGTGCAGGCTGGCAAGATCCTCTACGCCGGCAGTAGCAATTTCGCCGGCTGGCACATTGCCGAGGCGCAGGCCGCCGCTGGCCGGCGAAACCTGATGGGCCTGGTCAGCGAGCAATCGCTCTACAACCTGCTCGTCCGCGACATCGAGCTGGAGGTTGTCCCGGCCGCGGAGCATTACGGCGTCGGGATCATTCCCTGGTCGCCGTTGCAGGGCGGCCTGCTCGGTGGGGTGATCAAGAAGGAGAACACCGGCGTCCGGCGCCTCGAGGGCCGCGCGGCCACGAGCCTCGCCGAGCATCGGGACGAGATCCAGGCGTACGAGGACCTGGCAGAGGAGATCGGCGCGGAGCCCGGCACATTGGGCCTGGCCTGGCTGCTCACCCGGCCCGCGGTCACCGCACCGATCATCGGTCCGCGAACCTATGACCAATTGGACAGCGCCCTACCTGCCGTTGAGCTGAGCCTGTCACCGGAGCATCTGCGCCGTCTTGACGAGATTTTCCCCGGTCGCAAGACCGCACCCGAGGATTACGCCTGGTAGCAGGTTGGCGAGATCTTGTTACTCGTCCCCACCGGCCAGCCGCCTTGCGGCGTCGAGCCGGCGGCGGGCGTCGGCCAGAACCTTAACCGCCTCCCGTTGCCGCGACTGCGCCTCGGCGAGATGTCTCTGAGCGGTGACCTTGTCCCGGCGCGCCTCTATCCGCTTGGTATCAAGCGAGCTCAACATGTCGTCGGCGGCCTCTACGGCTCCCTCGGCGTCTGCGAGATCGAATTCGGACTGCCAGTGCGCAGCCTCGGCGGTGGCAAGCTCTTCCTCCGCCAGGCGCAGCTGAGAAGGTGCTTCCCTGCCATTCTCCGGCGGCGGACCGGAATCGTCCTCCATCGACGTGCGGTCGGTCGTATCGACGAGCTCGACCACCCAGCGACCGGCTGCAGCGCGCCGCCGGGCCGCAAGCTCGTCCTCGACCGCAGGTCGCTCCGGCTCAGCCGGTGCTCCCGGTACGTCAGCATGCCCCAGCTCGACAGCCGCCTCGATCTCTCGGATGGAGACCCGTGGCCGCCGACCGAAGCCGCTGTGCGAGAGCGGACGAACCAGACGGCCGTTGCGAATGGTCAGCGCACCCGCGAGATCGACAAGAGCGGCCTGCAGCGTCGCCTCGACCTCCAACAGCACCGTAGGAGTCACCCGCACGCCTGCCTCAGCGGCATGGGCACGGGCTTGATCCAGCAGGTCCCCGAACAAGCGCCGGCGCTGCTCAGCCAGGCTGCGCAACTCTGCACCAGCCAGCCCGGTTTGGGCATCGCGAAGCTCCCGGCCCAACGCCGACAAACGTTGCATCGAAGCGGAATCGCTCGCCAACAGGTTCACCAGCCAGGCGCTGCGAGTGGGGCGGCGGAGTCGCTGTAGCCGCTCGGCCAGGTCCCGGCTGCCCGCCGCTCTAGCCTGCCGCACCAACTCGTTCCGAGCAGCGACGAAATCAGCTGGGGGGAGCACGTAGAGCCCACGAACGATGTCGTCGAGCTCGCGTCCGATCAACTGCACAGTCATTCCGGCTCAATCTAATGTGGCGACTGCCGGACAGCCCAAATCAAGTTAGGACGCGACCGCCAGGTCCGCTGCCTTTTCGGACCCGCAGCAACCGCCCAGCACTGCTGCGCACTCGATGATGAACGCGTGCCGCAGCAGATCCCCAAGCTCGCAGGCGGCATTTGTGCATTCGACAGTCTGGTCGCAATGCACCACCAGCGTGCCGTGGCAGTGGTCAACGTCCCGGCCGCAGTCAACACAACTGCTCATGCCGTCGTTAGTACCAGCTACAGCGGGTACTGGACGGTATTGCGGTCGGCGTGTCGCCGGCCTGCCGATGGATTTGTGTCAGCCTCGCTTCTTCGGCGGGCTCGCTTCGCGTCCGACTTGTGCCGGCTTGGTGGGCTTTTTCTTGGCTGTGCCGGGACTGGCGGCGGCGCGCCGACGGCCACCGTTTCCCGTTGACCGGCGTTGCTTCGCGGCCTCAATGCTGGCCCTGAGGGCGGATATCAGGTCGAGCGGTACCGCGCCAGGTTCACCCTCCTGAGTCGGTATGCGCCCAGTCGCCTTGGCATCGATCAGAGCGGTCAGCGTCTCCCGGTGTACGTCGCGGTACCTTCCTGGGTCCAAATGCTCATCTGACAAGGAGTCGATGAGCGCTTCCGCCATGGCTAGCTCCTGGGTGGGCGTCGACCACTCATCCTCATCGGCCTGGAAGGGGAACTGGGGCTCCCGAACCTCGTCCGGCCAGAGCATGGTCGCGAGGACGAGCACGTCGGTGTGCACTCGCAAGACCGCGACAATTTGACGGTCGCGAAGCGTGACCTTGGCGACGGCGACGCGGCCCTTCTCGCGCAGCGCGTCGCGCAGCAGTCGGTATGGCTTAGCGCCCTGTCGTTCGGGCTCCACGTAGTAGCTTCGGTCGAGATAGATAGGGTCAACGGCTTGCACCGGCAGGAACGAGATGACCTCTATGGCGCGCGACGTTTTGGCCGGCAGCATGGAGAGATCATCATCGCTGAGCATGACTATCTCGCCAGTTGTCGACTCATAGCCGCGCCCGATCTCCTCGTACGGCACCTCAGCGCCGTCGATTGAGCAAACTCTCTTGTACTGCACCCGGCCGCCGTCGCTGATGTGGATCTGGTGGGCGGGAACGTTCTTGCTCTCGGTGGCTACGTACAACCGAACCGGGATCGTCACCAAGCCGAACGAGATGGTGCCTCTCCATACCATCCGCATCGCCGCATCCCTCCGACCTGACTCACCTGTCGCTGCGGGCTGTCATGCCCGTTCCCTCCATTGTCCCTGTGGCCTGGGTAAACGTGCCAGTCAGGACTGCATCAATCAGGTGACCGCCGTCGCGTGGCTGGCCGGCCTCAGCTGACGTCGCGGCGGCGAAAGATCAACGCCGAGCCGGCCACCACGACGATCAAGACCACTGCCCAGTAGAAAAGCCCTGAATTGAGGCTCACGGTGCGCTCGAGGAACTCGGTCTCCAGCCCGCGTTCGGTCAGCCGCTCCTGGGGGATCTGGTACCGATGCCCGTTGCCCAGGACGGCGGCGATGTTGCCTTCGGCGCTCCAGGGGGTAAGTCGCTGCGCCCAGCCGACATCTCTCGCAGAATGCCGTTTCGTACGAACCAGACGAACACGTAGCCGAGCAGCAGGCCGAGGGCTGCTGCCGTGTGGCGGGTGACAAGTCCGGCGCAGTAACCAACGACGGCGAGAATGACTGCGACGAGCAACCCGCGCGCCGCCGTCGTCAGCAGTGGGGTCAGGGTGTTGATCGCACCGCCGTGCAAGTAGCTGAGCAGCGCAGCCGCCCCGAGCGAGAGAGCGGTGGCCGCAGCGCTCACCATGACGGCGAAGATCACAATGATGATCAGCTTGGCGGCGAAAACGAGGCCACGCCGCGGCACGAAACTCAGCCAGTTAGCAATGGCGCCGGAGGTGAACTCCGCACCGATGTAGGAGGCGGCCAGCAAGAAGAGTGCCAAGGCGCTCAGGTAGACCGCCAGTGGAACTGCCACGCTGCCAATCTCGGAGAAGGGCACCGCTTGGAGGCCGAAGTCCTCCTCCTGCGGTTCTGGATAATACGACGCGCAAATCTGCGGAGTCTGTCCACCCTCCACGCATCTCTGAACGTACTCTTCGTGATCTTCCCGCCACTCCTGGTGTGAGTACTCGTACTGAGCCCGATTCGCCGCCACCTCAGCGGCGCTGGGTGGACGCGAGGCTCTGTACACCTCGATCTGGAAGAGGACGAGTCCGACCAGCAACACCAACAGGGCGACGACAGTAAACCGGCGGCTTAGGAGCCGGGCCGCCTCCGCCCGCAATAGCCGCATCATGTTGTCGTCCTCCCACTGCCCGCACGCGTGCGGTGCCCCGGACCGGTTGCGTCGGACTTCTGGGTGGTGCCTAGGTGGTCATCGGCGGTGAGCTGCAGGAACACCGACTCCAGATCAGCCCGGACGGGGCTGAGCTCGGCCACATAGAGTCCCTCCTCGGCGAGCAGGCGGGTGATCAGCGCGGGGTCCAGTGGCCGGAAGTCCACGCAGCTAACCGACAGCTGGCCGTCCGCACCCGGTGCTGCCGCTAGTCCTGCCCGCGTCAAAATCTCTGTAGCCCGGTGCGGATCCGGCACCCCGACCCGTACGGAGAGCTGGTCGCTGCTGGCGATGATCTTCTCCACCGAACCTTCGGCCAGCAGCCGACCCCGACCGATGATCGACACGGTGTCGGCGACCTGCTGCAC
>OBLS010000493.1_pt1 | contig 14252 bp, 13 predicted proteins | sample 1519901 | NCBI WGS metagenome assembly OBLS01 (sample SAMEA3113585, study PRJEB22503) | soil metagenome | reverse complement strand
CTGGGCCGCGGCGACTGCTTGCTGGATGGTGGTGTTGAGGGCGGTTATCGCATTTCTGATTGCTGTGATGATGGCCGCATTGGGATCGCCTTCAGCTGGTGGCTCAAACAGGTATGGATAGCCAGTGACCACGATGAGCGCGTTGGGCGCCGCATCTGCCACCAGGGCGTACAGGTTTGTGAGACTAACCGCGAGCGCCCCCAACAGAGCCTGTGCGTTGGCGATGGCAGCCTGGCACTGTACTGGGGTTGGCGGTACGGCTGTACACGCGGCTAGCACTTCGGAGAGATTCAAGTCGGCGGCACCGACGGTGATAGTCACCAATTCGGTATCTACGTTTAGCGCCGACAGCTGTGTGCTGCTGGTGACCAGATCAGAGGCCTTTGCACCAGTGCACGCGACGTTGTCGCGGAGATCGATCCGGCTCCTGGCGTCGAGCAGATATGGGTAGCCGTTCGGGCTCTCCAGGCAGGTGTTGAGGTAATCACCTCCGCCCTGCCCAGCGGCATAGGAGTCGCCCAACGCAACGTAGGGGACCGGGCCTGAATTGGGCTGGGCGGCGGCCGGTAGCGCGCCGACCGTCACTAATCCGGCCAAGGCGATAAGGATGGTCACCAGACGCGCCACGAAGCGGCCCCGAGCAGTCATGGGCGAGAACCTACACCGATCTGGTGGCTCAAGTGCCATCGTTGGCGCAACTTTCTCAGCTTTTGAATGAGGCGGATTACGGCTGGCCTATGCCCCGCCGGCGCTGGCCTCGGACGCCTTGGGGGTGCCCCGTCGCCGTGGGCGCGGTGCCTTACGCGCTTCACGTGCCTTGTGCAGCTCGATGTCGGCCTCGCGGGAGTCGAATAGGCGGAAGAGGCGAATCGGCGCTGTACCGGAAGAGCCGATGACTGCCGCGATCGACCCCATCTCCTCACCGGATTCCAATCTCCCGCCCGTGATGTGAACCCCAAGTGCATAGTCGGGCTCTCTATCGGCGGAGGACGTGGTCGATGGTTGACGTGCCTCCCGAACTGCTTCCATAGCGAGCAGGTGGGGGAAGTTGTACTTTCCACCGCCGCTCAGGGACGACACCAGGATTGTTGGGGCTGCGACACGCTCGAGTAGCTCGATGTTGACCCCGTGCTTGGAGCCGTGGTGCGACACCTTCATGAGGTCGGCTTTCAGGTAATCACCGCCAGTGGCCGCCCGCAGCTCGCGTGCGAGTACTGGGTTGTACTCCTGCTCCAGATTGGGAAAGTCGACGGTCGCCTGCGCCCACGATGTGAACTGGGCATCCGCGCCAAGCAATAGGCGACGGGTCTTCCGCCTCACCAGGCGCCGATTGACGCGTCCGTTGTTCTCTGGGTCGCGCTCAGCTTGGATTTTGGTCGCGGGATACTCGACCATCAGCGTGATTGAAGCGTCGTTGACGTTGACGCCGTAGGTATCGAACCGGTTTTTCAGACCAACCCCGGGTCCTACCACTGTGAACCGGACACGACCGAGGAAAAGGCTCGTGCCAGAGGTTGGCTGTACCCACCGTATGTCGCTACGGCCTTCCAGTTGCTTCATCAGGTTGTGGAAGGAGGGACTGGGATAGAAGTATCCAGGCTCCCACAGCTGGTCGATGGATCCTGTCTCCGGATAGCGCGACAGCAGCTCCGTCATCCCACCAATGTGGTCGTGGTGGGGGTGGCTGGCTACGAGGAGCCGCACCTGTCCGGGCGTGCCCGGGCGTGCGACGAAGCCCGCCTCATGTAGTGAGTCCAGCAGCCGGGGTAGCTTGCCTCGGGTGGCAACGTCCACGATGACGAGCTGCCGGTGCCCGGCTTCGTCGGCCGGGAGCAATATGAGCTGCGTGTCTCCATCACCGACGTTGAGCAGCATGTAGACCAGCGCTTGCGGGTCAGCGCGCAGAGCCTGGACGAAGCCGCCCGGTGGTTCGGTCTGAGGTCCGAGCGTGTCGTTCGGAACCGGGCTGATGATAGGCGGCGGTGAGCTCATGGGCGACGCGCCCGGGATGGGGGTGCGGTGATCGTCAGCTTCTTCGCTGCGAGCCGCCCCCGGCGGTTAGCTGCCTCGGAAAGCAGCCGGCGGTCAACCTCGCTCGGGGCATCCGCCGTTGGGACGGATGCTGCGGCTCCTTGATATGCAAGCTTTGCTGCCTCCCGTGCGTCGGCGGAGATGTCGTATACATCCCCGTCGAACAGCTGTCGCACATCGGTGACCACATCGGTGTTCTCCCAAGCCGGTCCAAGGTGTCTTGCTGCGTAGACGTCACCTAGACGTGGCCGGCGCACCAGCCGACTGGGTCGGTAAAGCTGGTCACGCAGTAGATCTCGGGTCGTGACCGCCGTCTTGTAGTCGGATTCGGCTTCCACGGGCCAGAACACTCGGCCTTGATCGTCAGCCTCGGGCCACGGCCACGCCATGAGCTCGACGAGTCTGTCGACGGACTCCTCCACCACGACGTAGGCAAAATCACTCAACTCCTGCCCACCTTGGGTCGCTGCCTCCAAGGCCTCGGGCCGCCAAAGAACCATCTGTACGGACCTAAGCGTCGCTGGAGATAGGGCTGGCGGGGTACGGGAGACGTCCGGGTAACTCGCCGCTCAAAACGTGCGCCCGGAGTCCGGCATCGCATATGACATAGCCCCAGTTGACCAGCCGCTCCTGCAACGATTCGTCCATCGCATCCAGCCGGGTTGGTGTCGCAGCGAGTTCCATGGTGACGGCTACATCTGCTGGGAGCCGATCGGCCAATCCGTAGTTGGCCACGTCGCTGCGAATGCCGACATACATCCCGCTACGCCGATTGTCCTTGAATGATTCAATGACCTGCCGCTTGCGAAGCGACCTGACCTGATTATCAGTCACCTTCAATACCCGCACCGTTTGCTGGGCCCAGTCCGACGCCGGATCAGCATCGGGTTTCAGAACGCCACCCGCGTCACTGACGAGAATCCTCGAATACCGCTTCCACGCGGTCTCAAGCCCAAGATTGTCGTACACACCACCGTCGGTGAGCCGGATCTCGTTACGGAACTCCTCACCAGTGAGGACGTTGCCCTCCTCGGTGATCCAGTCCTCGTGCTCCAGATCAATCGTGCAAGGAGAAAGCACGGGCGGGAACGCCGACGACGCCGCAACAGCCACCGCCAGCGGCAGGTCGGGTTCGTTGACTCGACCCACCCGATAGTCGGCAAGATACGGCTTGCTGAACCGCATCAGCACGCCGGACTCCAGATTCGTCGCGTTGATCACAAACCTCGGCCGGTCGGGCAAATCCTGAAGTGTCGTCTTCGCGAAGAGATGTTTGCGATAGGCCTTCACAACCCTGTCGGAAACCGAGGTGAACGGAAGCACGGCCCCAACGAGCAGGGACGTCACATCGACACTTGTGCCAGCCATTGCACGGATGGGTTCCACAACTCGAGAAACGAACTTTTTGGCAACCCCAGCTTCGCTGAACGCCAACTGCGTCCAATTCATAGCCAGCACTCCGGCCGTAATCGATCCTCCGGACACGCTGGACACCCGGTCGAGCAAGGGGAGCATCGCGGCCTCATTCAGGCGCCACAGGACGCCCAGGTGAAACATCATCGCCCGGTAGCCACCACCGGACAGACAGAGCGCGGTGCCCGTTTGGGGCTCTCTCTCAGCCTCACCACCAAGATGCCGCACCGGGTCGTTTGTCACATGCAACTCGCCGGTAGTTGCCAACGATGCTCCGGTTTCGCCGGTCACGCGATGCCTCACCTTCCGAAGCTTCTTTGACCCCTGTTCCCGCTTTTCGGGATAGTTGCGCTGTGATCATCATGCCGCCCGGCAAACGGCTGTGGGAAGGGTTTCCTTGTCGATCATGGCGGCTGCCCCTGCCGGCGCGTCTGGCTGGTGACTACGGCGCGGCAAGATGGTTACTCGATCGCCGGCCATGCGTTCGTTCGACAGGTCAGGGCAGTCGCCAACCGCCGTAGTGGTTGGCCTCTTCCAGGGGCTGCACGCGCATGCCGCCGAGCGCCTGGAAATCTTCTGGCCCGACGACTTCGACCCGCACGGATGAGCTGCTCTCACGGTCGGGTGGCGATTTCACCGATGGTGGTGACTGTGGGGCTGGCGGTCGATGCGACTCATCACGCTGGCTTCGTGCGGCGTGCTGTCGACCTGGATCATTGGTGACACGGAGAGGTTCCGTCGCCTCAACGGACCGGCAGAGCAGCTCGATTTCGAGGCATGCAGGGGCGGCGGTGTCGCCGGCGTCGCGGGCAAAGGCCCACCAGCTCCCGTCGCCCCGGAAGATGCCGGGGATGCCATTCCGAGGTGCAGGGATGTCGCTGGCCCGCTGGATGTCATCCGCGTCGGCTCCCGTAAGCGCGTCAACCCTGTGCTCGGAGGCCAGCGAGACGATCACCCGCAGACGGTTTTGCGCTTGGCCCGACGAGACGAGCCCGATCCAGAATGCCTCACCCGAGGGGCAGGGCAGGACGAGCTTGCCGGGCGAGCTGTGGAGAAGAGGTAACGCACCCCGACTCGTCGGCAGCGCCGTCACGAGGCCAGTAGGCGGGTAGGGGAAACGCTGGAAGGAGATCGACATCGACCGCGTAAGAGCGTATTCGTACATCAGTCTCTCGCCGCGTCCTGCCGAGAATTCTCCTGTTCTCTCCACAGCGTCGTGGCCGCGCCTGCTGGCACCTGCAGCCGGTAGGCACCTTCCCTGGCCGCCTCGGGTACCGGCGTCGTCTCACTCGCGCCTTCCGCCGCCGCTGCCGAGAGAGCGCCGCTGTCGGCGTACTGGCTGATCCAGCGGGACAGCTGATCTGCGTGCGCCGTCCGAGTCGGCTCATCAGTGGCCCAGACGAAGAACGCGCCGAGCGCAACCGAGGCGTGAACACGCCGCCACAACTCAGCAGGAATCAGGTCGGGGCGCTGGTAGCTGGCGGCAGTGATCAGCTGCCAGCTATGCCGGAACATCGGCGGCGCCATGAACGGGCGCGTTGTCCGCAGGCTGACGTTGGTGCACCGCAGGGACAGCGCTTCGACGTCTGGGTGGTCTTGGCCGACGAGCGAACGCAGGTTGGTCACAGCGGACTCGAATTGCTCGGTCCGGACTGGATCGGCTTGGGCCTCGTCCATCGATTGCAGCAAGAGGTGGCCGCCGATGATGCCGGCGATCGGGTCGGCGAATTCGACCAGAAGCAGCTCTGCCAGCTGCGATCCACGACCGTCAGCGAAGAGGTTGCGGCCCTGCGTCAAGGCCATCCGCGCCCCCTCGATGGCCGCATCCTGGTCGGGCGTGCGGTTCACGCCTGTCCGGCGCATGAACACCGCCACGTCACTGATCGGCTCCATACGGATCGCCTTCATCCGATCCGCCGCCCCGCCGCCCAGGGCATCGGTTGGAGTTGCTCGCTGTATCGCTACGTGGGTGACCCAGTCAGGGGAGGCGATGACGGCACCTTCATATTGCCGGCCGCCGGCCAGAGCCTGTCGCAGGAAGTAGGCGCCGGGCGGCACCTCCTGCTCCCAAACCGCTGCACTGTCGGTCTCGGCGCTGCTCAGGACCCGACTCTCCTGTGAAAGATCGGCAACAGGTTGCCCAGCCACATTGACCAGCTGCATGCCCTGCAGGGGGTGCGGAGGTGGCGGCGCTGAGCCAACCGCGGCCGTCTCCTGGTCAACCGGATCGGTGACGTACCTGGCTAACAACGAAATCATCGACCGGCCTGAAGCCAGTCCTGAAACGGCCGCTCGGCGATCGGCCGCTTTCTCGAACGGCGCGACGTGAAACTCATGGGTCGACGCGGCACCCGGTACCGGCGCAGGCGAGGACAGCATCCGAGCAGGTCCTGGACCGGACAGCACGGTGTCGCGGTCGAGCAAGACCACGTCGTCGGAGATCATCGTGATGTCCCGGCCAAACCCGACCCTGATCTTGTAAATCCCGGGCATCTCCCGCTCATGAAGCTCGCCGGTTTCGCTGAAGATGCGGTCGAATCGGTAGTCCATCACACTGATCGAAGCCGCCGGATTGCCCGCGACGACGCTGAGCGTGAAGAGTTCCGACGCATCCGGCACGATGACTGCCGAGCCCGTCCGGGTGACCACCTCCTCAACTGCACCGGCTCCGCTAACCTGAAAGCCATGCCGTAGTCCCGCCTCCGGCACCTCTGCCACGTACACCCCGCGCAGAAGGTCACCCGTCCATTCGGCGCTGGACAACACCGCCGATGTCACTTGGGCGAGTGGCCGGCCGGTCCAGATACGGAGCTCGTCGCCGACGGAGCCGGCGGGAAAAACCAGCCGCACCGGGCACTTGGGCCGGGCCGGCAGCCGCCGGAACACCATTCCCTCGTCAGCCCGAACGAATGGCTGCAGGTCCACCGAAGAGGAATGTCGCGCACTAGCGGGCAGGAATTCGGGCATTACCGTGTAGAGAAAGTTGCGGAGGCTTTCCGCGGTTATCCGACCACGCTCGTCGGCTGCCCCGCCGCGCAGCCCTCGCAGCAATGTCCAGGTGAACACGCCGTGCACCTGGCCATCCGGCATGGAGTGCTCAAGCGCGCTCTTTGTCTGTGCGGCGAGCGCGATGAAGGCCGGGCCCGGGACGCCCGTGCCGATCTTCGGCCGCATCAACACTTCGTTGACCGGGATCGACTGCTCATAATTCATGCAGCTGTCCATCCACAGCACGGTCTCGCGGAATCGCTGCGCCTTACGGAACCACCGCATCCAGGCATGCGCATAGACGTACTCGGGGCTGGTCTGCGTTGCCTCCGCGGTGAAAACGGCACCTTCCTCGAGCACGGGCGAGAATCCGTGTCCGGAGAAGTACAGGTATAGCCGGTTGCCAGCAGAAGCCTCGGTCTGCTGTTCGACCCACTTGAGCTCACGCTCGATCCGCGCTCTTGCTGGTTGTGGATCTAGCGGATCGATAGGGTCGAAGTCGGCGGAGCGCGCCATCCGTACGTTCGCTGGCTCGAGCCGGCCGCCGTCGGGGTCGATCAGCCAGTCGCGGACGGCCAGCGCATCGTTGTTGGGGCCGTCCAGATCGACCGCCACTCCTTCGGCGGACAACTCTGGATACCGGGCGACACCGACAACAACGGCGAAATCCGCCACAGCGCTTACCGGTCGCCTACATCTTGGGAGGCGGCGGCTCCGCGGAGCGACGCCCCAGCCGCTCGGCCATCGTTCCCGTCACCACGGATACGCGTCGCGGATGAAGTTCTTGTCGGTCTCGGACAACTCTTGGTTCATCGCCGCCGAGAACCCGTCGGTGGTCCAGGCAGCTGGGATCGGATACATCATGATCGAATCCGCGTCCACCGGGGTGCTGGAGAGTTCAGCCGGGTCGTAACGCCTGAACATGTTGTTCTCGATGGTCGCCTCATCCCAATTGTTCGGGGGGCCTGACAGGTCGGCGATCACGGCGGCCCGGTTCCAAGCAATCGGTCGATTGGGGTTCTGGTGTTCGTGGATCAGGCCTATCGCGTGACCGAACTCATGCAGTACGACCCGACGCAACTCCTCATCATCGGAATCCGGCCCCAGCCAGCCGTAGTTCATGGTCGGCTCCCCAACCGGAATCTGCTGACACATGGTGCCGAGATACGACCACGAACCGTTGCCCTGTTCGAAAGCCACCCGGATGTCTGCATCGCCGCCCTCGACGACCTTGAGGCTCAGATTCGCCATCTGCGGTCCCGTCCATTCTTGGGCAACTCTGGCGACCCGCTCTTGCAGCCCTGGGTCCCCCTCGACGAATCGCACGCTGACCTCGGTACCAGGCTGCCATTTGAACTGGTTCAGCAATGCTGCCTTCGGTTTGCCCTCTGATTCTCCGGGCATCAGCAGCATGCAATAGCGACGCGGGTTTTCCTCCGTCATGGCGATTCTGCCTCCCCATCTCAGCTCGAATGTGGTTGGGCGATAGCTTATAAATCCCATGGCGCAAGCCGGCTTCGGCGTGTAGCCAGAGGTTAGCGCCCAGTTGTGAACGGTTACAACAATTGCAGCACTATCGTGTGCTTAACGCTCGTCGGGGAACGAAAAAGCTTGCGCATGCTGCGCCGGGTACCGCCTGAGTTGCACCAGCACCAGCCAAGCGCGTTACACAGCAGATCCACCACCACGACACCGCCTCGATTGACAGCACTGGACACGTCGAACTCCTCCCCGGTCGGTCTGGTGGCTGCTAGGAGATCTCTACTGAGGCGGCAGGGCAGGCAATGCCCCACCGCCCTGTTCAATCAGGGAAGCGCCGCCTACGCTGGGGGTGGTCGTCGACGTGCGTTCGGACTCCGCGGTGCTCACTCAGGGCGCCCTCCGAGTCCACGCCAAGGACCGGGCAGAGGCCTGCGATGGTTCTCGAGGTTCTCGTGGCGATCGTTCTGGTGGCCCTCGTCGTGGTTGGGCTGAGCTTGCGGGTGGTCAAGCAGTTCGAGCGTGGACTTGTCTTCCGGTTCGGACGTGTCCTGGACCAGGTCCGGGCACCGGGCCTGACGATGGTGATACCGCTGGTGGATCGGCTGCACAAGGTGAGCCTGCAGATTGTCACCATGGCGGTGCCGGCCCAGGACGGCATCACCCGCGACAATGTCACTGTCAAGGTGGACGCGGTCATCTACTTCCGGGTGATCGACCCGGTGCGGGCCGTTGTCAATGTCGAGGACTATCGGTTCGCGATGTCGCAGGTCGCTCAGACCTCACTGCGGTCGGTGATCGGTAAGAGCGATCTGGATGATCTGCTGACCAACCGGGAACGGTTGAACGAAGGCTTGGAGTTGATGATCGACAGCCCGGCGGTGGATTGGGGCATCCACATCGATCGGGTGGAGATCAAAGATGTGGCGCTGCCGGATGCGATGAAACGGTCGATGTCTCGACAGGCCGAGGCGGAACGGGAGCGACGCGCCCGGGTGATTTCGGCCGATGGTGAGCTGCAGGCCTCCGACAAGCTGGCGCGGGCCGCCGACGCCATGGCGAATACGCCCGGGGCCCTGCAGCTGCGGCTGCTGGAGACCATTGTCTCGGTCGCTGCGGAAAAGAATTCGACCCTTGTGCTGCCGTTCCCGGTCGAGCTCCTTCGGTTCCTCGAGCACAACACCGCGGCCCACGCCGTACCAACCCCGACCGAAACAGCGACCCCGCATCCCGAACCCGACCCGGAGCAGATAGCCGATGCCCACCGGAGCCAGCTAACCCAAAGCTCGTCGGACGGGTTGGGTCAATCAAACGGTGACAGCGAACCGCAAGGGGTCACCAGGCGTTGAGCACCTCTTGACCGTGCCAGCTCCGATCGGCCAACGACTTCGCCAGTAGCCGCCGCGGTTCTCCTGGCGATCAATCTCTACCGCGACGTGGGTTGGGTCTTCCGGTGCTCGCGTGCTCGGCGAGAAGCGGCGTAGGAGAATCTGCGTAGTTGAGCAGCCCAGTCGTAGGTTTCCAGGCCGGGCACGACGTTCAGTACCGGGTCAAAAGACAGATCGAGGTCATGACCACGGTATGTCGTCTGGGTGACCTCCAGTTTCCCGAACGGCAGCCACGGTCCCCGCAGCGGGGAATAGGCAAGCTCGTACTCTTGGGGATTCCTCGGGGTCGGTATCGCTGCCAGCAGGAGTGGGCCAGCCGGGGTCCGGTAGGGAAACAGCGATGTGTAGGCACGGACTCCATGCCGGCGAGCCGGCCAGAGCAGATACCGGCCCAGGAGTCCTGTTCCAGTCGTCGCCAAAAGCACATCACCGAACTGGCCGGGCTCCGTTGGAATGCGTAGGGCCAAACCCAGGATGTCTGGGTAGGGAGCGGGCAGTCCCACGGATCGCGAGAAGCGCACCGCGACGTGGTCGGTGCCTGCCTCATCAAGCCAGGAGACACCAGTCCTGCTGGCGGAACCGTGCCGACCGATCAGCCCCTGCAGGACCTCACCTCGAGGATGCAGCGCTTTCCTGCCACGAGCCTTGCCGAGCAGGAAGAAGGCTCCTCCCAGGGCCCAGCCGGCACACGTCGCCAACCTTTCGCTGAGGTTCCCGAGCGGGTTCGTCACGTCACAGCTCCTTCAGGGGCGGGGACTTGTGGATATGGCGTTGAAGTCGATATCGGGGTTGATGGCGATCGGGTGGGTCTCGCCGCCCTGGGGCCGCGATGGGTCACTTGTGCCAATTCTCACTCTGCCCACCAGGACTCGCGAACCATGAGCCGACGATGACCCGGCCCCTCGGTCACAGGACGGTCGGCTTGCGGAAGGTTGTTTGGGTGCGATGAATCCGCGCCGGGTCAGGAGTCTCTACCGACATGAGCGACGTCATCACCAACCTGACAATGTCCCTCGATGGTTTCATCGCCTATCCCGACGACACCGTCGGCGGACTGTTCGACTGGTATCGGGGCGGTGACGTGCCGCTCATCGACTTCGGCGGCCGCGAGTCTCGACTGACGCCCCCAAGCGCCGCCTTCCTCCGAGCTGAGTTCGACCGCGTCGGCGCTTTTCTGGTCGGCCGCCGGCTCTATGACCTCACAGGCGGCTGGGGCGGCCGCCCACCCGTTGAGGCCCCTATGGTCGTCGTCACCCACGCTGCGCCGGCCGACCCTCCGCCGACCGGTGGCGTTCCGATCACGTTCGCCACCGATGGGATTGAGGCCGCCGTCACCGAGGCTCGCGAACTGGCGGGTAACGGGGTGGTCTCGGTGGCCGGTGGGAAGCTTGCTCGTAGCTGCCTCGACGCTGGGCTGCTGGATGAGATCATTGTCAACCTCGTACCGCTCCTGCTGGGGAAGGGCGTTCCGTTCCTGGCCGGAGCTCAGGAGACGGTCCGGCTCAAGGACCCGGAGATCACCCCTGCCCCCGGAGTGACCCACCTGCGGTACCGCATGAGCCGCTGAGCTGCTCGACCTGCTGGTGGATGTCCACCGTCGGCCGCAATAGGCGCCTAACCAACCGACACACCGGTCCCCATGCGGCCAGATTCTGCTTGCCCTTCCTCACTAGACGACGCTGGCCGGGCTGGAATGATTCAACAGATGACGGGGTTGACGCGCGCATGAAGTCTGTCGTCTACTCGCGCACCGGTGATCCATCGGTCCTTCGGCTTGTGGATCGCGATGTGACCGAACCGGGCCCTGGCGAGGTTCGTGTCCGTGTGGCAGTTTCCGGTGTCAACCCCACCGACTGGAAGTCGCGTCTTGGCTCCGGCGATGGTGCCGCGCCGCCGTTCCCCGAGGTAACGCCGAATCAAGACGGTGCGGGTGTGGTCGATGCACTCGGGGAGGGGGTTGTCGACGTTTCGGTGGGGGATCGTGTCTGGGTGTATCTCGCTGGCCACCAGCGGCCGACTGGGACTGCGCAGGAGTACACGAACCTGCCGGCGGGCCGGGTCGTGCGACTTCCCGGCGGCACCAGCTTTGACATCGGCGCCAGTCTCGGTGTGCCGGCCATGACTGCTCACCGTGCCCTGACCGTGTCCGAGGACGGACCGGGCCGACTGCATCCGGGTGCCCTCGCGGGCCAGGTGGTGCTGGTGGCCGGAGGCGCGGGTGCGGTGGGTCACGCCGCCATCCAGCTCGCGCGCTGGGCTGGTGCCACGGTCCTCACAACTGTCTCGGGCGCGGCTAAGGCGGCGCTCGCAACGGCGGCCGGCGCCCACCATGTCATCAACTACCGCGATGAGGACGCCGCAACCGCTCTCAAGAAGGTCGCGCCTGAGGGGGTCGACCTCGTTGTCGAGGTCGCGGCCGCGGCGAACGCGCAGCTCAACCTTGATGTGGTCAAGCCTCGTGCCTCCGTTGCCATCTACGCCAACGACGGCGGCGGGGAGTTCACGCTCGATGTCAGGCAGAACATGATAAAAAACCTGCGCTACCAATTCGTTCTGCTCTATACCGTCGGAGAGGCGGCCCTCAGGGCGGCCGCGGAAGACATCACGCTCGCGCTCGTCGACGAAGCGCTGCCCATCGCCGAAGACGCTGGCCTGCCGCTGCACCGGTTCCCGCTGGCAAGGACAGCCGACGCTCACCAGGCCGTTCAGGACGGAGCAGTCGGAAAGGTCCTGATCGACGTCCGGTAGGACTGTGATTCATCCACCGACATCGGTGGTGAATTGATCACGATCCTGAGACCGCCCGCATAGGCCGACGCCGGTTCGCTCCTACACCGGCCTCAGGCGGAATCATCCTTTCGCACGTGGCCTTCCGCCACGCGGGGCCAAGCGATGAAGCTCTACAGACAATGCAGGAGCCTGACGCCACGGCGCTACGGCATGCGACATAGCGTTGGCTGCACATTGAGCGCAGGTTTACGGTCGATGACGACGGAACGAACGAGGTTATGAATCCTGTTGTGCTCAGCCGGGTGCACGGTCTGGCCAACCTTGTCGGTGGACTGTGGCCGCTGCTGCACATCAACAGTTTTGAGGTCGTGTTCGGTCCAAAGACCGATCGATGGCTGGTCAAGACCGTTGCAGGGTTGCTGATTGCCAACGGACTGACGCAGCTGAGCACATCCTCATCCCCAGCCAGCATCCGCCAGGCGCGGCGGCTCGGGCTGGGCACTGCTTCCGCGCTCGCCGGGATCGACCTGATCTATGTGCCGGCCGGACGGATTTCTCCGATGTACCTCGTCGACGCAGCCCTCGAAATTGGCTGGATCGCGGCATGGTTGCGAGCGGACATGCCCGACCGGTTCTCCGCGAAGGCCGAGTGAGCGCGGCTTGACGGTATCTCACATTGGTCAATGCCCGGCAGATCCCAGTGTGGATGGCGGTCGGTAGCCTGCCGACGGTGGACCTCGGCCCGGCACTCCTCGATTGGTTGCTCGACGCCGACCCGACGCTGCGCTGGCAGGTTGAGCGCGAGCTGGTGGGCGCACCGGCGGAGGTGTGGGGCGCCACCCGGGCTCGCATCGCGACGGAGGGTTTCGGCGCGCGGCTGCTCGCGCTGCAGGATCCCGACGGTCAGTGGGCGGGCGGGGCGTACTTCCCGGGCGACTTCGACTTCCAGGGCCCCGAATCGGCCGAGGATGCAGGGCAGCCGTGGACCGCGACGACGTGGACACTCAACATGCTCCGCGACTGGGGCCTCGATGCCGCCGCCCTCGAGGGCACGGCCGACCTGCTCGCCGCAAACAGCCGCTGGGAATACGACGACTTGCCGTACTGGGGCGGCGAGGTTGACTGTTGCATCAACGCATACACCCTTGCCAACGGCGCGTGGCTCGGAGCGGATGTCTCGGGAATCGCGCAGTGGTTCCTCGACCATCGCCTGGCCGACGGCGGCTGGAACTGCGACTGGGTCGAGGGCTCGACCCGCTCGTCGTTCCATTCCACACTCAACTCTCTGAAGGGCCTGTTGTACTACGAGGCCTCCACTGGCGGCGATGGCGCGCTGCGCGAGGCCCGCCGATCCGGCGAGGAGTACCTGCTCCAGCGCCGGCTGATGCGCACCCTGTCTACGGGCGAGATCGTCGGACCGTGGGTGACGTCGTTCGGGTACCCGTTCCGCTGGTTCTACAGCGTGCTCAACGCGGCGGACTACTTCCGGGCGGCGGCGCTGTACGACGGCACCGCGCCCGATCCACGACTCGCGGACGCGATCGAGGCCATCCGCGCCGCCTGCCGCCCCGATGGCACCTGGCTGCAGGAACACCGTCACCCCGGGCGGGTGTGGTTCGAGGTCGACGTGCCGCCCGGCGAGCCGTCCAAGTGGCTCACGCTCCACGGCACGCGCGTGCTCGCGTGGTGGGGCAATGCGGCCCACGCGTAGCCACGACGGCCGCACCGCTCGCCGGTCGGCCCGACGGTGTCGAGGTGTGAAACCCCAAGGGGGACATGGATCAGCGGCAGGTGTAGCCGCCATCGATCGGGAGCGACACCCCCGTGATCATCGAGGCGGCATCGCTGAGCAGGAAGGTGATCGGTGCGGCGATCTCGTCCTCGGTGGCCCAGCGGCCCAGCGGCATCGCCTCCAGGAACGGGCCTTGGATGTCCTCACGTCCCCAGTACCAGGCAGACATGGGGGTCATCACCACCGTGGGGTTCACGCTGTTGACCCGGATGTTGTACTTGCCCAGCTCGAGGGCGGACACGCGCGTGATGTTGTCCAGAGCCGCCTTGGAGGAGCCATACGAGATATGACCGGGAAGCGCCACCAAGCTGGCCTGACTGGAGACATTGACAATCGAGCCGCCCTTGCCGAGCCGGATCATCGAGCGGGATGCGTACTTGATAACGAGCAGGGCGCCACGGGCGTTGATGTTGATCACTTGGTCGAATACG
>OBLS010000492.1_pt1 | contig 14262 bp, 11 predicted proteins | sample 1519901 | NCBI WGS metagenome assembly OBLS01 (sample SAMEA3113585, study PRJEB22503) | soil metagenome | reverse complement strand
GGCCAAGATCCTCGAGAACATGGAGATCGGCCACAACGTCATGCACGGCCAGTGGGACTGGATGCGTGACCCCAAGATCCACTCGACGGCGTGGGAGTGGGACAACGCGAGCCCCTCCTCGCAGTGGAAGCACAGCCACAACGAGATCCACCACACCTTCACCAACGTCCTCGGCCGTGACAACGACCTGGGCTACGGCATCCTGCGTGTCGACGAGGACCAGAAGTGGAACCTCTTCTTCCTCTTCCAGCCCATCTGGCACGTCGGCAACGCCCTCCTCTTCGAGTACTCCATCGCCGCGTACGACCTCGAGCTCGGGCGCTACGTCGCGACGAAGAAGCGGATGAGCGAGGACGAGAAGGCGAAGTTCAGGGGCGACGCCAAGGAGGTCGTCGACAAGATCAAGCGCCAGGCGACCAAGGACTACGTCGCGCACCCCGCCCTCTCGGCCGCGACCGGCTCGGCCCGCACCACGCTCACCGCCAACGTCGTGGCCAACCTCGTCCGCAACGTGTGGACGAACACCGTGATCATCTGCGGTCACTTCCCTCCAGGGATCGCGACCTTCGAGAAGACGTCCATCGAGGGCGAGACCCGTGGTGAGTGGTACGTCCGGCAGATGCTCGGCTCGGGCAACATCAGCGGCTCCAAGGCCATGCACGTGATGACCGGCAACCTCAGCCACCAGATCGAGCACCACCTCTTCCCGGACATGCCGAGCAACCGGTATGCCGAGATCGCCCCGCGCATACGGGACCTCATGGAGCGGTACGACCTCCCCTACGTCACCGGCAGCCTCGGCAAGCAGGCGGCGTCGGTCTACTGGAAGGTCGTCGAGCTCTCGCTGCCCAACAAGGTGGAGGGCCGACGGCGCCGGGACATCGTGCGGCTGGCGGCGAAGAAGGCCTGGCGGAAGAAGTCGCTCGGCCGGTTCTGAGCAGGGCCGCTCGGGCTGCTTCGACGCTCGCGGGTCAGCCGTCGCGCCGGACACGAGCAACGTGACGTCGACGCCCACAGCACAATGAGCCCGTGGCTGAGGTCCTCGGTGGCTCCGTCGCGGCCGCGGCCCTCATGGCCACCGCTGCGCTGCTCATCGGCTTCTCCAAGACCGCGATCGGCGGCCTGGCGGTGATCGCCGTCGCCATCTTCGCGACGCTCCTCCCGGCGAAGGAGTCCACGGCGGCGATCCTCATGGTGCTCCTCGTCGGGGACGTCGTCGCCTGCTGGCACTACCGCCGGGACGCCGACTGGCGACTCATCCGGCGACTCCTGCCGGCGGTGCTCCCCGGGCTCGTGCTCGGGGCGCTGTTCCTGCGGGCCGTCGACGACACCACCCTCCGGCGGGCGATCGGCGGCGTCCTGCTCGTACTCCTGCTCCTCCAGCTCTGGGTGCGCACCCGAGGCGACGGTGAGCCCTCGGAGGCACACCGGCATCCGGCGGCCTCCTGGACTGCAGGGGCCGGCATGGGGTTCACGACGATGACCGCGAACGCCGCGGGCGCCGTGATGACGCTGTACCTGTCCGCCTCGGGCATCGAGAAGCGGCAGTTCGTGGGCACCAACGCCTGGTTCTTCCTCCTCGTCAACCTCACGAAGGTGCCGTTCTCCGTCGGCTTGGGGCTGCTCCACGTCGACGACGTCACCCGGGCGGCCCTGCTCGCGCCGGTCGTCGTGCTCGGCGGGCTGGTCGGCTACGCCCTCGTGCGCCGGATCAGCCAGCGGCGCTTCGACGTCGCCGTGCTCCTCGCGTCGGCGCTGTCGTCGGCGGTGCTGCTCCTCGGCTGATGCCTGCCCCGATGCCTGCCCCTCGACGGCGCCGTCTGCCCTGTTGAGTGCTGCGGTTAGCGTGGGCGGCATGCCCGAGCATCCGTACGCCGTCGTGGGCGGCGGTCCCGCGGGGGGTGCGGCGGCCCGCGCGCTGGCGGCCGCGGGGGTGGACGTCGTGCTCCTCACGGCCGAGGACCGGCCACCCTACGACCGGACGGTCCTGTCGACCGACGTGTTGCTCGACCCCGACGTGGCCGTCCCCGAGGTCTGGCCACCGGGAGCCGAGTGGCGGGCACGCATCGACGTCCGCACGAGGACGCCGGTCGCCGGCCTCGACCCCGACACCAGGGTCCTGACGACGGCAGCGGGCGAGCAGGTGTCCTTCGAAGCGGTGCTCCTGGCACCAGGAGCCGAGCCACGCCGGCTCAGGGTGGCGGGATCGGACGGGCCGGGGGTGCACCACCTCCGGGACACGGGTGACGCCCTCTCGATCTCCCACGCCCTCGGTCGGGTTCACCGCCTGGTCGTCGTGGGCGGAGGGGTGCTCGGGCTCGAGGTCGCGGCCGCGGCGGCGATGCGGGGGGTCGACGTGGAGGTCGTCGAGGCGAGGCCGCGCGTGCTCGGCCGGGGCGTGCCCGCGCCGATCGCCGCGTGGATCGTCGCCCTCCACGAGCAGCACGGCGTCCGGGTACGCACGGGGGCCGCGCCGGATGCCGTCCAGCGGTCCCCTGATGGCGCCGTCAGAGGCGTCCGGCTCATCGACGGGACGGTCCTGCCCGCAGATGCGGTCGTCGTGGGAATCGGGATCGAGCCCCGTGAGCACCTCGCACTCGCTGCCGGGCTCGCCTGTGACGACGGCATCCTCGTCGACGCGTCGGGGCGGACCTCTCACGCCGCGGTGTTCGCGGCGGGCGACGCCGTGCGGATGCGACGCACCGGCGAGTCGCACGGCATCCGGCTGGAGTCCTTCTCCGCCGCCGGGCGACAGGGCGAGGTGGCGGCGCACACGATGCTCGGGCGTGACGACACCTTCGCCGACGTGCCGTGGTGGTGGTCGGACCAGTACGACGCGACGCTCCACTCGACGGGCGTGGCGACACCGGACGCTAGGGAGGTGCTTGTCGGCACTCCCGAGGCGCCACTCGTGCTCTCCATGGCCGGCGAACGGCTCGTCGCGGCCTGTGGGGTGGGCCATGGGCCGGGGATCGCCCGGCCCGTGCGCGCGGCGGGGCGCGTCATCGCTGCCCGCGGCCGGGTCGACGTCCGGGAGCTGCGCACCTCCGGCGGCGACCCGGCCTCCCTCACGGCGGCCTTCCGGGCCGCCGCTCGAGCCTCGGTCTGACCGAACCGGCCCGCTCGAGGGCTAAGCGGCGGGCGGGTCAGGTGTTCTGCGGGAAGCCGAGCTCGATGCCGCCGTGGCTCGGGTCGAGCCAGCGCGAGGTGACGACCTTGCCACGGGTGAAGAAGTTCACGCCCTCGACGCCGTGCGCGTGGCTGTCGCCGAAGAGTGAGTTCTTCCACCCTCCGAAGGAGTAGTAGGCCATGGGCACGGGGATCGGCACGTTGATGCCGACCATGCCGACCTCGACCTCGTTCTGGAACCGGCGGGCGGCGCCTCCGTCGTTCGTGAAGATGGCCGTGCCGTTGCCGTACGGGTTCTCGTTGATCATCCTCAGGCCGTCGTCGTAGGACGAGACGCGCACCACGGAGAGCACCGGTCCGAAGATCTCGTCCCGGTAGACCGACATCTCCGGCGTCACGTGGTCGAAGAGCGTCGGCCGGAGGAAGAAGCCCTCCCCGTCGGCGTCCACGTCACCCTCCCGGCCGTCGACGACGAGCGTCGCGCCCTCCTCTGTGCCGGCGTCGAGGTAGGAGGTGACCTTGTCCCGGTGCTGCGCGGTGACGAGCGGGCCCATGTCGCACGTGCGGGAGCCGTCCCCGGTGACGAGCTTGCCCATCCGGTCGGTGATCTTGCTGACGAGCTCGTCGGCGATCGGCTCGACCGCGAGGAGCGCCGAGATGGCCATGCACCGCTCGCCGGCGGACCCGAAGCCGGCGTTGATGGCCGCGTCGGCGGCGAGGTCGAGGTCGGCGTCGGGGAGGACGAGCATGTGGTTCTTCGCGCCGCCGAGGGCCTGCACCCGCTTGCCGTGGGCGGTGCCGGTCTCGTAGACGTACCGCGCGATCGGGGTGGACCCGACGAAGGAGACCGCCTTGACGTCGGGGTGGGTCAGGAGCGCGTCGACGGCCTCCTTGTCGCCGTGGACGACGTGAAGGACGCCGTCCGGCAGGCCGGCCTCCTTCCACAGCGCGGCGACGGCGTTGACCGCTGAGGGGTCCTTCTCGCTGGGCTTGATGACGACGGCGTTGCCACAGGCGATCGCGATCGGGACGAACCAGAGCGGCACCATGGCAGGGAAGTTGAACGGGCTGATGACCGCGACGACGCCCAGGCTCTGCCGGATCGAGTAGACGTCCACCTTGGTGGAGACGTTCTCCGAGAAGCCGCCCTTGAGCAGGTGGGGGATGCCGCACGCGAACTCCGCCACCTCGAGGCCACGGGTCACCTCGCCCACCGCGTCGGAGAGGACCTTGCCGTGCTCGGCGGTGATGAGGGCGCCGATCTCGGCCTTGCGCTCGTTGAGCAGCTCGCGGAAGCGGAAGAGGACCTGGGTGCGCTGGGTGAGGGAGGCGCGCTGCCAGGACGTCTCCCACGCGGTCCTGGCCGAGGTGACGACCTCGTCGACGAGCGCGGCGGAGGCCAGGTCGAGGTCGCCGGTGTGCTCACCGGTGGCCGGGTTGAACACCGGGCTCGTCCGCTCGGCGGTGCCCGACCAGGGACTGCCGCCGACGAGGTGGGTGATTCGGGTCGGGGTCGGGGTCGGGGTCGTGGTCACGGTTATCGGTCCTTGTCGTGCGTTCGGGTGGTTTCAGTGTGTCAGAGCGCCATGTGGTTGTGGAACGCGTGTCGTGAGGCAGGGATGCAGGAGAAATCAGTGCGCACCGGCATACAGGCCGGGCCGGTCGGGAAGGCGCACCGTCACCGGGCGGCCGTGGGCCAGCGATGCCATTCCAGCGGTGCTCACCACCGTCGCGGCGTAGCCGTCCCAGGCGGACGGCCCGACGGCGGTGCCGGACCGCACGGCATCCGTCCAGGCCTGCACCTCGATGTCGTAGGCGCGGGCGAAGCGAGCCCGGAAGTCGTCCGGCACGAGGCCACCCCACGTACCCCCACGCGCCCCGACGCCGGTGGCGAGCACGCCGCTCGACGCCAGCCCCGCGGTCAGGCTGCCGCACTCGGTGACCGCCTCGAAGCGCACCTCGTATCCCACCTGGCTGTTGATGAAGACCTCGTTCGTCACGAGACCGCCGCCGGACATCCGGAAGACGGCCACCTGCGGGTCGACCACGCCGTCCCCGGCGTGCGTGGTGGGCGCAGGCGACAGGACGGTGACCTCCACCACCTCCTCGCCGAAGAGGAACCGGGACGCGTCGACCTCGTGGACGAGGCTGTCCCGCACGATCATCTCCGAGCGGAACTCGGAGCTGGGGGCCGAGCGGTTGCGGTGGACGTTGTGGAGGAGGAGCAGGCGCCCGTGCTGACCGGAGGCGAGGGTCGCCTTGACCGCGGCGTACTCCGGGTCGAAACGTCGCATGAAGCCGACCGTGACGAGCCGCCGGCCGAGCGCAGCCTCGGCCTCGACCAGCCGCAGCGACGACGCGTCGTCCATGGTCAGCGGCTTCTCACAGAGAACCGGCTTCTCGTGGTCGAGGCACGCGATGACCTGCTCCTCGTGGACGAACCCGGGGGAGGCGAGGACGACGGCGTCGACGTCGGGTGACGTGACGAGTGACAGCGGGTCGTCGTGGACGACCGCCCCCAGCCGGTCCGCGAGCGCCGCCGCCCGGCCGCCGTCGGGATCCGTCACGCCGGCGAGCGTGACCCCGGCGGTGCGGAGGGCGAGCCGCTCGGCGTGGTCGGTGCCCATGGTGCCGACGCCGACGACACCGACGCGCAGGGGAGGGTGGCTCACGGCAGCCGCTCCTCGGACCCGGGCGGAGTGAGGTGGTGGCGCTGGTGCTTCTTGGCCTCGGCGTAGGCGGCGGAGGCCGCCTGCGTGCTGTCCAGTGCAGAGACCTGCGCCACGGGAACGTCCCACCAGGAGTCGCTGTCCGGGGCGTGCACGCGTGGGTCGGTCTCCACGTGGATGACGACCGGTCCGCCGTCGCGCGGTGCGGCCCTGGCCTCGGCGATCGCGGCGGCGAGGCCCTCGGCGTCGTGCACCTCGATGACCCGGGCGCCCAGACTGCGCGCGTTGGCCGCGAGGTCGACCGGCAGCGTTCCGCCGTCGAGCCTCCCCTGGCCGCCGCGGAACTGGTAGCTCGTGCCGAACCGCTGCGAGCCAAGCCCCTCGGACAGCGAACCGATCGAGTGGAACCCGTGGTTCTGCACCAGCACGACGACCACCTTGACCCGCTCCTGCACGGCGACGACGAGCTCGGTCGGCATCATGAGGTAGCCCCCGTCGCCGACCATCGCGAAGACGTCCCGCGTGTCGTCGGCGAGCGCCACCCCGACGGCGCCGGGGATCTCGTACCCCATGCACGAGTACCCGTACTCCACGTGGTAGCCCTTCGGGTCGCGCGTCCGCCACAGCTTGTGGAGGTCACCGGGCATCGAGCCGGCGGCGCAGAGCACGACGTCACGCGGGTCGGTGAGCTCGTTCACCGCGCCCAGCACGGCCGCCTGGGTGAGCAGGCCGGGCGCGAGCCGCTGGGTCACCTCCGGCGGAGGGTCGTACGCCGTGGCCACCATCGCGTCCCACTCGCCCCAGAGGGTGGTGATGCGCTGGGCGTATGCCGGGTCCACCGTGTGGCCCTCGAGCTCGGTGGTCAGCGCGGTGAGGCCCTCCCGGGCGTCGGCGACGAGTGCCAGCCCGCTGTGCTTGCCGGCGTCGAAGGAGGCGACGTTGAGGCTGACGAAGCGGACGTCGGCGTCGCGGAAGGCGGTGCGTGAGGCGGTCGTGAAGTCGGACCACCGGGTGCCGACCCCGACGACGAGGTCTGCCTCCCGGGCGAGGACGTTGGCGGCGGTGGTTCCGGTGGAGCCCACCGCTCCGACGAGCTGCGGGTGCCCGTGGAGCAGGCAGCCCTTCCCGGCCTGGGTCTCGGCGACCGGAATGCCGGTGGCTGCGGCGAACGCGGCGAGAGCGTCCTCGGCTTGGGAGTAGTGGACTCCGCCACCTGCGACGACGAGGGGCCTGCGGGCCGAGCGCACGGCATCCGCCACCGCCTTCAGCCGCGACGGTTCGGCCGGCGGACGGGGGACGTGCCACACCCGCTCGGCGAACAGCTCGACCGGCCAGTCGTGGGCCTCCGCCTGGACGTCCTGCGGCAGCGAGATGGTCGCCGCCCCCGCCTCGACGGGGTCCGTGAGCACCCGCATGGCACCCAGCAGCGCGGCGGGCAGCTGCTCGGGGCGGTCGACCTGGTCGTAGAACCGCGACAACGGCCGGAACGCGTCGTTGACGCTGACGTCGGCCGTGTGCGGCAGCTCGAGCTCCTGGAGCACCGGGGTGCTGACCCGGGTCGCAAAGGTGCCGGAGGGGAGGAGGAGCACGGGGATCCGGTTGATCGTCGCGAGGGCGGCGCCGGTGAGCATGTTGGTGGAGCCCGGACCGACGGATGCCGTCACGGCCCAGGTGGAGAGTCGGTCCCGGTGCTTGGCGAAGCCGACGGCGGTGTGGACCATGGCCTGCTCGTTGCGGCCGAGCACGTAGGGCAGGCTCGGTCGCTCCCCGGCGTCGGTGGCCCGCAGCTCCTCCTCCAGGAGGGCCTGGCCGATCCCCGCGACGTTCCCGTGCCCGAAGATGCCGAGGCATCCGGCGACGAGGCGGTGGCGGTCGCCGTCGCGCTCGCTGAACTGCTGCGCGAGGAAGCGCACGACCGCCTGCGCGACGGTGAGCCGGACGGTGTCGCTCATCGGCGTCCTCCCATGGGCAGTCGCGGGTCGGCGTCCTCGTCGGCCCAGGCCTCGCGCACCCAGGCATGGGCAGGGTCGTCGCAGATCCGCCAGACCCGCTCCGGCCCTGGGCCAGCCATGACGTTGAGGTAGTAGAGGTCCGCGTCGGGGCTGGCGATCGCTGGGCCGTGCCACCCGTGGGGTACCAGGACGACGTCCATCGTGCGCACCTCGGCGACGATGTCGAGGGGTCGCTCGGCGGTGCCGTACACCCGGAGGTAGCCGACGGGGCTGGTGCCGCGGGGGTCGGTGGAGCGGGTCTCGACGTAGTAGATCTCCTCGAGGGCGGTCTCCTCCCCGGGGCGCTCCTCGTCGTGCTTGTGCGGTGGCCACGAGCTCCAGTTGCCCGCCGGGGTCACGACCTCGCAGACCAGGAGGGAGTCGGCGTCGAGCACCTCCGGCAGGCCGAGGTTACGCACCTCGCGGCTCGCCCGGCCTGCGCCCCGCAGCTCGACCGGCACCTCGGATGCCGGCAGGTGGCGGAAGGGCTTCGGCTCCGCCTGCTTCGTCGCCGGAGCGCCGCAGAGGGCGACGCGGCCGGGCCTGGGGCCCGGCCCCACCAGGGACACCCGCAGGCGTGAGCCGCGGCCGGCGTAGAGGGCGTCCGTCGGGCCGTCGAAGACCGAGCCACGGCCGACGAGGGTGACGTCGTAGGTCGTGCCGTCGGCCTCGGTCACCTCGACCCGGAAGGAGCCGGCGAGCGGCACGACGAGCGTCTCCTCGTCGTTGCTGTCGTGGTCGGCGTACTCGCCCTCGCCGCACACGGCGACCCGGAGGCGGGTGTGCTCCCACCCGGCGACATGGCTCGTCGTGCTCGGGGTGATGGCGACGGCGTACGCTCCCTCGTCCGCGGTACCGAAGGGGCGCACGTACTGCTCGTTGTCCGAGCCCCGCCCGGGGACGCCGAACCGGGCCTCGCCCCAGAGGTCCGCGCTCATGCCACGCCACCGTGCACGAGGTCGGCCGCGGCGTCCACGGCCGCGGCCACGTCGCCGTCCGGCGGGTAGAGCAGCGCACGTCCGACGACGAGCCCGCGGACGGCGGGCAGGTCGAGCGCTCGGCCCCACGCGGCATACGTCTGCGCCGGCGCCTCCTGTGGGTCGCCGCCGAGCAGCAGGCTCGGCAGTGTCGTGGCGTCCATGACCCTGGCCAGGTCGTCGACGACCGGCAGCTTGAGCCAGGTGTGGGCGCTCGAGGGGCCCAGTCCGGAGGCCACCTGGACGGCCCGGATCATCGAGTCCGGGTCGAGGAGGTTGTGGACCCCGTGCTCGCCCACCACCGACCAGAACGGCTCGACCATGGCCATCCGGCCGTGGGCGGCCAGCTCGCCGATGGCCTCGGCGCAGGCTGTGAGCGTCGCCAGGGACCCGGGGTCGCCCAGGGCGATGCGGGTGAGCATCTTGCCGCCGTCGAGCCCTCGGTCCTGGATCTCGCCCGCCGTGTAGGCGGTGAAGCGGTCGTCCAGCTCCCAGGCGGCGCCCTGGAGACCGCCTCGGTTCATCGACCCGACGACGACCTTGCCCTCGAGCGCTCCCAGGAGGAGGAGGTCGTCGAGGACATCCGGGGTGCCGAGCACGCCGTCGACCCCTGGCCGCTCGAGCGCTGTGACGAGGCGGCCCAGGAGCTCGGACCGGCTCGCCATCGCCATCGGGTCCGATCCGACGCCGAGGGCGCCCCGGGCCGGGTGGTCGGCCGCGAGGAGCAGGAGCCGGCCGTCCTCGGGCAGCATCGTGCGAAGGGCTCGCTCGTCCCATGCCGCGACGATGCGCCCGGGCTCACGGGCGCGGAGCTCGGTGAGGGGGGCCGTGTCCACCTGGCGCACCTGCACGGCGGTCACCTCCCGGCCCCGGCCAGCGCGGCCTCGACCTCGTCGGCCGTCGGCATCGCCGTCGAGCACTCGAGCCGACCCGCGACGATGGCCCCGGCCACGTTGGCGAAACGGATGGTGCGCTCCAGGCCCCAGCCCTCGAGGAGTCCGTGGACGAGCGCGCCACCGAAGGCGTCGCCGGCGCCGAGCCCGTTGACCACCTCCACCGGGAAGGGTTCGACCTCGACCCGCTCGTCGCGGGTGGCCGCGAGGACCCCCCGCGGGCCCTGCTTGACGACGGCCAGGTCGAGTCCCCGGTCCAGCAGGGCGTCGGCGGCCCGCTGCGGGTCCGTCTCACCGACCGCCACCTCGCACTCCTGCGCGTTGCCGACGGCGACCGTGACGAGCTCCAGGGCCCGCTCCACCTCGGCGTGTGCCTCCGCCACGTCCGCCCAGAACATCGGCCGGTAGTCGAGGTCGAGCACGGTGTGCCGGGCACGCCGGCGGGCTGCCCACGCCGCGTGGTGCGTGGCGCGAGACGGCTCCCGTGACAGCCCGGTCACGGTCGCCCAGAACACCTGCGCATCGCGGATGAGGTCGAGCGGAAGGTCCTCCTCCTGCAGGAGGAGGTCGGGTGCGGTCGGCCATCGGTAGAACCACAGCGGGAAGTCGTCCGGGGGGAAGACCTCGCAGAATGTCACCGGCGTCGGCGGCCCGGCGCCGTCGAGGGTCGAGATGGATGCCGGGTCGACACCGAGTCGCTCCGCCTCCCGACGCACGTAGCGGCCGAACGGGTCGTTCCCGACCTTCGTGACCAGGCGGACGGAGTGCGCGTGGCGGGCGGCGGCTACGGCGACATTCGTCGCGCTCCCCCCGAGGAACTTCTCGAAGGTGCGCACCTCCTCGAGTCCCACCCCGTGCTGGAGGGGGTAGATGTCGACCCCGGTCCGTCCCATCGTGACGACCTGCGGCGCGGCGGTCACCGGGTCACCGGGGTGGTCGCGGCGAGGGCGAGGATGTGGGCGACCGACACCCGCACGTCGACGACCGGGTCGACGCCCGTCTCCTCCGGCGGGCCACTCAGCACGGTGTCCTGCTCGAGGACGTACCACCCGGCATACCCTGCGGCCTCCAACGCGCTCACGATCGCCGCGATGTCGACGTCACCGGTTCCGAGCGGCACGTACATGCCGGCCGCGACGGCGTCCGTGTACGTCAGGTCGCCGCGCTGCACCTGTCGGGCCAGGTCCACGCGGACGTCCTTGAGGTGCACATGACCGATCCGTCCGGGGTGCTCGACCGCGACGGCCACGGGGTCCCCGCCGCCGATGAGCAGGTGGCTGGTGTCGAGGCACAGGGCGATGCGGCTTCCCGCCAGCACCCGGTCGGTCTCCTCACCGGACTCGACCATCGTGCCGACGTGGGGGTGCAGCGTCGCCAGCAGGCCCTGCTCCGCGGCGGCGTCGGCGATGCGGTCCAGGGTGGCGAGGAGAGTGGCCCACTGCGCGTCGTCGAGCACCGGTCGGGCGTCGTATCCCTCGGCGCCGGTCGCGGCGGCGAGGACCACGGTCGAGGCGCCGGCGGCGACCAAGGCGGTCATCGCCTCCTCGACCACGGGCAGCGGGTCGTGCGCGGGGTCATGCAGGACGACCGGGACGAACTGGCCCACCGCCTGGAGGCCGGCGTCACGCAGAACGGCTGCCTTGGCCTCGGGCGCGTCCGGGAGGAAGCCGTCGGGGCCGAACTCCGTTGCGGCGAGCCCTGCCTCGCTCATCTGCTCGAGGACGACCGCAGGATCCAGCTGGTGCCCCCAGCCGGGCACTTCGCACACGCCCCAGGAGATGGGGGCGCCGGCGACGCGGTCGCGCAGGGATGTTGCCGTCGCGGGAGTCATCTGGTGGTCCTTGTCAGGTCGTCGGGGTCGTCGGGGTCGTCGGGATGTCGGACAGGTCGACCGGCCGGCCGTCGAGCCACGATCGCGTGCACGCCTCGACCACACGGAAGGCCTCCAGCGCGTCGCGCGCGGTGCACGGGCTGGGTGCCTCACCGCGGGCGACGGCGATGAAGTGGGTGAGCTCGGCCCGGTAGGCCGGCTCGAAGCGGTCCATGAAGGAGTCGTGCACGGGCCCCGCGGGGAAGGTCACCCCGTCCTCGAGCGAGGTCAGGGCGAGGGAGTCGTCGAGCCCGACCGCCACCGAGCCCTCGGAGCCGAGGACCTCGAGCCGGACGTCGTGGCCCTGCCCGTGGTAGCGCGTCGTCGACAGCAGCGCCAGGGTCCCGTCGTCGAGCGTCAGCACGGCGGCGCCCGTGTCGACGTCACCCCCGTCGGGGAAGAACGCCTCACCCTTGGTGCCGCCCATGGCGAACACCCGCGCGACCTCCCGACCGGTGACGAAGCGGAGGACGTCCGCGTCGTGGATCGAGCAGTCGCGGAAGATGCCGCCGGACGTCGGGATGTAGTCGGCGTGCGGGGGGCGCCGGTCGCTCGTCGTGGCCCGCACCGTGTGCACGAAGCCGAGGTCGCCCGATCGCACCGCCTCTCGCGCGCGTCGGTAGCCGGCGTCGAAGCGCCGCTGGAAGCCCACGTGGACCGGCACACCCGACTCCTCGACGGCCCGGACGACGTCGATGGTCTCCGCCAGCGTGGCGGCGACCGGCTTCTCGCAGAACGTCGGGATGCCCCGCTCGACCCCGGCACGGATGAGCGCTGCGTGGCCCGGGGTCGACGTGGCGATGACGAGCGCGTCCAGACCGGCGTCCGGGAGGTCCTCGATGGGGACCGCCCGGCCCCTTGGGAGGGCCGAGGCGACGGCATTGGCGGTGCCGGCGTCGACGTCGCCGACGACGAGCTCCTCCACCCCGTCGAGCGAGGAGAGGGTGGTCGCGTGGAACGCCCCGATGCGCCCAGCGCCGGCCAGTCCGATCCGCATGTGACCTCCTTTGTCCGGACATACTGACATCTCGGGGCCTGCGCTGTACAGTCCCTGTCATGGTCGCAGGCCGGGTGCACGTGCGGATCGACCGCGCCTCGCCCGTCCCACTGTGGCACCAGCTCGCCGAGCAGCTCTCCGCAGCGATCCACGAGGGGCGCCTCCAGCCGGGCGACCAGGTCGAGAACGAGGTGGCGCTCGCAGCGCGACTCTCCCTCTCCCGCCCCACGGTGCGACGGGCGATGCAGGCCCTCGTGGACCAGGGCCTCGTCGTGCGCCGCCGCGGGGTCGGCACCACGGTCGCCAACCGCAAGGTGCACCGGCGCGCTGCCCTCTCCAGCCTGCACGACGACCTGCTGCGGTCCGGCCAGGCGCCCACCACGACGGTGCTCGACGTGCGCACCGTGCGGGAGGCGCGGGCCGCCGCCGCGCTGGACCTTCCCGTCGGCACCGACCTGTTGGCCCTCGTCCGGCTGCGGTGCGCCGACGGGGCACCCCTCGCGATGCTCCACAACTGGCTGCCACCGGCATACGCAGACGTGACGGCGGAGGAGCTCGTCGTCGACGGCCTCTATGCGGCACTGCGCGCCCGCGGCGCCACGCCGGTCGTCGCCTCCCAGAACGTCGGAGCGCGGATGCCGACGCGCGAGGAGCGCCGCCGGCTCGCCATCCGCGGGCAGCAGCCGGTGCTGACGATGACGAGGACGGCGTTCGGGCCGGCCGGCGACGCCATCGAGTTCGGCGACCACTGCTACCGCGCCGAGGACTACTCACTGGACCTCATGCTGGACGAGCGCTGACGTTCCACCGCGCCTCCGGGCAGGCGGGAAACCGCCTCGCACTGGCCCGGCTCGGCACCCGGTCGGACGGGATGCCGGTCAGCACCTCGGTCGCGCCACCGTAGCCTTGACCCTCGTGACCGAGACGCCGACCACGTCGCTCCCCGAGGCCGACCTCCCCGAGCAGCTGCGGATCCGCCGCGAGAAGCGCGACCGCCTCCTCGACGCCGGCATCCCGGCGTACCCCGTGTCGGTCCCACGCACGCACTCGCTGGCCGAGGTGCGGGAGGGATGGGGCCACCTCGAGCAGGGTGAGGAGACCTCGGACGTCGTCTGCGTCGCGGGCCGCGTCGTCTTCGTGCGGAACACCGGGAAGCTCGCGTTCGCCACGCTCCAGGAGGGTGTGGGCACTCGGCTCCAGGTGATGCTGAGCATGGCCGAGGTGGGCGAGGAGTCCCTCGCCCAGTGGAAGGCGGATGTCGACCTGGGCGACCACGTCTTCGTGGAGGGCAGGGTCATCAGCTCACGCCGGGGCGAGCTGTCGGTGCTCGCGAGTCGGTGGGGAATGGCGTCGAAGGCCCTGCGCCCGCTGCCGGTGCTGCACCGCGAGCTCTCCGAGGAGGCCCGGGTGCGCCAGCGCTACGCCGACCTCGTCGTCCGCCAGGAGGCGCGCGACATGGTGCGCACCAAGGCCACCGCCCTGCGCGCGATCCGGGCCGTTCTCGACGCACAGGGCTACGTCGAGGTGGAGACGCCCGTGATCCAGCTCGTCCACGGGGGCGCCACGGCCCGCCCGTTCCGCACCCACATGAACGCCTTCGACCACGAGATGGTGCTCCGCATCGCGCTGGAGCTCAACCTCAAGAAGGCGGTCGTCGGCGGGGTCGACCGGGTCTACGAGATGGGCCGGATCTTCCGCAACGAGGGCATCGACTCCACCCATAGCGCGGAGTTCAC
>OBLS010000491.1_pt1 | contig 14286 bp, 14 predicted proteins | sample 1519901 | NCBI WGS metagenome assembly OBLS01 (sample SAMEA3113585, study PRJEB22503) | soil metagenome | reverse complement strand
ATTACCCCCGCCGTCGCCACCGCCACCACCGTTATCGCCGCCACCCCCGCCACCCAAGTTGTCGCCATCACCGCCGCCGCCGCTGTCGGTATCACTTGCGCCGTTTCCGCCCGTGAGGTTCGGGCCTTCGACGAGGCCACCACCGCCCTGCGCGCCCTCGTCTGACAGGTCGGGGTACAGGCTGCCCAAAATCGACGACAGAGTCGTGTTGACGCGCGCCGGCAGCAGATCGACGAAGGCGCTGAGGCGGGCGGTGATATCGGCGTTGAGACCACTGACCGAGAAGCCCTGTTCCATGGCCCGCTCGCGGACGTCCACCAGCTCTTCGGCCACCAGGCTTGCGAGGACGTAGTCGCCGCTCTCGAGCGCGCCTATCAGCTCACGAAGCGTCGCGCGTGCCTGATCCATCGTGTCGGTCAGGTCGATGACCTCGCCGCCCGTGCCTCCCTCGGTCCTATCCACCGGCGGGGGCGTTGGACCCGTCGCGAGCATCGCGATCAGCCCCCACACCACGAGCGTCGCGCCACTGGCGATCGCCACGAGACGCGCCACCGCGCCGGCGCCGTTCCCGTTCGACGTGGCGGCAACGCCCTTGGGCGGACCGTCAGACGCTGATGCGGTCGCGGCGGCGCCGGTCGCCGCCGCCCCTGTGCCCGACTCGGCCGGGCGGACGATCCGCGGGGGTTCGGCGACGAACATGTTCCCGAGCAGGGCGGTCAGGGCCGAGAGCCCAACCCCCTTCTCGAGATACCCGTCGGCTCCCGACGGCGCCAGGGGTCCACTCGCGGCCGGGCCGCCGGTGAACACGATGACCTTCGCGTCGGGGACGGCCTCGCGGATCCTCGCGAGCGTGCCGCCGGCGGCGCCGGCCACCAGCAGGTCTCCGTCGACCACCACCGCGTCCGGCTCGCTCGCACGGATGCTGGCCACCATCGCCTTCCGGGATGCGCTCGTCCCGACGACGTCGTAGCCGTCGTCCTCGAGGAATCGGCGCACGAGGCCCCGCTTGGGGTAGATGTCGCCCGCGATGAAGACGCGGATGCGCTCGGCCGGCGTCATCTACTGCCTCTCCCTCACTGCTCGATGGGGCATGGTAGTCAGAGGCTACCCAGTACTGCCCAGGATGCTTCCACGCACGACCCACATCGAACCTCAGCCGAAAGGCGGAAACCGCAGGTGATTCCAGCCTGAGATAGCTGGGCTGAGTCGCTCAGCCCGTCACAGACGGCAGACGAGTGGGCCGCGTGGCCTCGTAGCGTGCGATGTCGGCCTCCCGACGGAGCGTGAGGCCGATATCGTCCAGGCCCTCGATGAGTCGCCACCGAGTGTAGGGGTCGATCGTGAACGGATCCTCGCCGGCGGCCGATGTGACTCGGAGCGCCTCCAGGTCGACGGTGATCTCGCTCGCCGGATCACCTCGGGCGAGATCCATCAGCCTCTGGACGGACGCCCCGGGGAGCTCCACAGCGAGGAGCCCGATCTTCCCGCAGTTGTTGCGGAAGATGTCGGCGAACGACGGCGCGATGACCGCGCGGAATCCCGCGTCCTCGAGGGCCCATACAGCATGCTCGCGGCTCGAGCCGCTTCCGAAGTTCGCGCCCGCGAGAAGGATCGAGGCGCCCTCGAATCGCGGATCGTTGAGGACGAACGACGGATCCGTTCTCCACTCGGCGAAGAGGAACGGACCGAAGCCCGTGCGCTCGATGCGCTTCAGGTGCTCGGCCGGAATGATCTGGTCCGTATCGACGTCCGCGCGGTCGAGTGGAAGCGCGCGCCCCGTGTGCGATGTGAACGGCCTCATGTGTTCATTCGGGGGACGACGTTCGCTCCCTCGCTCGCTCACTACTTGCGTCCCCCGCACCCCCTCCCAGGTCCTGCGGCGTCGCGAAGTGTCCCGCGACTGCCGTCGCCGCCGCGACGGCGGGCGACACGAGGTGAGTTCGGCCGCCGCGCCCCTGGCGTCCCTCGAAGTTGCGGTTGCTCGTGCTCGCGCTGCGCTCGCCGGGTTCGAGCTTGTCAGGGTTCATGCCGAGGCACATCGAGCAACCAGCGTCACGCCATTCGAATCCAGCGTTCTTGAACACGACGTCGAGTCCTTCGTCCTCGGCCTGCTTCTTCACCAACATCTAGCCGGGAACCACCATCGCACGCAACCCCACCGCCACCTTTCGGCCGCGCAGGATGTTCGCCGCCTCGCGAAGGTCCGTGATCCTGCTGTTCGTGCACGAGCCGATGAAGATCGTGTCGGGACGGATCTCCCGGATCGGCATTCCGGGCGTCAGCGCCATGTACGCGAGCGCGCGCTCGGCGGCGTCGTTCGCCGGTTCGGGGACGACGTCGTCGATCGTGACCGTCTGTCCCGGGTTCGTTCCCCAGCTCACGTGGGGCCGAAGCTTCGTCGCGTCGAGCACGACGTCGTCGTCGAACGCCGCGCCGTCATCCGTGGGAAGCGTTCGCCAGTCGTCGAGGGCGTCCTCCCACTCGGCGCCCTTTGGCGCATGCGGCCTGCGCTCGAGCCACGCGAACGTCGTGTCGTCCGGCGCGACCATGCCTGCCCGCGCTCCCGCTTCGATCGACATGTTGCATACGGTCATGCGGCCTTCCATCGACAGGCCCCAAATGGCGCTTCCCCGGTACTCGATGATCTTGCCCACGCCACCGCCGGTTCCGATCCGCGCGATGATGCCGAGGATCACGTCCTTGGCCGAGACGCCCTCGGGCAGCTCGCCCTCCACGGTGACCGCCATGGTTCCGGGCTTGGACTGCGGAAGCGTCTGCGTCGCGAGGACGTGTTCGACCTCCGACGTTCCGATCCCGATCGCCAGCGCGCCGAAGGCGCCGTGAGTGCTCGTGTGCGAGTCGCCGCAGGCGATGAACAGCCCCGGCTGCGTGAGCCCCATCTGCGGCCCGATCACGTGAACGATCCCCTGGCCGAGATGGCCCGTCGGGTAGAGCTCGATGCCGAACTCGGCGCAGTTGCGGGCGAGGGCCTCCATCTGCTTCACGCTCACGGGATCCACGACACCCGGCCCGGTCGGGACGTTGTGGTCCATCGTCGCGACCGTGAGATCAGGACGCCTGACGCCACGGCCGGCCATGCGCAGCCCGTCGAACGCCTGCGGGCTCGTCACCTCGTGAACGAGGTGGAGGTCGACGTACAGCAGGTCGGGCTCGCCTTCCGCGCGATGAACGACGTGGCGTTCCCAGACCTTCTCGGCGAGCGTTCGGGCCGTCCCGGACATCGTCTTCATGGTGACAGGCAACGCCGAGTCCGTCTAGGCTAGTTCCACATAGTGGAACGAGGTTCCGATGCGCGGAACAGGTCGAAAGACCGTCACGATCGCCGATACCGGCGTGGGGACTCTGGACCGGGCAGTTGCGATCCTCGACGCCGTCGAGTCCGGCGTTCATCGGTTCACCGGGATCATGGACGCGACGGGCCTTCCGAGGGGCACGACTCACCGCTTGATCGCCTCGCTCGAGCGTCACGGCTTCCTCTCGCGGTATCCGGGGTTCGGGTATCGGCTCGGACCGCGACTGCTCCGTCTGGCCCACGATGCGATGCGGGAGCTCCCGATGCGCGACGTCGCGCATCCGTCCCTCGAACGCCTCGCGCGTGTCACGGGCGAGAGCGCACAGCTCTACGTGCGGTCGGGCGACGAGCGCGTCTGCATCGACGCCGTCGAATCGCGGAGCGAGCTCCGAACGATCGTCCCGGTCGGCGCGTCGCTCCCGCTCCACGCCGGATCCGCCGCGAAGGTGTTCCTGGCGTTCGCACCCGATCCGGGGCGCCACGTCCGCAAGGCCGCCGATCCGGTTCGGTTCGGCCGCGACGTCGAGCTCGTTCTCACGCGCGGATGGGCATCGAGCGTCGACGAACGGCAACAGGGCGTGGGCTCGGTGAGCGCTCCTATCCTCGGCGACCGCGACGTGCTGCTCAGCGTCGTCTCGATCTCCGGTCCCTCGTCGCGGATGAGCAAGGCCAACGCGAAGCGATACGTCCCTGCCGTGCAGGAGGCCGCGCGATGGATCGAGTCCGCCCTCGGCGTCCCGGGCTAGGGCCTACCGCGCGACGCTGATCGCATCGCGCTCGCCATTCGTGACGTCGGCGTCGCGGTCGCCGTCGGCCAGATACACGCGGAACGACGCGCCACCGCCCTCACGGTCCTCGACCCACGCATGTCCGCCATGGAGCTCGGCAAAGCGCGCGACCAGTGAGAGCCCGATGCCGCTTCCGGGCTTGGAGCGCGAGCGAGGTCCGCGACGGAACGCCTCGAAGATCGAAAGCTTGTGATCGTCCGGCACGCCGGGTCCCTCGTCCTCGACGACGATCGTTGCTCCACCTTCATCGTGCCGCGTCACTCGTACCCAGATACGTGCCCAAGGGGGCGTGTACCGCACGGCGTTCAGGATGAGGTTGTCGATGATGCGTTCCACCTTCGGCTCGTCGACGTTCACGGTCACGTGCGTGTCGCCGATGATCACCTTGCGGTGATGCAGCAGCTCAACCCGGTCCGCGAGGCGCTGCACGAGCTCGCCGAGATCACACGGGAACCTCCGCGGCTCGACGAAGCCGCGGTCCAGCCGGTCGAGGTCGAGCAGATCGGACAGCAGCGCGTTCATCGCTTTCGTTCGTTCGACCATCGTCTTCAGCAGATGCGAGCGCTCGGCCGGATCGAGGTCTCGATCCAGGCGGTCGAGCGTGCTGGCGGCGCCCATGATGGCGGTGAGCGGTTCTTTGAGATCGTGCGACAGCGTGTGCAGGAGCGTGTTGTTCAAGCGGTTGAGCGCGAACAGCCGTTCCTCTGAGTGCCGGCGCTGTGTGATGTCGTACATCACACCCTGCAGGAACAGCGCGTTGCCGTCGTCGTCCCGGACGACCGACGCTTCGTCCAAGATCCACCGCCATCGGCCGTCCCGGTGGCGCATCCGGTACTCGTAGCGGAACGGAGCTGCCGTCGCGTGCGAGCGCTCCTCCGCCTCGAGAAGGCCGGGAAGGTCGTCGGGGTGCGTCAACGTCCCTTGAGGGCTGGGGTGCGCGAGCCATTCTTCCGGCGTGAAGCCCATCAGCTGCTCGATCTGCGGGCTGATGTAGACCCAGTCTCCGTCCGAACCGTACCTGGCGAGGTAGACGACGGCGGGGATCCGCTCCACCAGGTTGCGGTACTTGGCATCGGTCTGCGCGTGCTGCTCTGCGGCGAGGCGGGCGTCGGTGACGTCCATCATGACGCCCTGCCAGAAGCGAGCGCCGGTCGTCGGTTCTTCGACGAAGAACGCCTCGTCGCGGAACCACCGCACGGTCCCGTCCTTCGCGAGCATCCGGTACTCCGACTCGAAGCGTTTCGCCGCGCCCACCACGCTGTTGTCGCGGCTGACACGCTCGCGATCGTCCGGATGGATGGCGGCGAGCCACAGCGACGGGTCCGAGATCCACTCGTCCGCCGAGTAGCCGAGCAGCGTGGTGACCTGCGGGCTGACGTAGACGCCCCGGTACCCCTCCGCCGCGCTGGAGTCGGGAACGAGCGTGTACGTGATCGCGGGGATCTGTTCGACGAGCGTTCGGTAGCGCACCTCGGCCTCGCGAAGCTCGAGGTAGCGCGCCTTGGCGGACGTGCGCCCATCGACGTCGAAGGCACGAACGATCAGGATCGGCTCGACGCCTTCGATCAACTCCGCCGAGACGCGCACGATGCGTGTCTCGCCCTCCGAGGCCGTGAGGGTCGTGTCGTACCCGTCGATCAGTCCCGTCTGGCGGAGTCGCTCGCGCGAGCGCCCCGGGCCGAGGTCGCCCCACAGCCCGAGATCGTCCACGCTCGAGCCGAGGACGTCGCCGATGCTCCGGCCTGCGAGCGAGCAGAAGGTGTCGTTGGCCTCGAGGACGACGCCGTCGTCGAACCGGGCGATGACCATCCCGACGAGGCTTCCGTGGAAGACGCGGTCGAGGAGGCCCTCGCGGTGCGGGGCGGAGATGTCCGAGTCCATGTCGTCAGAACATCGGCCGGACGGGGGAGTGAGTTTACGGTCAGGTGGCCGAAACCAGCCGTTCGGGCCGGGTCGTCAGCGCGCGTGCTCGGCCAGGATCTTGACGATGCGGTCCTCGAGATGGACCGCCGTCGATTTGGAGATCCTCGAGCCCAGGATCGAGAACTCGACCCACGCGTTCAGTCGCTCTGCGTAGATCCAGCCCGACAGCCCCGAGACGTCCTCCAGCGTGCCGGTCTTGGCCCGAACGGAAACCTCGCGGAGCCGATGCTCGAGCGTGCCCTGACCGCCCCTAGGGAGCGCCATGCGCAGGTCGTGGCCCCAGGTTTCCTCCTCCGACTGGCCGAGCAGCTCGACCAGGCCGGCCGCGGTCACGCGGTTGTCGTACGAGAGGCCGGATGAGTCCAGCGCGGTGATCTGGACGCCGCGGTGAGCGGCCCACCCCTCGATCCCGGCCGCGCCCTTGGCGATGGTCCCCGGCGTTCCGCGCACCTCGGCGCCGAGTCCCTTCCCGAGCACCTCCGCGGCGAAGTTCCACGACGAGCGGAGCGTCATCGCCAAGAGCCTCTGCAACTCGACCGACTCGATCTCCGCGATGAACTCCAGGCGGGGGGGCGGCGAGCCCGCGCCCGGCCGCCCGGCGACCCGCACGTCACGGCGCTCGAGCAGCTTCGTGAGCGCTTCCGCCGCCTCACGTTCGGCAACGGGATCTTGGTTGTTCTCGAATGTGAGCGCGGTCGGCCGGTTCACGTAGTCTCGTGCAACCTCGTTCCACCCGGGCGCGTCCCAGTCGCGGCGGAAGAACGACATCGAGCCCATCACGCGACCGGTCACACGCCGCACGCCCGCCTCCACGAGCTTCACGGCGGTGGCGCGCATCGACCGTCGGTCGACGAGCGGATCGCCGCGTCCCAGGATCCACAGGTCGCCACGAACCACGCCGCCCCTGAATCCCTCGGCGCCCACGCGCGTGACGATTCGATGCTCGGGACCGAACGTGTCGAGGGACGCCATCGCGAGCAGGAGCTTCTCGTTCGACGCCGGGATGCGCGACGCCGCGTCGGCATGCCGATACAGGAACGCGCCTTGTTCGGCAACCGCGACGGAGACGTGGCGGCGTCCGATCGCCTCGTCGATCTGTTCGATCCACTTCGGCTTGACGACCTCGAAGGCGAGCGTCCGGCTCGTCGACGTCTCGTTCAGCGGATCCTGCGCGCGCCACCTGACGCGAAAACGCGCAACGCCGATGTCGTTCGATCGGACGCACAGCTGCGTTTGGGCGAAGCTGACCGCGTCGAGCGCGAGAGTCTCGACGACGGTCCACGCGCCACCGTCCCGCTTCAGCACGTCGACCGCCTGCCCGGCTTTCGCGGGCGAGACGACGACCGTCAGATCGACGCACGATCCCGCGACGTTCGAGCCGACGACGAGCGTCGCGTCGACGAGCGCGCGAACGCCCACCGGCGCCTCGCCGGAGGTCGCCTCGGCGCACCCGCCGACCGCCGGGAGTTGGACGCGATACGCGCCGGTGTGCTCCTGAGAGTTCGCGAACGAGAACGCGCCGTCGGAGGCGGTGGTTCCGGTCGCGACGGTCGCGAAGCTGGCGGACTCGGCGGGCCGCCACTGCAGGAGGATCTGTCGCGGGCCGACGCACGTCGGATCGCCGGTGACGTTGCCCGAGACGGTTACATCCTCGTGAAAGTCGACGATGGACGCCGACGCTCTGATCTCGATCGTCGCCGACCCGGCAACGGCGTCGAGCACGAGGACGAGTGGCGCGAGCGTCACCGTCGCGACGACGAGCGCGCCCAGCTTTCGACGGAAGTTCATGCGGGCCTACCGGGATCTGAGGTCCGCGTATCCTGCGCCTTCACGTTCCGCGCTACAAGCACAATGGGACAACGCGGCGGCTTGACCGGAGTTGTTACCGTTTGCCGGTGGAGGCGTTCATCTTCCTGCAGGTCCAGGCCGGGGTGGACGCGAGCGTCGCGCGTGGCGTGGCGGATCTGCCCGGCGTCGTGTCGGTCGACGTCGTCACCGGCCCGCACGACGTCGTGGTGCGGGCCGAGGCGGACAGCATCGACGAGCTCGGCAAGCGCGTGCTTCGGCCGATCCAACAGATCGACGGCGTTACGCGAACGCTGACGTGCCCGATCATGCGGCGTTGGACGTGGCTCGGGGACGATGCGTCAGCCGACCGCGGGTGACATGGGATTCACAGGCGGGGAGACTGTCCTACGGCGTCGGGGGTAGCACGGTGAGCGAACCGAACGTTCCGCGGCCCCCGGCGAGGAAGGATTCATGAACGCGGTCTCGTATCAGGCCAAACCCGACGTTTCCGAACCCATCGTGCTGTGCGCGTTCGCAGGTTGGAACGACGGAGGCGAGGGGGCGACGAACGCGCTCCGAACCGCACGCGAGCAGTGGGGATCCGTGTCGTTCGCGTCGATCGACCCGGAGGAGTTCTACGACTTCCAGGTGCATCGCCCCTCGGTCCGACTCGTCGGGGGTCGAACCCGGCGCATCGACTGGCCGGCGAACGAGTTCTCGTGGGCGCGTGTCGCCGGCCGGTACGTCGTGGTGTTCATCGGCGTCGAGCCGAACGTGCGTTGGCGGACGTACTGCGAGCAGATCCTCGCCGTGTGCTCCGAGCTCGGCGCATCGGTGCTCGTGACGCTTGGTGCGTTCCTGGCCGACGTGCCGCACACGGTCCCCGCGCCGGTCAGCGCCTCGTCCGGGCATCGTTCGTGGGCGAGCCGGCCCGGGATCGTGCCGGCGCAATACGAGGGCCCGACCGGCATCGTCGGCGTGCTGAACGACCTCGCCCTGCGCGCCGGAGTGCCCGCCGTGTCGATCTGGGCGGCATCGCCGCATTACCTGCCGCAGATGACGAATCCGAAGGTCACGCTCGCGCTGCTCGAGCGGATGCGCGACCTGCTCGAACTGGAGATCGACACGGGCGCCGTCGATCTGGCCGCGCGTTCCTGGCAGCGCGAGGTCGACGACGCGATCGAGCACGACGGGAATCTCGGGGACTACGTGAAGCGGCTCGAGGACGCGGCGGAGCAGGGACTCGTCGCCGATCCCTCGGATGTCCCGAGCGGCGAGGACCTCGCCGCTGAGCTCGAGCGATACCTTCGCGAGCGCGGTTCGACCGACGACTGAGGGGGCGCGGGGGGACGCAAGAAGTGAGCGAGCGACGCGAGCGAACGTCGTCCCCCGACGACTAGGCGTGGAGCTTCGGAGGTTCGGTCGCGCCGACCTCGAGGTTCCGGTCATCGGGCTCGGCACGTGGACGGTGTTCGACGTCGCGCCGTCCGATGAAGCCGGTCCAGGGGCGGTCGTCGAGGGCGCGTTCGGTGACGGCGTTCGACTGGTCGACTCGTCGCCGATGTACGGCCGCGCGGAAGCGGTGCTCGGTCGCGCGCTGTCTGGGGCCGGCGTTCGCGCCACCGCGACGGTGGCGACCAAGATCTGGACGCCGTCGATCGTGGAAGGTCGGCAGCAGTTCGACTCGCAGCTCGGCTTCTTCGGTGGGCGCGTCGATATCGAGCAGATCCACAACCTCGTCGCGTGGCGAGAGCACCTCGGTTGGCTCGAGGACGAGGTGAAACAGGGGCGCATCGGTCTGCTCGGCGCGACGCACTGGAACGAGTCGCGGTTCGGTGAGCTGATCGAGGTGATGGAGACGGGTCACGTCGATTGCATCCAGATCCCGTACAACCCGCTGGAGCGCAAGGCCGACGGTGAGGTTCTGTCGCTTGCGGAGGAGCGGGGCATCGGTGTCATCGCCATGCGGCCATTCGCGGAGGGCGGCCTGCTGGCGCACGGGCCGTCCGATCCGCGTGTCCTTACCGAGCTCGGCGTCGAGACGTGGGCGCAGGCGTTGCTCAAGTGGACGCTGAGCGATCGACGTGTTCACGTGGCGATCCCGGCGACCTCGTCGGTCGAGCACGCGCGGTCGAACGCCGCGGCCGGCGACCCGCCATGGTTCGACGACGAGCAACGCGCCCTCGTCGAGCGTGTCGTCGCGCGGGGATGAGCGGCCGAACGAACGCGTCCATGCCGTCGTAGGGTTCGGCCGTGCGCGCCGCGATCATGGACGCTCCGGTTCGTCCACTGGAGGTGCGCGACATGCACGACCCGTGGCCGGGGCCGAGCGAGGTGCGGATCCGCGTTGCCGCCTGCGCGATCTGCCGGACGGACCTGCACGTGGTGGACGGCGATCTGTCTGAACCGAAGCTCCCGCTCGTGCTGGGACATCAGATCGTCGGGGTGGTGGAGACCGTCGGCGACGCGGTCGAGGGCCGGGCCGTCGGCGACCGCGTCGGCGTGCCGTGGCTCGGCTGGGCGTGCGGCGAATGCGACTACTGTCGATCGGGGCGCGAGAACTTGTGCGTTCGCGCCGTCTTCACCGGATATCAACGGGACGGCGGATACGCCGAGCTTGCGGTGGCCGACGGGCGATTCTGCCTGGAGGTGCCCGAGACGTATGACGACGTCGAAGCGACTCCGTTGCTGTGCGCGGGACCGATCGGCTACCGCGCGTACCGGATGGCGGGCGACGTGAGCTCGATCGGTCTGTACGGGTTCGGCAACGCGGCGCGCCTCGTGGCGCAGATCGCGCGACACGAGGGTCGCACGGTGTTCGCGTTCACTCGCCCCGGCGACGCCGAGACACAGCGCGAGGCGCTCGAGCTCGGATGCGCGTGGGCGGGCGACTCCACCGAGTCCTCCCCCGAGCCGCTCGGCGCAGCGGTCGTGTTCGCGCCCGCGGGCGAGCTCGTTCCGGCGGCGCTCCGTTCGCTCGCGCCGGGTGGAACCGTCGTGTGCGCCGAGATCCACATGACCGACATCCCGTCGTTCCCTTACGAGTTGCTGTGGGGCGAGCGTGTGATCCGCTCGGTCGCGAACCTCACGCGTCGCGACGGACACGAGTTCTTGTCCCTTGCCGCCGCGGCCGGTGTGACGACGCAGGTGACGACGTATCCGCTCGACCGCACGAACGACGCGCTCGATGCGGCGCGGATCGGACTGGGCGGAACCTCCGTTCTCGTTCCCTAGGTTCCGCTACAGGAGCGGTTCGACCGCCAGGAGGCCGGTGCGGTAGGCCTCGATCGCGCCGGCGTCGTCTCCACCTTCTCGGAGCAGGTCGCCGAGCGCCCCGTACGAGACGGCAAGGCCGATCGTCTGCTCGGTGCGCACGTAGATCTCGATCGCCGCGCGGAGGTGCTTCTCGCCCTGTGTCCGGTCGAGCTCGGATAGCACCCGCCCCAGCGCGAGGTGCGCATACGCGAGCTCCGGATCGTCGCTCGTCGCGAGGAGGGCGATGGCATGTTCGAGCAACGCGCGCGCCTTGTGTCGGTCGCCCTGCAGCTGGGCGAGGCGGGCGAGCTCGTTCATCGTCCGCGCGAGGTCCTTCGTGTTCCCCGTTCGCTCGAACGTCGCACGCGCCGTCTCGAGCTCGCGCCGTGCGCCGTCGACGTCTCCTTCACGGAGCATCACGTAGCCGCGCGCGAGGTGCGCTCCTCCGCGTTCCGTCTGGAGTCCCAGCGCGCGGTACGCATCCTCCGCGCGCTGCAGCGACGCCGTCGCGTCGTCGATCCGTCCCGCCGCGAGGTACTGGCGCGCGACGTTCATGTGCATCTGCGCGATGCGCGCGGGATCGGCGATCCGCGGCTCGAGCAGCTCGAGCTCTCGAGCCGACTCGGCAGCCTTCGTCATCAGTCCGGCATCGATGTACGAATAGACGAGGCTCGCGTGGATGCGCGCGATCGCGTCGGGATCGCTGAGGCCCGATCGCTCGATCTCGTCGAGCAGGCTCTCGAGCAGGAAGATCGCGTACCGCACGTCGCCGAGCGCGCTGAAACAGGTCGCCTTCCCGTCGACGGCGTCGACGCGGGCGGCCGGTGGCTCGTCGCGGAGGAGCTCCTCGGCACGCTGGTAACGCTCGAGCGCCTCGTCGGGGCGTCCGCTGCGCTGCAGCCACAGCCCGCGCAGCTCCTCGGTCTTCGCCTCGATACCGGACAGGCTGTGGCGGCGGGCGTCGCGACGGATGTGCTCGAGCTCGCGTTCGGCCCCCTCGAAACGGCCGTCGGAGATGGCGACGTGCGCCTCGTGCAGACGCATCCGAAGCGTGGTCTCGAGGCCGGGCGGCCGCCCCGTGATCAGCTCGTCCGCGTCCACTCCGAGCTTGGACGCGAAGTGCTCGAGCGCCTCACGCGACGGCCTTCGCCGCCCGGCCTCGACGGTGCTGACGTACGCGTGCGTGTAGCGGGGCTCCCCGACCTGGCGCTGCGTGAGGCCGCGCGCCTGCCGTAGTCGCCGCAGTCTGGTGCCGACCACCGCAACCCCTTCGTCGCTCGCGCTCTCAACTTCGGCAGCGGACGTGCCGAACTTAACCATCGAGGTTGCCCGCAGGCAAGCAGGTAGTTACATTTCGGTTTCCGTTCGGGGGAGGCGAAGGAGGAGCCGATGCGGGCACATTGGACGGTTCGGGCTCGGTACCTGGCGCTCACGCTGGGAACGCTCGCGGCGATGATCGCTGCCGGCAGCGCCGGTTGGCCCAAGCACTGAACCAAGGACGAGGCATGACGGGGTCGGTGGGTTCCGGGGAACCTCCGCCTCGCTCCGACCGCCCCGGGGAGGACGTCGTGGAGGTCGAACTTCGCGCCGAAGAGCGCTACTACCGTCTCGAGGGCGTCGTTTTCCGGGTGCGCATGGACCGTCTCGACCAGGGCTCCGCGTACCTGCGGCAGGGCCGTTGGGTCTGGACGCCCATCACCTCGGGGAGCGTGATCCACAACCCCCACGCGACGCGGCTGTCGCCCATCGAGGCGCAGCCGTACCGCGCCATCCGCTGAGCCGCGTCGTCACTCTGCGAGAGACGGCTCCGGCAGTCCGGCGATGGGCGATCCGCGGTCGAACCGCGTGCGCCCGCTCTGTGTGATCACCGTGACGGCGCCCTCGCCGACCGCCCACCACATCCCGTCGTGATGAACCGCGGCTGTCCGTTCGTCGATCCCGAGCAGGATGACCTCATTGCGCTCGGCGCCGGCGAGCGCCGAGTCCACCCACCGGTGTCCGAAGCCGTCGAAGTGCGGGATCACGGCCACGCGCGGCACGAGTGCGAGCGCCGGCGCGTAGCGCCGTCGCTCGTCGCCCGGCATCCGCTCACGGGTCAACGTCCACTCGCCGAACGCCATCGCGCCGGCCGACGAACCGGCGAGCGCCGCGCCGCCGCGCCAGGCGGTAACGATGGCGTCCCACAGCGGCGTCCCGGCGAGCGTCCTCGGAACGAGCCCCGGGTCACCGCCGACCAGATAGAAGAACCGTCCCGCCACCGCGCGTTCGACGTTCGCGCGCGAAGTCGCATCGCGCTTCCGCAGCGCCGGGAGCTCTTCGACGTGAAGGCCCAATGTGCCGAACCATCGCACCGCGTTCGCGACGGCGATCTCCGGGCGCTGCCGCCCGGCCGCCGTCGCGAGCACGTACGCCGGTGCTCCCGCAGCGGCACGGACGAGGATCTCGTCCTGCGGCTCGTTCCCCGGTTTCAGCTCGTCGCCGCCGACGAGCGCGAGCGGGCCGGTCATCCCAGGTTCGATCAGTCGACGTTTCGCCGCAGGCGGTTCGTGACGCGACGCGTCGCGCTCGGCGCTCGCCGTTTCGGCCGCGGCGTCGTCTCGCGCGCGGCGCGCACGGCCCCTTCGATGTCGAGATCCTCGGGACGGTCGGGGAACAGCTCGCGTCGTCGCTGACCGACCCACAGGAACAGGTCGGCGTCGGTGGCCTTCGGCCACATCGCGTCGAGGCCCTCGCGATCGATCGCCTCGATGGTCGGAACGTACACGCGGTCGTACCAGTCGGCCGCGATGTCCTCGGGTGAGCGAACCTCCCCTCGTTCCATCATCAGGTGGAAGCCGTGGATCTTGATGTGCTCGAGCAACTCGATGTATCCCTGCGGCCGGCTGAACTCGATCGTCGCGCCCGGCCGCGCTCGCCCCAGACCCGACTCCTCCATGAACCGCCGTTCCTGCTCGGCCATGATGATGCTGCCGACGTCGGCGTCTGCCGGAAGAGGGGTGCGGCTCCGGAGCTCCGTTATCTCGGCGTCGATCATCTCGATGCCGCGTTGCTTCGCGATCGCCACACGGTGGTGGCCGTCGACGACGAAGTACCGCCCGTCGATCTCGTACACGACGATGGGGGGAAAGTCGCCGTCGGGCCACGACTCCTCGACCTGTTGCCACCGCTCCTGGATCTTCGAGCGCTTGGGGAGGAAATCACGGTCGAAGTCGTCCACCC